>ENA-OQDD01000052-OQDD01000052.1-human-gut-metagenome-genome-assembly--contig:-NODE-52-length-43335-cov-4.841673_pt1 | contig 43335 bp, 55 predicted proteins | sample MGYA00242507_ERZ504598 | MGnify/ENA primary metagenome ERZ504598 (study PRJEB26092, sample SAMD00036318) | human gut metagenome | host: Homo sapiens | study: EMG produced TPA metagenomics assembly of...
TCTTCATCTCGCTGGATAACGACTTCCACAGGCTTTTGTACCACGATTCCGGCTACGACCGCATCTGGGAGGCCATGCACAACGTTACTTCCCATATGGACCGTGTGCGGTATCTGGACTCGGCTTTGCCGGGGAAATATTGCCTCGGTGCAGAAAGAGCACGAGCAGATCTTTGGCTACCTGCGGGACGGCCTGCCGCTGGACGTGGACGTAGAAGCCTGTTTGAGCATCACCTTGGCATGTACCGCGAGAATTTCCAGAAGATATTGGAACGGTTCCCGGATTTCTTTGTACGGACATAAACCAAAAAGAGCACCCGCTGCTGACCCTTACAAGGCCATGGCAGAGGGTGCTTTTTTGGTTCAACACGGATACGGTTTTACGCCGGGCTGCGGATATCAATTTACGACGGCAGTGTTTCTGATGGATTTTGCACCAGAAATGCTGCTTTTTCTGTTCAAACCCGGAAAAACAGCAGTTTGTGCTCTTGAATTGCCCGAAAAGCTTGCAGGAATGCAGGTTTTTGTGTAATATTTAAGATATGTTCCCGTTGAGGGGAAGAAAGAGAGGGGTAATCAAATGATCAATATCTGCATCATTGCCACCATTGTGATCTATCTGGTGGGAATGCTGCTGGTTGGCTTTGTCTACAGCAAATCCAACGAGGACAGCAGCGATTTCTACCTCGGCGGCCGCACGATGGGCCCGCTGGTCACGGCTATGAGCGCCGAAGCCAGCGATATGTCCAGCTGGCTGCTGATGGGTATGCCGGGCCTTGCATATCTCACCGGCATCGCGTCGCCGGGCTGGACGGCCATCGGCCTTGCTGTGGGCACATGGCTCAACTGGCTCATCGTGGCCCGCCGCCTGCGCCGCTACTCGGCCAATCTGGATGCCATCACGGTACCGCAGTTCCTTTCCCTGCGGTTCCATGACCAGCGCAACCTGCTCAACGCGCTGGGCGCGGTCATTATCATCGTGTTCTTCATCCCGTACACCGCTTCCGGCTTTGCCGCCTGCGGCAAGCTGTTCAACAGCCTGTTTGGCGTGGATTACATGGCGGCTATGATCCTGTCCGCTGTGGTCATTGTGGGCTACACCATCATGGGCGGCTTCCGCGCGGTGTCTACCACCGACCTGATCCAGTCCGTTGTCATGAGCATGGCGCTGATCGCAGTGCTGGTGTATGGTGTCAGCGTGGCAGGCGGCTGGGACGTGGTTCTGGACAACGCCCGCAGCCTGCCCGGCTACCTGACCATGGCTGCAAGCCACAATGCGGCAGACAACACCGCTACCTCCTACAGTCTGCTGGACATCGCGTCCACGCTGGCATGGGGTCTGGGCTACTTCGGCATGCCCCACATCCTGCTGCGCTTCATGGCCATTGAGGACGAAAAGAAGCTGGTGCTCAGCCGCCGCATTGCAAGCGTGTGGGTGGTCATTGCCATGACCGCTTCCATCGTCATCGGCATGGTGGGCCTGGGCATGACCAAGGCGGGCGCGCTGGAGTTCCTGAGCGGCTCTTCCAGCGAGACCCTGATCGTGCGCGTGGCCAGCCTGATCGCCCAGCACGGCGTGCTGGCAGCCATTCTGGCAGGCCTGATCCTTGCCGGCATCCTTGCCGCTACCATGTCCACCGCCGACAGCCAGATGCTGGCAGCGGCCTCCAGCGTATCCCAGAACATCCTGCAGGAGTTCGGCCACATGAAGCTGACCGAGAAGCAGAGCCTGTTCGCTGCCCGCCTGACCATCATCTGCATCAGCGTGGTGGGCGTGGTACTGGCCCGCGACCCCAACTCCAGCGTGTTCGGCATCGTCAGCTTTGCATGGGCCGGCTTTGGCGGCTCCTTTGGCGCAGTGGTGCTGTGCTCCCTGTTCTGGAAGCGCTGCAACTGGCAGGGCGCACTGGCCGGTATGCTCTCCGGCGGCCTGATGGTCTTTGTATGGAAGTACATCGTCAGCCCGCTGGGCGGCGTGTTTGGCATCTACGAGCTGCTGCCTGCTTTCCTGATGTCTCTGGTGGTCTGTGTTGTGGTGAGCCTTGTCACCCCGGCACCCTCGGCAGAGATCGAGGCAGAGTTCGACGCTGCCAAGTAAAAACGATTTAAAATGCCCTCCGCTGCGCTCTGGGCATAGCAGCGGAAAATGATTGATCCTTATGCAAAAGAGCAAAGCCGGCGGGCTTTGCTCTTTTGCTTTTTCACGGGTGGGGACGGAGAGGAAAACGGCATTTAATTCAAAAGAATCAGCATGCTTCGCAGCATGGAAGCAGAAATCCAAAACAGAAAAAGAACAGAAGATCCAGCACGAGCCGCATCAGACGGGTAAGCGGCGTGCCGAAAGACATGGCGTGAATGATAAAAAGATTCACCTCACCCCAGCGCCGGTAGTAACCGGTTTGCTCAAAATTGTTCCAGAGCTCAAGAGATAGAAATTCAAATCCGGCAAACAATGGAAAAATGACCAGGGAGGACATCCAGCCGTCGGCCTGAAGCGAACCATCGCTGAGAGTCCGCCAGTGCACAGCTAATCTGCCTGGACAGGCAAAAATTCCCCACAGGGCAAGTGCAATGCTTAATGCAAGAAGAGCAGTACGCACAGAACGCCAGTCTACAGTGTGCTGGCGGCGCAGCATGGTGAAAAAATCTTCCAGAGGAACGGGAGGAGTGGCATCTTTTTGACGGGAGTCATGACAGTGCATCAGGTCAGCGAGGGTCAGGCCCAGCACATCGGCCAGCGGCTCCAGCGTGTTGATGTCTGGCAGCCCGATGCCGCGTTCCCAGCGGCTGACGGCTTTATCCGTAACGTGAAGCTGCTGAGCCAGTTCGGCCTGCGTCATGTTCCGCTCCCGGCGCACTTGTGCAAGGAATGCACCAAATTCTTTTGCATCCATTCTGCTCACATCCTTTTCCACAGGATAACACAGAAATGTGGAAAACACAACCGACGGAACGTTTACCTGCCAGTCTGCAAAACAAAAAGGACGTGCTCCCTTGCGGGAACACGTCCTTTTTTATCGCTTCAGTATCAGGCGGAGATCAGCTTACAGCTGGGGGCCGGCAGAGACCAGAGCCTTGCCGTGCTCGTTGCCCTCGTACTTCTTGAAGTTCTTGATGAAGCGGCTTGCCAGATCCTTGGCCTTCTCTTCCCACTGGGAAGCGTCAGCATAGGTGTCACGAGGATCCAGAATGCCGGTGTCCACGCCGTTCAGCACGGTGGGAACTTCGAAGTCGAAGTAGGGGATCTTCTTGGTGGGAACATTGTTGATGTCGCCGTTCAGGATGGCGTCGATGATGCCGCGGGTATCCTTGATGGAGATGCGCTTGCCGGTGCCGTTCCAGCCGGTGTTGACCAGATAAGCCTTAGCGCCGCTCTTCTGCATCTTCTTGACCAGCTCCTCAGCATACTTGGTGGGGTGCAGCTCCAGGAAGGCCTGGCCGAAGCATGCGGAGAAGGTGGGGGTGGGCTCGGTGATGCCGCGCTCGGTGCCTGCCAGCTTTGCAGTGAAGCCGGACAGGAAGTAGTACTGGGTCTGCTCGGGGCTCAGGATGGAGACCGGGGGCAGAACGCCGAATGCGTCAGCAGACAGGAAGATGACATTCTTTGCAGCGGGTGCAGAAGAAATGGGGCGGACGATGTTCTTGATGTGGTTGATGGGGTAGGACACACGGGTGTTCTCGGTAACGCTCTTATCGGCGAAATCGATGTGGCCTCGGCATCCAGAGTGACGTTCTCCAGCAGAGCGTTGCGCTTGATGGCGTTGTAGATATCGGGCTCGGAGTCCTTATCCAGGTTGATGACCTTTGCGTAGCAGCCGCCCTCGAAGTTGAACACGCCGTTGTCGTCCCAGCCGTGCTCATCATCGCCGATCAGCAGACGCTTGGGATCGGTGGACAGGGTGGTCTTGCCGGTGCCGGACAGACCGAAGAAGATGGCGGTGTTCTCGCCGTTCAGGTCGGTGTTGGCAGAGCAGTGCATGGAAGCCATGCCCTTCAGCGGCAGGAAGTAGTTCATCATGGAGAACATGCCCTTCTTCATCTCGCCGCCGTACCAGGTGTTCACGATGACCTGCTCCTTGCTGGTGATGTTGAACACAACAGCAGTCTCAGAGTTCAGGCCCAGCTCCTTGTAGTTCTCAACCTTGGCCTTGGATGCGTTGTAGACAACGAAATCGGGCTCAAAGTTCTCCAGCTCCTCAGCGGTGGGCTTGATGAACATGTTGGTGACAAAGTGTGCCTGCCATGCAACTTCCATGACAAAGCGGATGGCCATGCGGGTATCCTTGTTGGCACCGCAGAATGCATCCACCACGTACAGGCGCTTGTTGGACAGCTCCTTCTGAGCGATGGCTTCACAGCAGCCCATGCTTCCTGAGAAGCGGGGTGGTTGTCGTTCTTGTACTCGTCGGAAGTCCACCACACGGTGTCCTTGGAGTTCTCGTCCATAACGATGAACTTGTCCTTGGGAGAACGGCCGGTGTAGATGCCGGTCATAACGTTCACAGCACCCAGCTCGCTGACCTGGCCCTTTTCGTAGCCTTCCAGACCGGGCTTGGTCTCTTCCTCGAACAGCTGCTCGTAGGAGGGGTTGTACACGATCTCAGTCGTGCCGGTAATGCCATACTTGGTAAGATCCAACTTTGCCATATTCGCTATACCTCTACTTTCGTTTGATCCATACGTCCTGTATAGGGCACAGCGTTTCCCGGCGGGCCGGGCGCTGCGCAGAAGGCTTGCAGTTTGTAAATGCAAATTCTCCTGTATACCATTATACATAAAAGTATCCCGAAATCAATAAACGAATCGTGCTATTTGCAGAAAAGAAACAAATTTCATTAAGAAATTTAACTGCCTGAAACAATTTCAGAAAACAAAAGCAGGGGGCGAAACCTGAAAAAATAAGGTGGAAAGGCAGAAAAACAATTTTTTGGTAAAATTTTAACAAGCTGGGATGCATGAAAAACCGAGCACAAAAACGGCCCTTCCCGCAAAACGGCGCGGCAGGGAAGAGCGGAACAGGATCCACAGCCCGATTTGTGCAAAATTTACGAGATTTTGACGATTTTTATGACAAAGAAGCTTTGCCTGTGGTATACTGTATCTGACAAAAGGACAGCCCCGCTTTTTCTGTGTGCTACATATAAAAAGGAAAAAGATCATGAAGACCATCTACATCCTGCTCACCCGGTCGGGTACCCTGCTTTCAAACCTTGTTTACGCTGTTACCGGTGCAAATTATACCCACGCTTCGCTGGCTTTTGACGAAGACCTGAGCTGCCTGTACAGCTCTACCCGCAAAAACGGCTATACCATGTTCCCGGCAGCCCAGCAGGGAATACCTGAACCGGGGTGTGTTCCGTCTGCGGGAGAACGTGCCCTGCGCACTGTATGCGCTGGATGTGAGCGATGAAGCCTACACCCGTGCCCGCCGCCGTGCCGAGCACATGATGGCCCACGGCAGCCTTTACCAGTTCAACGTTATCGGTCTTGCGCTCTGCGGGATGCATATCCGCTGGAAGCGCCGCCGGCACTATTTCTGCTCCCAGTTCGTCAGCGAGGTGCTGGAAAAGAGCGGTGCCATGGAGCTGCCCAAGCACAGCACCCTGATGCACCCGAACGACTACACCCGGCTGGAAGAGCTGCGGTGCGTATACAAGGGTACACTGGCCGGCCTGCCGCAGCGCCAGCAGATGGAATTTGACCAGAACGATACGGTGATCAGCGTATATCTGGGGCTGGCGCTGGGCCTGTTCCACACCGGCGCAGCCCGGGTGCGGAAGATTTTTTGAAAAATTGAATTTTTGTGTTGACAAAGCAGGCGTGCTATGCTAAAATAGCCAAGTCGGGAGCGAACACCCGATGCAAAATGGACGTATGGCCCGTTGGTCAAGCGGTTAAGACAGAGGCCTCTCACGCCTTTAACATCGGTTCGATTCCGGTACGGGTCACCATTTTATAGTAGTAAAACGGTCATGTGCCGTTTTATATAGATGCCTCTTTAGCTCAGTCGGTTAGAGCACCTGACTGTTAATCAGGGTGTCGCCTGTTCGAGTCAGGCAAGAGGCGCCAGCAAAGCGATGGAAGTTTTCCATCGCTTTTTTCTTTTTCTCCGGCCGCTTTTGTTGACAGAAAATGCGAGGCGGGATATACTTAAAGCGTGTTTTAGAATTGAAAATTTGTTGGTGGGCGGATGCTTTTAAGGGCAGCATCCTCGCCTCTCAGGCGCATTCGCGCCAGCTCCCCCAAAGTGGGACCTTTGGCAGTCTACACGAAGTATACCGTTATGCCAAGGCCTCTCCCTTTGGGAGAGGTGGATTTGCGGAGCAAAGACGGAGAGGCGAGCCGCCTTCCGGCAAAATAAAGGAGAACATCATGAAAAAAATCATTCTGACCGGCGACCGTCCCACCGGCCGCCTGCATGTGGGCCACTATGTCGGTTCCCTGAAGGAGCGGGTGCGCCTGCAGAACTCCGGCGAGTACGATGAGATCTACGTTATGATCGCCGATGCACAGGCCCTGACCGATAACGCCGACAACCCGGAAAAGGTGCGCCAGAACATCCTGCAGGTGGCGCTGGATTATCTGGCCTGCGGCATCGACCCCGCCAAGACCCATATTTTCATCCAGTCCATGGTGCCGGAATTGACTGAGCTGAGCTTCTACTATATGAACCTCGTCACCGTGAGCCGCCTGCAGCGCAACCCCACCGTCAAGAGCGAGATCCATATGCGCAACTTTGAGACCAGCATCCCGGTGGGCTTCTTCTGCTACCCCATCAGTCAGGCTGCGGACATCACCGCCTTCCACGCCACCACCGTGCCTGCCGGTGAGGACCAGAAGCCCATGATCGAGCAGTGCTGCGAGATCGTGCGCAAATTCAACGCCGTTTACGGCGATACCCTGACCGAGCCGGAGATCGTGCTGCCCCAGAACGCCGCCTGCCTGCGCCTGCCCGGCACCGACGGCAAGGCCAAGATGAGCAAGAGCCTCGGCAACTGCATCTACCTGTCCGAGGAACCGGAGGACATCAAAAAGAAGGTCATGTCCATGTACACCGACCCCAACCACCTGCGGGTGCAGGACCCCGGCAAGGTGGAGGGCAACCCGGTGTTCATTTATCTGGATGCCTTCTGCCGCCCGGAGCACTTTGCCGAGTTCTGGCCGGAATACCAGAACCTCGACGAGGTAAAGGCACACTACCAGCGCGGCGGTCTGGGCGATGTGAAGGTGAAAAAGTTCCTGAACAGCGTCATGCAGGCCGAGCTGGAGCCCATCCGCACCCGCCGCAAAGAGTGGGAGCAGCGCCTGCCCGAGGTGGTGGAGATCCTGAAAGAGGGCAGCGCCTACGCGGAAAAGACTGCCGCTGCTACGCTGGCCGAGGTGCGCAAGTCCATGCGCATCGATTACTTCGACAACGACAACCTGTTGAAATAAAATCTATGAGAGTGTCCGGGATGCCGCAGGTGTTCCGGACACTCTTTTTATAGTTTACGAAAATTGCATAGAAAATGCGGTCAAACTGTGTTAAAATAGGGGCAATAAGTACAGAAAGTCCCCGCTCTGGGGGCGAGAGGAAAAAGGAAAATCACCATGCAAAAGACCATCTGGATCACTGGCGCAAGCTCCGGCATCGGGCAGGAGTTTGCACGCCGCTATGCAAAGCTGGGCTGCCGGCTCATCCTGACCGCCCGCCGCACCGACCGGCTGGAAGCGCTGGCCGCAAAACTGGGCACGCCCTGCCGCATCCTGCCTGCCGATCTTGCAAAGGAAGAGGACTGCCAGCGCCTTTTCAAGGAGCTGGAGGGGGAGACCATTGATATCTTTATCAACAACGCGGGCTTTGGCGTGTGCGGCAGCTATCTGGAGACCGACGACGCCCGGGAAGAGGAAATGATCCGGGTGAATGTGGAAGCCATGGCGCGGCTGTTCCGCTTTGCGGTGCGCAGGATGCACGCGGCAGGCGGCGGCACCATCCTGAACGTGGCGTCCTCGGCGGGGCTGCTGCCCGGCGGGCCCTATATGGCGGGCTACTATGCCAGCAAGGCCTATGTGGTCAGCCTGACCCGGGGTGTTGCCCGGGAGCTGCAGGAGCTGCACAGCCCGGTCTACGTGTGTGCGCTCTGCCCGGGGCCGGTGGATACCGAGTTCAACGACCGGGCGGGGGTGGTGTTTGCCCTCAAGGGCATCACGCCGGAGTTCTGCGTACAGGAAGCCATGCACGGCATGATGCACCGCAGGACCATCATCGTGCCCTCGGCCTTTATGCGGGCATGCACCACGGCGCAGAAGCTGCTGCCTGCCTCCCTGCTGATGCCCATTGTGGCACGGCAGCAGAAAAAGAAGCTGGGGTAATATTCTGAATGGCCGCCGCGTTCGCTTTGGCCATATTCAGCGGAAAAATTATTTTTATATTTGCAAATCTGGAAAATCTGCGGATTTTCCAGATTTGCTTTTTCACGGAGAAGGTCGTAACGATAAATGGCATCTGCCGCGCGGGCTTCCTGTGGGAGCGTTCGTGCAGCAGAAAAGGTGCAACCTTGTCTGGATGGCTTAAGATGGCTCTTGTCAACAAGCCCAAATTTTTCCGTCAAAATTGTGCGCACCGCTAATGACTGAAACCGTGTATACAAGAAAAACCCGGGTTTTTGCAGCTTTGCACGACTTTTCACGAAAAAATTTCCCGGAAAATTAAAAATACAGCAAAAATGCAGAAGAAAATGCCTTGACAGAGCCCAAAAAGAATGTTACCCTGTATACAAGAAGGATGCTAAAATCGAGAGTTCGGCTTTCTGAGCGTCCTGCAGAGCAAAAACGGGGCTTCCCCGCAAAGGAACAATTTGATTGGAGGACTCTATTATGGCACAGTGCACTCCCAAATCTTTTGATCTGACCGGCAAGGTCGCGCTGATCACCGGCGCATCTTATGGCATCGGCATGGCTATTGCAAAGGCAATGGCAGCCAACGGTGCAACCATCGTGTTCAACGACATCAAGCAGGAGCTGGTGGATAAGGGCATCGCTGCTTACACAGAAGCAGGCATCAAGGCTCACGGCTACGTCTGCGACGTGACCGATGAGGATGCCGTCAACGCCATGGTGGCAAAGATCACCGAGGAAGTTGGCCACATCAACATTCTGGTCAACAACGCCGGTATCATCAAGCGCATCCCCATGACCGAGATGAGCGCTGCTCAGTTCCGTCAGGTCATCGATGTTGACCTGAACGCTCCCTTCATCGTGCAAAGGCCATCATCCCGACATGATCGCACAGGCGGCGGCAAGATCATCAACATCTGCTCCATGATGAGTGAGCTGGGCCGTGAGACCGTCTCCGCCTACGCTGCAGCCAAGGGCGGCCTGAAGATGCTCACCAAGAACATCGCTTCTGAGTACGGCGCATACAACATCCAGTGCAACGGCATTGGACCCGGCTACATCGCTACCCCGCAGACCGCACCTCTGCGCGAGATCCAGCCCGACGGCAGCGTCATCCCTTCGACCAGTTCATCGTTGCCAAGACCCCCGCAGGCCGCTGGGGCGAGGCAGAGGATCTGGGCGGACCTGCTGTCTTCCTGGCATCCGAGGCTTCTGACTTTGTCAATGGCTGATCCTGTACGTCGATGGCGGCATTCTGGCTTACATCGGCAAGCAGCCTCAGTAATGGCTGAGGATATCCCAAAGGACTGAGCACGGCGGCAGCCGGGCAGGCTTTGCCTGCTGGCTGCCGCTTTTTGTGTTTGTATGGGAAAGGATGTTGTGTTATAATGGAAAAACAGCATAAAGACGCAGTATGGGTGCCCCATGCCGAGATCGAGCCGGAGGTGTGCGGCAAGGGCGTAAAGCGCCGCATTCTGGCCTACAGCAAGGATGCCATGTGCGTGGAAAATACCTTTGAAACCGGCGGTGTGGGTGCCATGCACTGCCACCCGCACACGCAGGTCACCTACATCGTCTCCGGCCGCTACCGCTTTACCATCGGCGACGAGACCCGCGAGGTGGGCCCCGGCGACACCCTGCTCAAGCAGGACGGCGTGATGCACGGCTGTGTGTGTCTGGAAGGCGGCGTGATGCTGGACTTCTTTACCCCCATGCGCGAGGACTTTGTATAACACCTGCACCTGCAGGAGAAGATCATAAAAGGAGAAGAAACTACTATGAAGATCGCACTCATCAACGAGAACAGTCAGGCCGCCAAGAATGGCATCATTGAAGCTGCCCTGAAAAAGGTGGTGGAGCCCATGGGCCACGAGGTGGTCAACTACGGCATGTACGCTGCCGACGATGCTGCCCAGCTGACCTATGTGCAGTGCGGCATTCTGGCTGCCATCCTGCTGAACAGCGGCGCGGCCGATTATGTCATCACCGGCTGCGGCACCGGCGAGGGTGCCATGCTGGCCTGAACAGCTTCCCCGGCGTGATCTGCGGCCATGTGGAGGACCCTGTGGATGCCTACACCTTTGCCCACGTGAACGACGGCAACGCCGTTGCCATGCCGTTTGCCAAGGGCTTCGGCTGGGGCGGTGAGCTGAACCTTGAGTACTGCTTCGAGAAACTGTTCGGCTTCGGCCACGGTCAGGGCTACCCCAAGGAGCGCGTGGAGCCTGAGCAGCGCAACAAGAAGATCCTGGACGGCGTGCGTGCCGCTACCTTCAAGCCGCTGATCGAGTGCCTGAAGAGCATCGATCAGGACCTGCTGAAGGGCGCTGTGGCCGGTGCAAAGTTCAGCGAGCTGTTCTTCGCCTCCTGCAAGGACGAGGAGCTGGCAGCATACGTCAAGACCCTGCTGTAAGAGGATGCTGCTATGGGCTGGCTTTATCATCTGAACGCAGGCGTTACCCATGGACTGGAAGGCTTTCTGGAGACCGCAGTGCCTATGATCGCGGGCCTTGCCGAAGTGATCGGTCTGTTCATCATCGTCACCAGTCTTATCAAGGCCACCTACCACTATGTGCGGGCGACCTTCTTCCATGACCACCATGATTTCCACCACGAGATGAGCAGCGGCCTGACCACGGCGCTGGAATTCCTGATGTCGGCGGAGATCGCAAAGACCTTCCTTTTGCAGAATCTGGAGTCGGTGGTGCCGCTGGCTGCTACCTTTGCACTGCGCGCCATGATGAGCTTGATGCTGCACTGGGAAATGCAGGGCGGACACCGCTCCGGCCGCAAAAAGCGGAAAACGACACAGAAGCGGAAAAGAATGACTAGTGCGCAGCTGAAAACAGAGTTTTGCCAAACTTTTGCCGTGATAACTTTCTTTGCGTTGTGAAAAACGTAAAACCTTGACATGAGCCCTTGACACTTTTGCACAAAGGGACTATACTCTTGCCATCGAAAGCAAAGGCGCTGACGGAATTGATTCCGCCAGCGCCTTTTGTGTTTTCGGGGATATTGCCGCTCGGGGGAAGATAGAGGGTCTCCTGAGTGCAAATGAAGCGTTCCTGCGTGCGATCGGCACGGGGAACACCGCACACGCCAAAAGGTTCTGGTGCCTTGCGGCATCACATTCGTGGGAGGTATGAAAAGTTATGTTCAGCTCCGTCAACACCTGTTGGACGCTCGTGGGAGCGTTCCTTGTCTACTTCATGCAGGCGGCTTCGCCTTGTGCGAAGCCGGTTTCACCCGTGCCAAGAACACCGGTAATATTCTGATGAAGAATATGATGGACTTCTGCATCGGCACCCCGTGCTACTGGATCATCGGCTTTGGCCTGATGTTCGGCGGCACCGGCGCACTGATCGGCGGCTTCGACCCGTTCATTCAGGCGATTACAGCCATCTGGTCTGGATATCCCGCTGTGGGTCTACATCGTGTTCCAGACCGTGTTCTGCGCAACGGCTGCCACCATCGTTTCCGGCTCCATGGCCGAGCGCACCAACTTCAAGGCTTACTGCGTTTATTCTGCTGCGATCTCGCTGGTGGTCTACCCCATCTGCGGCCACTGGATGTGGGGCGGCGGCTGGCTGCAGAGCATGGGCTTCCATGACTTTGCAGGCTCCGCAGCAGTCCACAACGTGGGCGGCGTCATCGCTCTGCTGGGCGCATGGATGCTGGGTCCCCGCATCGGCAAGTACGACAAGAACGGCAAGCCTCACGCCATTCCCGGCCACAACCTGACCGCCGGTGCTCTGGCGTGTTCATCCTGTGGTTCTGCTGGTTCGGCTTCAACGGCGGCTCCTCTCTGAGCCTTGCCACCGACGAGGCCATGACCATGACCGGTCTGGTCTGCTTCAATACCAACCTTGCTGCAGCCGTTGCCACCTGTGTGACCATGATTTTTACATGGCTGCGCTACGGCAAGCCCGATGTTTCCATGACCCTGAACGGTTCTCTGGCCGGTCTGGTGGCGATCACTGCAGGCTGCGATACCGTTTCTCCGTTCGGCGCATTCTTCATCGGCTTTGTGGCCGGCTTGCTCGTTGTTCTGAGCGTTGAGTTCTTCGATAACATCGCCAAGGTGGATGACCCTGTTGGTGCAGTTTCCGTCCACTTTGCAAACGGCGTGTGGGGCACCATTGCGGTGGGCCTATTCTCCACCGGTGCCAACACTGAGCACGCAGGTCTCTTCTACGGCGGCGGTCTGGCACAGCTGGGCACCCAGCTGCTGGGCCTCGTTACCGTTGACATCTACGTTGTCGTTGTAATGTTCATTATCTTCAAGCTCATCGATAAGTTCATCGGCCTGCGCGTTCCCGCAGAGGTGGAGATCGACGGTCTGGATATCCACGAGCATGGTCTGGCATCCGCTTACGCTGGTTTCTCCATCTCCGATGCAAACTCTGCTGCCATGGTGCCCAACGAGAACACCGACCTCGGCGAGGACGATGTGACCAAGGCCACCGACAAGCAGATCAGTGCTGCCGTTCCTGTGGTGCGCGAGCCTTCGCCCGTGATCCACGATGGCGTGTACGACACCGGTATGCACAAGGTGTCCATCATTGCAAAGCTTTCCAAGTTCGATCAGCTCAAGACTGCCCTCAACGATCTGGGCGTTACCGGCATGACCGTCACGCAGGTGATGGGCTGCGGCATCCAGAAGGGCACTTCCGAGAAGTACCGCGGCGTGCCTGTGGATACCACCCTGCTGCCCAAGATCAAGGTGGAGGTGATCGTCTCCAAGATCAGCGTGGACGCTGTGGTGGAAGCCGCCAAGAAGGCATTGTACACCGGACACATCGGCGACGGCAAGATCTTTGTTTACAACGTGACCCGCGTGGTCAAGATCCGCACCGGCGAAGAGGACTTTGCCGCCCTGCAGGATGTGGAGTAAAGCTCCAAAATCTCTAATGGCAACCAAATCAAAAGCCCCGCTTCTGCGCACAAAGAAGCGGGGCCTTTGGCATTTGTTTTACCGGGTATGTAAAAGTTGTATAATATCCTTTGCCATTCTTTGGTTGACTTTCACAGAAAAACGTGTTATGTTTTTGCCCGCATCAAAATCAGACTGCAAGATAGAGAGGGATACAACAATGAAGGAATGGTTCCTGCATTATAAGGAAGCGATCCGGGTCTCGCTTCTGGCGCTGTTCCGGTGGACGCTTCTGGCCGTGTGCACCGGCGTGCTGTGCGGCGGCATCGGAACGCTGTTCCATCTGGCAGTGGAATGGGTGACCGAGCAGCGCATGGAGCATGTCTGGCTGCTGTGGCTCCTGCCTGCGGCGGGCATCGCCATCACGGCTCTGTATAAGGCGACGGGCTGTGTCGGCAAGGGTACCAACGATGTGCTGCGGGCCGTGCAGGACGGCAGCTCGGTGACGCCGTGGCTGGTCCCGGCCATCTTTCTGGGCACTGTGCTCACCCATCTGTGCGGCGGCTCGGCCGGCCGCGAGGGCGCAGCGCTGCAGATGGGCGGCAGCATCGGCTGGAATATCGGCCGGGTGCTGCACTTCAACAATCATGACTGCCGCACGGCTACCGTGTGCGGCATGGCGGCATTTTTTTCGGCGCTGTTCGGTACGCCGCTGACCGCGACCCTGTTTGCGATGATGGTGGTGGATGTGGGTCTGATGCTGACCGTGGCCTTCGTGCCGGGCTTTCTGGCGGCGCTTATTGCATACAGCATCTCGCTGAAGGCCGGCGTTGCGCCCACACGGTTTGTGATGGAAGCGCCGCCGCTGGATGCCCGGACGGTGGTGCGCACCGCCGTGCTGGCCATGTGCTGCGCGGTGGTGGCGGTGATTTTCTGCCAGATGCTGCACTTTTTTGAGCATGAGATCCCCAAACTGCTGCCGAATCCGTGGGTGCGGGCTGCTGCAGGCGGTGCGGCTGTGGTGGCGCTGTCCTACCTGATGGGGGTGGGCCGCTATAACGGTGCCGGCATGGATGTCATTATGGATGCCGTTGAGCTGGAGCAGCTCTGCCGTGGGACTTTGTGTGCAAAATGGTGCTTACGGTGCTGACCCTGAGCGTGGGCTTCAAGGGCGGCGAAGTGGTGCCGAGCTTTTACATCGGCGCAACGTTTGGCTGCGTGGTGGGGCCGCTGCTGGGGCTCCCGGCGGGCTTTTCTGCTGCAGTGGGTCTGGTGTGCGTGTTCTGCGGGGCGACCAATACGCTGGTGGCTTCCATTGTACTGGCGGCTGAGCTGTTCAGCGGGGCCGGGTTTGAGCTGATGGCTCTGGCCTGCGGCCTGAGCTATATGTTCTCCGGCTACCACAGCCTGTATTCCAGTCAGGGATTCCGCACCAGCAAGCTTTTTTCGGAATTCCTGCAGCCGAAGGAAGAAAAATGAAGAAAAAATTTCATGGCTGCGTCTCTTGATTTTTTCCGCGGGACGTGCTACAATCAGCGTAGTTTCATCCTGTAAAAGCGATGATGCGGACAAACTGAGTTCCCGTCTCCATGATGCAGAGAGGGCTGCCCCGCAAGGCGCTGCAAGCAGCCTGTCATGTGCCGGAGCTCTACCACCGCAGAGCGCAGAGGAGAACCTCTGCCGGGTGCGCCCGTTACAGCACAGCGAGTGGCGTGCAGAAAAGCACGCAATTCGGGTGGAACCGTGGAACGTTTCTGATTCTTTCAGGCGCTTCATCCGTGAGTAAGTGTGCGGGATGAAGCGCTTTTTTGTTTTACTTTATCTGTCAAAGGAGCAAACATTATGAAGATCATCTATAAGGACGGTCATGTGGACGAGTGCCCGCAGGATCAGGAACTGCACGTTATCCGCCACACCGCAGCCCACATCATGCGCAGGCCATCAAGCGCCTGTATCCGCAGGCTGATTTCGCCTTCGGCCCCGCTACCGAGAACGGCTTCTACTACGATGTCGATCTGGGCGACCAGAAGCTCAGCGACGAGGATCTGGCAAACATCGAAAAAGAGATGCGCAAGATCGTCAAGGAGAATTTGCCCATCAAGCCCTTCATCCTGCCCCGCGCCGAGGCCGTGAAGCTGATGGAAGAGCGCAAGGAGAACTACAAGATCGAGCACATGGCTGATCTGGCCGAGGAGACCGAGTTCAGCTTCTTCCAGCAGGGCGAGTACGTGGATATGTGCATCGGACCCCACCTGACCTACACCAAGGCGCTGAAGGCCTTCAAGATCACCCAGCAGTCCGGCGCATACTGGAAGAACGACAAGGAAAACAAGATGCTCACCCGCATCAACGGCGTGGCCTTCCGCAATCAGGAAGAGCTGGATGCTTGGGAGAAGGAGCAGCAGGAGGCCCGTGAGCGCGATCACCGCAAGATCGGCAAGGAAATGGGCCTGTTCATGACCGACGATCTGGTTGGCCGCGGCCTGCCCATGTTCCTGCCCGCAGGCTACACCGTCTGGCAGGAGCTGGAGAACTATATCAAGGAGAAGGAGCGTGCACGCGGCTATCTGCACGTTATGACTCCCTGCATCGGCACTGTGAACCTGTATAAGACCTCCGGTCACTGGGATCACTACCGTGAGAACATGTTCCCCGCCATGGAGATGGAGGGCGAGAGCTATGTTCTGCGCCCGATGAACTGCCCCCACCACATGATGATCTACGCAAATCGTCCCCATTCTTACCGTGACCTGCCCATGCGCATCGGTGAGATCGCCCACGATTTCCGTTACGAGTCCTCCGGCACCCTGAAGGGCATCGAGCGCGGCCGTCACTTCTGCCAGAACGATGCTCACCTGTTCTGCACCCCGGAGCAGATCAAGAGCGAGGTCGCAAACGTGTGCGACTGATCTTTGAGGTGTACAAGGACTTCAACATTACCGATTACCGCTGCGTGCTGAGCCTGCGTGATCCTGCCGATAAGAAGAAGTACCACGACGATGATGCCATGTGGAACCATGCAGAGCAGGCCCTGCGCGAAGTGCTGACCGAGCTGGGCATCCACTTCACCGAGGAGATCGGCGAGGCTGCCTTCTACGGTCCCAAGCTGGACGTGAACGTCAAGCCCGCCGTGGGTGCCGAGTACACCCTGTCCACCTGCCAGCTGGACTTCTGCCTGCCCGCAAAGTTCCACCTGACCTACGTGGACAAGGACGGCACCGAAAAGACCCCCGTGGTGCTGCACCGCGCCATCCTGGGCTCTCTGGACCGCTTCATGGCTTACCTGATCGAAGAGACCAAGGGCAAGTTCCCCACCTGGCTGGCTCCCACGCAGGTCAAGGTGCTGCCCGTCTCCGAAAAGACGCTGGACTACGCCGAGGGCGTGACCGAAAAGCTGGTGGAAGCCGGTGTCCGTGTTGTGCTGGACGACGACAACCAGAAGATCGGCTACAAGATCCGCGAGGCACAGCAGGTGGACCGTGTGCCTTATATGCTGGTTCTGGGTGCCAAGGAAGCCGAGGCAGGCAACATCTCGGTGCGTGACCGCAAGGGCGAGACCACCACGATGGAGCTGGATGCGTTCATCGCAAAGGTGACTGCCGAGATCCGCAACCGCAGCCTGTAAGCAGACACTGCAAAACACAAAGCGCCGCTTTCCCGGCAGGGAGAGCGGCGCTTTTTTGCATGGCAACAACGAATGTAAGGATCCGTATGGATGCCGCAAACTGAAAAAAATACCGCCGCCTTGACTTTTTTGCAAGGATGCATATAATAAGGGTAGAGAAAGTTGATAGAGATTGAGTATTACATCGGTCTCACACAAAAGTGAACCCCCTCGGAGTTGCCGCTCCAAGGGGGTTCTTGTGCTTACTTGCCCTTGCGGTGACTATCAACCACTTGCACAGATAGTTTGCCGTTACCTGCGCTGCGACAGCCACGAGAAAGTTGCCTAAAATTGAGTTCATCGGTCCTCACCCCCTTCTGATGCCAGAATGGGAAGGGCAGCGTGACCAGTATAGCACAAAAATCGACAGTGTGCAATTTTCGGCAAATAACAACACATAAACGACGAAGGCCCTGTTCCGATCGGAACGGGGCCTTCGCTTATGTTATATACTCCGTAAAAAGAGTTACGCGTTTTCCTTCTGAACGCTCTTGACGGCCAGAGCTTGGCGGGCTTCATCAGCAGCACACACACGCCGTTGAAGAGAACGGAACCCACGATGAAGGTGATGAAGAACTGGGGCAGGTGGGTGGCCAGAGCGGTGGTGTCGATGCAGGCCACAGTCAGGTAGCAAAGCCCACGTTGTTCAGCACCTTGGGTGCGTAGGGGTGCAGGATGATGAGGATGAACAGAACCACGGCCAGCGGGATGAGGAAGCCGAAGAAGCCGCCCAGCACCGGGGTCAGGGCCGTGATGGAAAGCAGAGCAATCACAGTGAGGATCAGACCCACAAGACCACCCAGCTCGACGGTGACGAAGCGATCCTTCACATCGCCTTCCAGCGTGAACATCATGATATTGCTCAGAAAGATCAGCCAGCTGTACTCCAGACCGGTCACATGGATGATGGCATTGGCGATCAGGATCCACACCAGCAGCATCAGGCGGAAATACAGCAGAAAGCGCTTGGTAACGGCTTCATTCATGATAAAATACCTCTTTCTTGATCGTATTGGAAAGCTTTGCTTTCACTAAAGGACGCTTTTTGACAGGTAAAACCTGCATTGATGCCGCCATTATACAATATTCACATGGCAAAAACAATACTTTTGCAAGAATAAATTGCATATTTTGGAAATTTTAGCTTGCAGAATGTCTCGGAGGGGGACGGAGTGAGTGGTGCCAATGCCAACATCAACACCCTTGCTCACGCCTGCCAAGAGTAGTATAATAAACGCAAGAATTTCTGCCGCGGCTGCGGCTCAGATATGGGAGGAACCTTATATGAACAAACCGGTACTGGTGGTCATGGCGGCTGGCATGGGCAGCCGCTACGGCGGCATGAAGCAGATCGACCCGGTGGGGCCGAACGGTCAGGTGATCGTGGATTATTCCCTTTACGATGCCCGCCGCGCAGGCTTTGAGACGGTGATCTTTGTTATCAAGCATGAGATCGAGGATGCTTTCAAGGCAGCCATCGGCGAGCGTGTATCCAAGGCCATGAACGTGAAATACGCCTTCCAGCAGCTGGATGAGCTGCCCGCAGGCTTTGCCGTGCCGGAGGGCCGTGTCAAGCCCTGGGGCACCTGCCACGCCGTTCTGGCTGCAAAGGACCTCATCGACGGCCCGTTTGCGGTCATCAATGCCGATGATTATTACGGCCCGGAGCCTTCCGGGTGATGTATGATTACCTGTCCACCCACGAGGACGGCAGCTATTACGACTACTGCATGGTAAGCTATCTGCTCCGGAACACTGTCTCCGAGAATGGCAGCGTGGCCCGCGGCGTATGCGTGACCGAACCCGACGGCACTCTGCACAGTGTGACCGAACGCACCCGCATTGAAACGTACGAAAACGGCGTACACTTCACCGAGGACGGCGGCGCAAGCTGGACCGACCTGCCTGGCGATACCCCGGTGAGCATGAACCTGTGGGGCTTTGGCAAAAGCTTTCTGGACGAAGCCGAGCAGCGCTTTGCGGGCTGGCTGACCGAAAATCTGCCTAAAAACCCGCTCAAGTGTGAGTATTTCCTGCCGCTGGTGGTCACGGAACTGATCGAAGAGGGCAAGGCAAAAATTCAGGTGCTGCGCAGCACGGATAAATGGTACGGCGTTACCTACCGTGAGGACAAGCCGCTGGTGGTGGAAGCCATCGCCCGCAAAACGGCAGAGGGCCAGTACCCGGAAAACCTGTGGGCCTGACCATCTTGACCATTTAGAATGGCCTCCGCGTGCGCTCTGGCCATAATCAGTGGAATTATTATTTTATTTTGAACTCCAGAAAAATCTGCGGAACGTGTCGGGGCGAGGCCCCGCCATCTTGCTAAAGCAAGACCGTTCTGCCGCTTGAAAGCCCCACTGGGGCTTTCATTGCTGCGCAAACGCGGATCTGGAGTTCTTTTCACGGGGAGGGGTCGAAATTGGCAAATGCTGCTGCCCGGCACAACTTTTCTGTAAAACAAAAATCGAAACGACCGCAGTCGTTTCCGATTTTTTAACGTTTAATCACTTATTTTGTCTGGGGAGGGGTAAGGGATGCCCCTTCATCCGAGAAGATCCAGAGCGTTTCATCGATATGAGAGCCACTCCTGGAGTAGGGTGTCACCTTGACGCGGAAGGTGGTGTCGTCGGTCTTTTTATAGGTGTGCTCCACGATGTCGCCGGTCAGGACCTTGCTGCGGATATAGTTGTAGTCCAGCAGGTCCGCCAGACTCTCGCGGTAGGCGGGCTGCACCTGCGTATCACGGTACTGCTGCAGAACGGCGAGGAAAGAGCCGCCGGAGGTGTTCAGAATTTTCTGGAAATAGTCCGGGACGATCACGCCGCGCATACGGTCGGTCTTCAGATCCACAACGAACACGCTCTTGTACTTGGGGGCAAGGACCCGCAGGAAATGCTCGGCATCCCGCTTTTCGGTCAGGGTCCGCTCCAGCTTCTCGTTCAGGCCGCGCAGCTGGCGCTCCTGGCCGTTGCGGGCATAATAGGCCTGCTTGTCCTGCCGCATGGCAGCTTCGGCCTGATTCATGGCATCGTCCAGCCGGTGCAGGTTGTTGGTGCTCTGGATGCCCACCGAGATCTCATATTCCTTCGCGCGCAGGAAAGCACGCATCTTGTCCACAGCCACCCACACGCTGTAGGGCGGCTGGTTCGGGGTGAAGATCACGAATTCGTCACCTCCGATGCGGTAGATGCGGCTGGAAACAAAGAACTTGCGGGCCGCATTGGCAATGAAGCAGAGCATGGCATCGCCGCTGCGGTGGCCCAGATGGTTGTTGATCTCGTGCAGGCCCACCACATCGATGTAGGTGCACACCATGGAGTCGTATTCGCTGGACTGCAGCGTCCGCAGATCGGTCTCGAAGAGGCTGCGGTTCAGCAGGCCAGTCAGGGTGTCGTGGCTGTAGGAGAAGTCCAGCTCCTCGCTGAGATGGTCGGCCTGTGCATCCTCACGCACCACCACGGTGGCCCATGGGTTCTGGGCGCAGCAGTTGCGGCAGGGCAGAAATTCCATGGTGATCCACACGAACTGGCCGGACACGTTTTTGCGGAAGCGGTAGGCCTCCGGCTGCTGGGTGCTGAAAACAGCGGAGCGCAGGGTCTCCAGATCGGTCTGGTCGGTGAACATCTCCGCGTCGTCCGGGTGGATCACCTTGTTCGTCACCATGCGCTCACAGTAAGCGGCAAAGTCCTCCTCGGTGTCCGAACCGGCACCGGGCAGGCGTGGATCCCGCTTGATGACCCGGTATTCGCCGGTGGAAAGATTCAGCAGGGAAAGCTCCAGCACATTATCCGCAAAGATCTGGTAGGCCTGCAGTGCCAGTGCGGTCTGCTCACTGTCGGAGACGGGGACCCGGCGGTCATGGCGCATCAGGTCGCGGCGCATCAGGTCGCGGCGCATATCCCAGTAATCCTCGCTGTTGGGCTGGGCCAGCAGGGCCTCGGCGTTCTCCACCGGCATGGGCTTGTAGAAATAATAGCCCTGCGTATACAGGCAGTCGGCGGCCTGTAGCATGGAGACCTGCTCCGGCGTTTCCACGCCCTCGGCGATGATGGGCAGATTCAGGCGGTGGGCCATATCCACCACCGATTCCACGATCTGCACGCCCTTGCTGCGGTTCTGCTGGTTCATGTCGATGAGCTTCATGTCCAGCTTGATGGCATCCACGTTGGTGTCCTTGAGCATATTCAGCGAAGAATAGCCGCTGCCAAAGTCGTCCATCATCACAGAGAAACCTTTGCGGTGCAGGCCCTGGATGGTGTTTTCCACCAGAGAAGCGTTTTCGGCCAGCATAGTCTCGGTGATCTCGGCCAGCAGGAGCTTGGGCTCCAGCTGATATTTTTCCACAAGGCTGGAGAAGATCTGCGGCACATCCAAATTGACGATATCCACCACAGAAACGTTCACAGATACAGGCACAAGATTGCTGCCGCTCTCCTGCCACTTGTGCAGGGTCTTGCAGACAGACTCCCAGATGTACTGATCCAGCTGGGTCACAAGGCCGGTGCTTTCCAGCAGAGGCATGAACTCAGACGGGGGCACGCAGCCGCGGGTGGGGTGGTTCCAGCGCACCAGTGCTTCCATGCCCACGATGGCGCGGGTCATGCTGTTGCACTTGGGCTGCAGAAAGAAGCAGAACTCGTGATTTTTCAGGGCGTGCTCCAGCTCGCTCAGCAGCTGACGCTGCTTCTTGAGACGGCTGAGCATGGCCGGAGTAAAGGGGTGCATACCGCCTACGGCCGGGCTGGGGTCTACCGATGCGATCTGTGCAAGTGCATCGGGTTGCGGTGCGCCGACATTTTCATTCAACTTCAGTTCTTCGGACATGATAAATCCCTCGCTGTTGGATGTTTTCGACAAAATATGGCATTTTAGAAAACAGTATAGCACGATTTTAAACCTTTGAAAATAGATATTTTTAAAACATTGCGACATTGCGGCAAAAAAGAACGGAACGCCGGACGGGTCCGGAAGGCGGGGCATAAAAAGACCGCTGCATTCCTGTGCAGCGGTCTTTTGGGCAGCGGTCTCAGGCATCCTTGCGGGTGTCGGAGCCGTTTTTCTTCGGTTCTTCTTCGGGGCTTTCCCGGCGGGCAAGACCAAGGCGCAGGGCCTTGAGGGTGGTCTTTTTTACGCCATGCTTCAGGCCGGGGAAGGCGCGCAGCATGCGGCGCGGGCCAACGATGCGGGGGGTGCGCAGCAGCTGGGCCTGCATTTCATCGCTGCGGGCCTGCAGCTCCTCGGCCAGCTGTTCCAGACGCAGCAGCTCGGCAGCGCGCTCCATCGTGCCCTTGGCGGCTTCGGCCGTGTTGAGCTTGGCGATCTCGGAAGCACGCTTTGCGGCTTCGCGGGCCTCGGCGGCAGCAAGCTTGAGCTGCAGGCGCTGCTCGTCCAGCTTCTGGTCGGCGTTCAGGGTGGTGGTGCCCAGCAGCTGGGTCATGGCATCGCTGACGGCATGGATGCTGTCGGCCAGCTGCTCCATGGCATCCAGCGTCTTGGCCAGACCGGAGGCGGCAAAGGCCGTAACGACTACGTCTGCCGCGTAGACCGCATAGAGCACACACATAACGACAAAGCCCACAAAGGGCGGGACCATATCCACAAGACCGGCGACGACCGGGTGGACGATGCGCATGACCACCAGCGTGCCCACGCCCCACAGCAGGCTGAATTCCAGACAGATGTAGCCGCCGATGTTGAAGGGAAAGTCGCTGTAGTCCCACCAGCGGGTGTGATAGAGCTTATACAGTGCCAGCCGCCTACCAGTTCCAGCGCACTGGGCAGGATGACACCGCCGATGTACAGCAGCAGGACGCTGTCCTGCAAAGGGGTCAGGGTGAACAGCACAATGATCATGCCGAAGCCGTAAATGGGGCACACCGGGCCGTTGAGAAAGCCGCGGTTCACCAGCTGACCGGTGGTGGCGGCGGCAAAGATGACCTCCAGACACCAGCCGGTGCAGGAATAAATGAGAAAGAAGGCCAGCACATGATACAGCGAAAAGCCGCATACTGTGGTGGTCGTGAGAAAGTTGAGCATAAAACACCTCCTGTGAGAATCAGGCTGCTGTGCAGGTCAGTTCTGTTTTTGTACGATCTTGTATTCATCGCCCGGCTCAAAGAACGGGCAGGCAGCCGTGCTGCAGGAAAGATAGCGGGCCATCTCTCCTCGTCCAGACAGCCGCCCTGAGCACAGTACCAGCTGCCGTACTCGTCCTGCACATTGTTCAGGCAGATCTCGCAGGGGTCATTCATTGCCTTCGCCTTCCTGTGCAGCCTTGGCAGCAGCCTCGGCCGCTTCGCGGGCCTGACGCTTGAGGATCTTCGGCTCGATCCAGGTCACGCTGGCAGGGTCCGGGTCCTTGCGGGCGATCAGGGCCTTGATCTTGATGCCCATTTCGGTGAACATGCCTCGTGTTCGGTGCGGATGTTCCACTCCGGCTCGTTCTCATGGAGGTCAAAGGTCATCCACTCGATGTCGTAGCCGGAAGCGGGGAAGTATTCCAGACTGTCGCGGAACAGATCATCGTCGTCGGTCTTGAAGTAGATCTCGCCGCCGTCCTTGAGGAACTCACGGTAGTTGATGAGCTGGCGCGGTAGGTGAGGCGGTGCTTGTGGGAAGAGCCGTTCTTGCTCCACGGATTGCAGAAGTTGATGTAGATGCGGCTGACCGTATCCTCGGCGGTAATGACCCCTTTGATGCGCTCGATGTCGGTGCTCATGATCTTCACGTTGTCGATGGGGCGGCCCGCAGCCTGATAGGCGGCTTCGATCTTGCGCTTGGCGAGGATGAGCACCTTATCGGTGATATCAATGCCCAGATAGTTGTTTTCCGGGTGGGCGCAGGCCAGCTGGGAGATGAAGCCGCCCTTGCCGCAGCCCAGTTCCAGCACAAAGGGCTGCTCCGGGCGGGCATACTGGGCGTGCCACTTGCCGCCCCAGATCAGCGGCTCGTGCACATGGAAGTCGGCTGCCATCAGCTCGTCGTGGGCATAGGGTTTGAAACGCATTCTCATAGTTTGTTGTTCTCCTTAAAATTAACGTGGCTCGCCCTCTCAGGCGCTGACGCGCCAGCTCCCCCAAAGGGGGAGCCCTTGGCAAAGCCGGAAGGTTTTCCGTACTGCCAAAGCCTCTCCCTTTGGGAGAGGTGGCTTTGCGAAGCAAAGACGGAGAGGGCGAGGATGCTTACAAATTCTGCTCCCGCAAAAATTCCTCCACCTGTTCCGGTGCAGCGGCGCAGCTGCCCTGACAGATGCCGGGCTTGCCGCCGCCGCGTCCGTTCAGGGCGGCGTTCAGGGCTTTGGTCAGGGCGCGCACATCGCCGTCTGCCTGCGCGATGCAGTAGCCGGTGCCCTTTTCGGTGGGGGTCAGGGCGGCGCAGAGACCGGTGGTGGCTTCGGTCAGGCGCACCGCCAGCCGGTGCAGGCCGTCCGGGTCAAGGCCGGGCACTGTGCGGATGGCATCCTCACCGGGGTTTGCCAGCTGGGCAAGTGCATCGAACAGCTGAGAACATACACCAAAGTGTGTAAACTTGAGCGCAGTATACTCATCGTAGACGCGATGCACCGCCACAGCGGTCTGGTCGGCCTTGGCCGAGAGCAGCGCCCCGATCTCTGCCTGCCGCTGGCGCATAGCCTGTGCAGCAAGCAATGCCCGCTGGCCGCACACCACGCTCAGCCGCACGCCGCCCTTGTAGTTCTCGCTGGCCAGAATTTTGATCTGTCCCACCTGTCCGGTGGTGCGGGTGTGGGTGCCGCAGCAGGCGCAGACATCCGCACCGGGAATGGTCACGATGCGCACCTGCCCTTCGATCTCCTTTTTGGAGCGGTAGACAAGGGCGGCAAGCTCCTCCCGGGTGGGGTAGCTGACCAGCACCGGCACATCCTGCCACACGATGCGGTTGGCGGCAAGCTCGGCTGCCTGCAGGCCCTCGGCAGAAATGGGCACGCTGGTGTCCATGCGCACAGCCTCGGAACCGATGTGGAAGCCCACGTTCTCGGCCCCGAACATCTGGTGCAGGATGCCGGAAAGGATGTGCTCACCGGTGTGCTGCTGCATTTTGTCAAACCGCCATTCCCAGTCGATGCAGCCGGAAACGGCAGTGCCGGGAACAGCGCTTTCCGGCAGAGCGTCCACGCTGTGCCAGAGGATGCCGTCATGCTCGTGCACATCGGTCACATTCAGCGTGGCACCGTCCGGCAGGGTCAGGGTGCCCCGGTCGGCAGGCTGACCGCCGCCCTCCGGGTAGAACACCGTGCCGTCCAGCGCAATGCGCCCGCCGCCGGTCTTTTCATCCGGCTCTGCGGCAAGGATGATGCTCTCGCACTGGGTGCGGAAAGCGTCCTGTTCAAAGTATTTTTCTGTGCGCTGCATGGCGCGGGTACCTCCTGTAAATAGAACGATCAACAATGGGGGAAAAGTGTCTTGCCGGGGGATGTTCTCTTTTGACACCAAAAGAGACAACAGAAAGTGCCAGCGATTTCGACGCGCTGGAGCCACGAAAAAGGGGCTGCTCGCCCCTTTTAACCCTAAAGAAGTGGGCTGCACTGGAAAAAACTGAAGATTCACGCCTGTTCGGCGTGAAGATCTTTTAACCGTTTTTTCCGGCTCCGCCGATTTGAAGCCCTTCAGTCGCTGCGCGACAGCTCCCCCGGGGGAGCAAGCACGTCCACAAGCTCTGCGGTTGAGCCGCAAACTTTCCCGTCATGCCAAAGGCTCCCTCCAGAGGGAGCTGGCAAAACCGTCAGGTTTTGACTGAGGGAGTTCAGAACGTCATCTTTTTCAGTATACCACGTTTTTTGCCTGTGGAAAATAGTCTGCGGATATGTTATGATAAGAAACAACGATATTCCCATAAAATGTTAAAAATGAGGAAGGTAATAGCATGCGTGAAAGTGGAATCCTGATGCCGGTGTCCAGCCTGCCCGGCCCTTACGGTATTGGCTGCTTTGGCAAGGAAGCATTCAAGTTTGTGGATTTTTTGGCACAAGCGGGCCAGAAGATCTGGCAGATCCTGCCACTCAGTCCCACCGGCTACGGTGACAGCCCCTATCAGAGCTGCTCGGCCTTTGCGGGCAACCCCTATTTTATCGACCTCGACGCTTTGAAGGAAGAAGGCCTGCTCACCGCCGCCCAGCTCAAGGCCGAAAAATGGGCACAGACCCCAAAGAGGTGGACTACGGCACTTTGTATGTGAGCCGCTTTAAAGTCCTGCGCACCGCCTACGCCGCATGGCGCAAGCAGTGCGCAGGGCTGCACGGCTGCAGCTATTACTTCCCGGATGATTATTATGCCTTTACCCTCGCCAATGAGGAATGGCTGGACGACTACGCCCTGTACATGGCCCTGAAAGTGGCCAACGGCATGAAGAACTGGGTGGAGTGGGACAAGCCCTACCGCCTGCGCGACAAGAAGGCCCTTGCTGCCTTTGCCGCCGAAAACGAGGAAGAGATCGGGTTCTGGAAGTTCGTGCAGTACAAGTTTGCGGCCCAGTGGCAGGCGGTGAAGGCCTACGCCAACAAAAAGGACGTACAGATTTTGGGCGACATCCCCATCTATGTCTCTGCCGACTCGGTGGATGCATGGGTGGGCGGCGCGCTGTTTGAGCTGGATGCCGACGGCGGCTTTGCCCGTGTGGCGGGCTGCCCGCCGGATTACTTCTCTGCTGACGGTCAGCTGTGGGGCAACCCGCTGTACAACTGGGCCTACCACAAAAAGACCGGCTACGCGTGTGGGTGCGCCGGGTGCGCCACGCACTGGCATCTACGACCTGCTGCGCATCGACCACTTCCGCGGCTTCGATACCTATTGGGCCATTCCGGCGGACAGCACCACCGCCCGCACCGGCAAGTGGGAGAACGGCCCCGGCATGGAGCTGTTCGATGCGCTGGAAGCTGCCCTTGGCAAGCTGCCCATCATTGCCGAGGATCTGGGTGAACTGTTCCCCAGCGTGCGAAAGCTGCTGGCCGACAGCACCTTCCCGGGCATGAAGGTGCTGCAGTTCGCCTTCAGCGGTGGGGACAGCGAGTATCTGCCCCACAACCACGTCAAGAACAGCGTAGTGTATCCCGGCACCCACGATAACACCACCCTGACCGACTGGTGGGAGAACGGCGCTTCCGAAAAGGAAAAGGCTGCCGCTGCCGCTTACCTGCATCTGACCGGCGTAAAGCCCACCGCAAAGGAGCTGGCGGCCATCCGGACCGATGATGTCCGCATCGCTCTGCTGCGCGCAGCGCTGGGGTCGGTGGCTGACCGGGCCATCATCCCCATGTACGACTGGCTGGGTCTGGGTGCGGAAGCACACCTGAATACCCCGGCAAGCTGGGTGGAAACTGGGCATGGCGCGCCGCTGACGGCTTTGCCGCCAAGGCACTGGCCAAGACCATCCACGACGAGTGCAGTGTGTACTGCCGCGTATAAACAGAAGGCACAGAGCGGCGGGAGCTTAGCAATTTGACGAAAATATAAAAACTCCGGCAGAAAATTGTGCGTTTTGCTGGTAAAATCGGAAGCTGAATGGTATAATGTTGCTAAAGCAGCATTATGCCATTTTTCTTTGCCTGATGCGTTCCCGGCATTTCCGGAAACAGGCGGGCGCGGGATGCATAATGCGGCAGATGGTTCCTGAACGTATGGGGAACAGGTGACTGCACGCGGGATACGGGAGCGCCGCGTGCGCAGATGATGGGGAAAATTACATGAAGAAAGAATGTACCGAGCAGGATCTACGGGAACTTGCGCGCTCAGCGCAGGCCGTATTTGAGGCAGTGACCCTGACCGAAGCACCGCTTTGTGACGGCTGGCAGGACGATGGCCTGCGGGTGGACTACGAGCTGCGCAATGGCCGTGTGGACTGTGTGCTGCACCGCAGAGTGGAAGCGGACGGCAAATGCTGGGAGTTGGAAATGTGCGCACCGCTGGCAGGCAATGTGCTGCCGGAAGAGCGCATGACACCCCGGGAGCGGGAGCTGTGCCGCGAGGATATGAGCCACGATTTCCTTACCGGCGTGTACAACCGCCGCTATCTGGAAACGGTGTTTGCCCAAAAGCTGGAACAGTGTGCAGCGCAGGGCCGCAAAGCGGCCGTGGCACTGGTGAGCATCGACAACGGCCAGAAGCTGCGGGATACCTACGGCCAGCCTGTGATGGACCAGCTGCACTGCTTTGTGGGCAACCAGTGGAAAAAGAGCTTTGATACCCCTGCGACCCGCGTGGTCTGCCGCCTGACCGGCAGCATCTTTGCGGTGGGCTGTCTGGACGCCGACGGCAAGCAGCTGGCAGAGGAAATGCAGAACCTGTATCGGCAGATGCCCCGGGAATGCATCACCACCACCGGCATGATGCGCCGGGTGCCCTTTACCTTGAGCTGCGGCGCAGCCGGCTGGAGGATGTCTCTGCAAAGAACTGGCAGGCGCTGTACGAGCTGTGCGACGCACGCCTGCGGGAGGCACAGAACGCCGGCGGCGATCAGATGCGTGCAGAATAAAACCAGCGTATAAAATCCCCCTTTTGGCGCAGACTAAGGCCAGAAGGGGGATTTTTGTATGGAAAACCAGAAAAACGACAACCTGAACCTGCTGGAAGCCGTGGTGCAGAATACCGAGATGGGCAAGAACACCTTGGAACAGATCGTGCCGATGACCGACGATGTGCAGTTCAAGGCCGAGCTGCTGCGCCAGCGCAATGTGTACCACCAGCTCAATCAGGAAGCGCACACCGCCATCGAGGCCTGCGGCGGCACCGCGCAGGGGCAGAGCGCCATGGCAAAGCTGAACACGAAAATGGGCATCAGTATGAAGACCCTCACGGACAAGTCCACCCGCAATCTGGCCGAGATGCTCACGCAGGGCAGCGGCATGGGGGTGGTGGACTGCGTAAAGGCCCAGAAGGATTACCCCAATGCCGCGCCCGGCGCAAAGCGCCTTGCCCAAAGACTGCAGGAGTTTCAGGAGGATAGCCGGGTAAAGCTGGAACAGTTCTTGTAAAAGAAAACCCTCTCAGGCTCACTTTGTTCGCCAGCTCTCCCGAAGGGCGAGCCATTGGCAAAACGGAAAACGTTTCCGGAATGTCAAAAGCTCCCCCTTTCGGGGGAGCTGGCAATGCGAAGCATTGACTGAGAGGGTTCTTTTTTACAGTGCTTCCACCATTGCTGCCACGATCTTGGTGGCAGTGGCTACATATTCCGCAATGCTGAACTTTTTCACCACCAGCACCTCGTGGCCGTCCTCGTCAGCGTTGTCGCTCATGGCGCGCAGGATGACGCAGGGCACACCGTTCTTGGCGGCGATCTGGCTCACAGCGGCACCTTCCATCTCCACGCAGTCGGGGGCGCATTTGGCTTCAATGGCAGCCTTGGTTTCACTGTCGCCCACAAACAGGTCGCCGGTGGCGATCTTGCCCACCAGAGCCTTCACACCCGCTTCGGCGCAGGCTTTTTCGGCGGCAGCGATCAGCTCCGGGTCGCCGGTGTATTCCTTGAGGAACGGCGGGTTCTGGCAGATCATGTCCAGCTGTGCGTCGTGGTACAGCACGGTCTTGCCGATGACCACATCGCCAATGCCGATCTTCGAGGTCATATTGCCTGCGATGCCGGAAAAGATGATCTTCTCCGCGCCGAATTTTGTGATGAGCACCTGCGTGGTGGCGGCGGCATTGGCCTTGCCCATGCCGGCACAGCACACCACCACCTGTTTGCCGGCCAGCGTGCCCTTGTGGTAATCCACGCCGCCGTAGGGCTCCACGGTGACATTCTCCAGCTTTGCACACAGCTGATCGACTTCATCGGGCATTGCGCCCATAATACCGAAAATCATAGGAAACCTCTTTTACGATTTTAAATGGCCGACGCGTGCGCTCTGGCCATATATAGCGGAAAGTTATTTTTAATTTTGTAAGTTCCAAAAGCCTGCGGGCTTTTGAAACTTACTTTTTCACGGGAAGGGGCGAAACCGGAAGTGACATCTTTGCCGAAAATCAGACGTTGAACAGGAACTCGATCACATCGCCATCGTTGACAACGTATTCCTTGCCCTCGGTGCGCTGCAGACCCTTGGCCTTGACGGCGGCGTAATCGAAGTTGTTGGCTTCCAGATCGCTGTAGCCAATGACGCTGGCACGGATGAAGCCGCGCTCGAAATCGCTGTGGATCTTGCCGGCAGCCTGCGGTGCTTTGGTGCCCTTGCGGATGGTCCATGCGCGGCACTCCTTCTTGCCGTCGGTCAGGAAGGAGATCAGGCCCAGCAGATCATAGCTGGCAGTGATGAGGTTGTCCAGACCACTGGCTTCAATGCCCATTTCAGCCAGAAAAGCCTTCTTTTCCTCGGGAGAGTAGTCGGCGATATCCTCCTCGGTCTTGGCGCAGATGGGAATGTAGCGTGCGCCCTCTTCCTTGGCGCGTGCGGCCACCAGCGGGACATACTTGTTGTTTTCGATGCCCTCCATCAGGTCGTCCTCACCCACGTTGCAGGCGTACAGCACCGGCTTTGCGCTCAGCAGGCCCATCTCGTGCAGAACAGCTTGCTGCTCGGCATCACCCTCGTCAAAATCGAAGCTGCGGGCAGGCTTGCCGGCGCTCAGGTGGTCGGCCAGCTGCTGCAGCCATGCGGCTTCGGCGGCAGCACCCTTGTTGTTGCCGCTCTTGGCGGCCTTTGCCATGCGGCCTGCGCGGTTCTGCACCACCTCAAGGTCGGACAGGATCAGCTCGTAGTCGATGGCATCGATGTCAGCAATGGGGTCCACGGCCTCAGCCTTGGAAACATCCTCCACCACATGGATGATGTTGTCATCGTCAAAGCAGCGCACCACATGCACAATGGCGTCGCACTCGCGGATGTGGCCCAGAAACTTGTTGCCAAGCCCGCGCCCTGACTGGCACCCTTTACAAGGCCCGCGATATCCACGAACTCCACGATGGCAGGGGTCTTTTTATTGGTCTGCCAGATCTCGGCCAGCTTGTCCAGACGCTTGTCCGGCACGGCTACGATGCCGCTGTTCGGCTCGATGGTGCAGAAGGGATAGTTTGCGGCTTCTGCGTTCTTGGTGGAGGTGATGGCATTGAACAGAGTGGACTTGCGACGTTCGGCAGGCCGACGATACCTAATTTCATTTTATTATACTCCTTGCGAAAAAGATTTTACGCTGCGGTAAAAAGCGATATTATAACAGGATAATTGTAGCACAATGGACGTTTTTTCTCAATACTCACTTAAGTGGAAACGAAAAGCCGCCCGTGGAAAAGCAGTGCTGCTTTTCCACGGGCAGTCCTTATGATTCAGGTTGTACGGGTCTTACTTGCAGATGGTAAGGGTGCCGGACGCGGTCTCTTCAAAGTGGCTGGCGTAGAATTCCTCCATCAGCCGGATGAGAGAAACGATGTCCCGGGCACCGGCGGTCTCGTAGCAGGAGTGCATGGCCAGCTGGGGCAGGCCGATGTCCACGCAGTTCATGGATACCTGCGCCATGGCAAGGTTGCCCAGAGTGCTGCCGCCGACCTTATCGGAACGGTTGGCAAAATACTGCAGCGGGACACCGGCGCGGGCGGCAAGCTCCTTTGCCACGGCCATGCTCATGCCGTCGCTGGTATACTTCTGGCCGGCGTGCACCTTGACCACAACGCCTCGTTCATGTAGGTGCAGTTGTTCACATCGGTATATTCCGGGTGGTTGGGGTGCACGGCGTGGGCGTTGTCGGCGCTGAACATGAAGCTGGAGGCCACCGCACGGTGGAAGTCCTCATCGCCGGGGCAGACGTTCTGCGCGATGCGGTGCAGAACGTCGTACAGGAAGGTGGAAGCTGCGCCCTGCTTGGTGCCGGAACCCACTTCTTCGTTGTCGAAAAAGGCGGCAACATTGATGGACTGGGCGCTGTGTGCGTTCAGAAAACCTTTCAGGATGCCGAACACACACTGCTGGTCATCCAGACGGCCGGAGGAGATGAACTCCTCATTGCAGCCCCAGACGGCGGCCTTTTCGCGGATGCAGAGGAACAGGTCGCTGCCAAGGATCTGGTCTTCTGCGACCTGCAGCTCAGCGGCGACCAGCTTTTTCAGCACGCCTTCCTCGGCGGCACCGCCCAGCAAAGGCAGCATATCCACCTGCTTGTTGTAGGAAGCCTTGTCGTTGACCTCGCGGTTCATATGGATGGCCACGCTGGGGATCATCAGCAGGTCGCGGTCCAGCGTGAGCAGGCGGGAAGTGATGGCATCGTTCTCCTTTATCAGTACGCGGCCTGCCACCGACAGCGGCCTGTCCATCCATGTGGAGCAGATCATGCCGCCGTAGCCCTCGGTGTTCAGCTTGGTGTACTTCCGGCCCATGTGGATCTCGGCGTTTTCCTTGATGCGGAAGCAGGGGGAATCCGTGTGGGCAGCGGCCACATTGAAGCTGTAGTTTTCCAGCTGTTCTCCCATGCGGAATGCAAGGATGCTGGAGCCGTTGCGGCAGACAAAATAGCTCCTGCCGGGTTCCAGCTGCCACCGGCGGCTCTCCAGCAGCTCGGAAAAGCCCTCCTTCAGCAGGATGTTCCGGACGGATGCAGTGGTGTGGTATGCGGTAGGATTGCCGTCAATGAAGGACAGCAGCTCCTGTACTTCTTTTTCGATCATTGGGAGTCCCTCCATGGATTTATCGGTTTGGATGCTCCTATTCTACTTCTGCTGTTTGCGCTTTGCAATAGCCGGCCTGCGGGCGGGGAAGAATTTGTTTTACATTGCGCGGGTTCTATAGTATACTATTCCTGTTGGTAAATATCGAATCGACAGGAAAGGCAGGGAACCGTCATGGAACGCAGTGATCCGCGCTATCAGGCGTATGTGGAAATATTAAAGGAAGAACTGATCCCGGCAATGGGCTGCACCGAACCTATTGCGCTGGCTTATGCCGCAGCCAAAGCCCGCGAAGTGCTGGGCATGCTGCCCGAAAGCGTGCAGCTGCAGGTGAGCGGCAGCATTATTAAGAATGTGAAGAGCGTCATCGTGCCCAACACCGGCCACCTGAAAGGCATGGAAGCCGCTGTGGCAGCGGGCATCATTGCCGGTTCGGCAGACAGAGAGCTGGAAGTCATCTCCGAGGTCAGCGAGGACAAGAAGGCTGCCATCCGGGACTATCTGCAGACGGTGCCCATTTCCATCCAGCACATCGAGCAGGGGCATGTGTTCGATATCATCGTTACCGAGCGCAGCGGGGATTCCTACGCAAAGGTGCGCATTGCGGATTTTCACACCAACATCTGCCTGATCGAAAAGAATGGCCGGGTGCTCTACGAAAAGCCGCTGCTGAACGAGGAGGCCCAGCGGGACAGCTGGGCCGACCGCAGCCTGCTGAACATGAAGGACATCTGGGACTTTGCCGAGACGGCCGACCTGCAGGATGTGGCGGACCTGCTGGAACGCCAGATCCGCTATAACAACGCCATTGCAGAGGAGGGCCTTCTGGGCGACTATGGCGCGAACATCGGCCAGGTACTGCTTTCTACCTACGGCAACGATGTGTCTATCCGGGCCAAGGCCAAGGCGGCCGCCGGTTCGGATGCCCGCATGAACGGCTGTGAGCTGCCGGTCATCATCAACTCCGGCAGCGGCAATCAGGGCATCACCTGCTCGGTGCCGCTCATTGAATATGCCAAGGAGCTGCACAGCGGCAAGGAAAAGCTTTACCGTGCCTCATCATTTCCAATCTGGTGGCCATCCACGAAAAGACCGGCATCGGCACCCTGTCCGCCTACTGCGGCGCAGTCAGCGCCGGTGCGGGCGCTGGCGCGGGCATCGTATATCTGTGCGGCGACGGCTATCAGGCCGCCATCCACACGGTGTCAATGCGCTGGCCATCGTGTCCGGCATCGTGTGCGACGGCGCAAAGGCCTCCTGCGCGGCAAAGATCGCATCCTCGGTGGACGCGGCCTTGCTTGGCTACAACATGTACAAGTGCCATCAGGAGTTCAAGGGCGGCGACGGCATCGTGATGAAGGACATCGAGACCACCATCAAGGGCATCGGCCGTCTGGGCAAGAACGGCATGAAGGAGACCAATGAGGAGATCATCCGGCTGATGATCGAGTAAGGCCGGGCCGGAATTGTGAAAAAATCATACAAATCCTTCTTTATTTTGTCATAACTCTTCCGTATAATAAGAAGTGGAATACTTTGCTGCTCTGCCTGCCCCGGCGGGCATCCGATAAAATGGGAGGAGATCATTATGGCCAACGAAAAGATCCTCGTTGTGGACGACGATACCAATATCTGCGAGCTGCTGCGGCTGTACCTGACCAAGGAGGCTATCAGGTCACGGTGGCAAACGATGGCGAAGAAGGTCTGGAAAAGTTCAATCAGGTCAAGCCCGATATGGTGCTGCTGGACGTGATGATGCCCAAGATGGACGGTCTGGAAGTGTGCCGCCGCATCCGCAAGGCGGGCAACACCCCGGTGATGATGCTCACGGCCAAGGGCGAGACCTTTGATAAGGTGCTGGGCTTGGAGCTGGGTGCAGACGATTACATGGTAAAGCCCTTTGATGCCAAGGAAGTGGTGGCCCGCATCAAGGCGGTGCTGCGCCGCTGCCAGACCACCACGCTGCTGCCGAGAGCACCGAGGGCGTGATCGAATTCGACAACCTGCGTCTGGACATGAACAGCTATGAGCTGCGGGTCAAGGGCAAGGTGGTGGAGGCTCCCCCCAAGGAGCTGGAACTGCTGAACTGTCTGGCCTCCCATCCGAACCGCGTCTACACCCGTGACCAGCTGCTGGACGAGGTGTGGGGCTTTGAGTATTACGGCGACAGCCGCACCATTGATGTGCATGTCAAGCGCCTGCGCGAGAAGCTGGCCGGTGCTTCCGACAAATGGGAGCTGAAGACCGTATGGGGCGTGGGCTATAAGTTCGAGGTGCGTCAGTAATGCGCAAAAGTATCTCGGTGGCGTTCTTCTCGCTGGTGTCCACCCTGATGGTGCTTGGCATCGTGCTGATGGGCGCTTCGGAGTGGGTGCTGTTCAAGAACTACTTCGCCAAGGACCGCTACGAAACACTGGATCAGGTGGTGGGCGTCACCCAGCGCACGGCCCAGTATCTGGTCCAGCAGGCGGAGCTGCCGAAAGGCGATGAGCTGGACGCACTGAGCACCAAGCTGGAGATCATCGGCGAGAGCGCGGAGGCCTATCTGTTCTTTACCGACAACGACGGCCGGGTGATGATCGCCTCCAGCCCGGACAAGCTGGAGAGCCTGACCGTGCCGGAAGAATGATGGAGAAGATCGACGCTTCCGATGCAGACTACTACCATGTGTTCGGCACGCTGGGCGGCATGCTGGACGGGAAAAGCTACATCACGGTCAGCGAAATGCGCAATGAGAACGGCCAGCCCAGCGGCTACCTGTTCCTGTGCTCTTCCGGCGAGCAGCTGACCCAGTTCAAGCAGCAGTTCTGGTCCAACTTCCTGCTGTCGGCCTGTGTGATGCTGCTGTGTGCCAGCATCCTGACCAAGATCCTGATGCGCCAGCTCACCGACCCGTTGCAGAAGGTGACGGATGCCGCCCAGCGCTTTGGCGGCGGTGATCTTTCCGTCCGTGTGGAGGGGGTGGAAGGCGAAGGCGAGGCAGCCGACCTTGCCCGCACCTTCAACCGCATGGCAGACAACATCCAGATGAACGACAACTCCCGCGGTCAGTTCATGGGCAACATCGCCCACGAGCTGCGCACCCCCATGACCACCATCAAGGGCTTTGTGGACGGCATTCTGGACGGCACCATCCCGCCGGATATGCAGAACCACTACCTGCAGCTGGTCAGTGAGGAAACGGGCCGTCTGGCACGGCTCATCCAGAACATGCTGGATCTTTCCAAGCTGGAAAGCGGCGAATATCAGGTGAATGCCGGATGTTCAACATCTGGGAGACGATCACCGGCGTGGCGCTCTCGGCAGAGCAGCGCATCAACGACGGCATGATCGACATCGACGGCCTGACCATGGACGAAAAGGTACTGGTCTACGCCGACCCCGACCTGATCCATCAGGTGGTGTATAACCTGCTGGACAACGCCATCAAGTTTACGCCTGCGGGCGGCACCATCCGCTTTGGGGTGGAAAAGCTTGGCCCGGAAGCCGAGATCTCCATCTGGAACTCCGGTCAGGGCATCAGCGGAAGCGCTGCCCTACGTGTTCCAGCGGTTCTACAAGGAGGACCGCTCCCGCGGCCTGCACGCCCGGGGCGCTGGCCTTGGCCTGAACATCTGCAAGGTGCTGGTGAACCTTTCCGGCGGGCAGATCCGGGTGGAGAGCCAGCAGGGCGAGTGGTGCCGGTTCGTGTTCACCCTGCCCACCGTGGCCCCGAACCCCGGCGGCATGAAGCGCCTGCCGGACGAAACCGGCGGTGAACCCACCGTGGAAGACCCTGCAAGCATGAAGCCCGTAGAATGAACTTCCAGCCAGACTGCCCCGGACCCGGGGCGGTCTGGCTGTTTTGGCGTGGGGAAACCTTGCCGCCGATGAAACTCCCCCAGTCATCTCGCTGCGCTCAATGCCAGCCCCCTCTGGATGGGGCCCTTGGCATGGCGGTAAAGCTTCCGGTTAAAGTGCAAATCTTCCGGGCGTGCCAGAGGCTCCCTCTCCGAGGGAGCTGGCAAAGCCGTCAGGCTTTGACTGAGGGAGTTTACTTCGCAAATGGACAGATCTTTCCAAATACGTCATTTCCGTGAAAAAGCCATTGGCGGGTTTGATTTTTTGCTCGTTTTCATGTAAACTAAAAGATAACCATGCCCATGCTGTTTTTGCGGTTTGAAACCGCCAGCATAATGGGACAAATGGGAATAAGAAATTATAAAATAACGGAGCGTAAAGATAGAATATGGCAATCGTAAGTCCTTCGATCCTTTCCGCTGATTTTGGCAAACTGGGTGCAGACTGCCGCATGGTGCTGGATGCCGGTGCACAGATGCTGCATTACGACGTGATGGACGGCCACTTTGTGCCCAACATCAGCTTTGGCGTGCCGGTGCTCAAGAGCCTGCACAAAAATCTGCCGGATGCCTTTTATGATGTGCACCTGATGATCAGCCATCCGCTGCAGTATGCGGAAGCCTTTATCAAAGCCGGTGCCACCCTGTACAACTTCCACCTTGAGTGCGAGGACGATATCCAGGCCACCATCGATGCCGTCCGGGCGCTGGGCTGCAAGGTGGGGCTGACCATCAAGCCCGGCACCGAGCCGCAGGCGCTGGCACCGTATCTTGACCAGCTGGATCTTGTGCTGGTGATGAGCGTGGAGCCCGGCTTCGGCGGGCAGAAGTTCATGCCCTCGGCGCTGGACAAGCTGCGCTGGCTCAAGGCAGAGCGCGAAGCGCGCGGCGCACACTATCTGCTGGAAGTGGACGGCGGCGTGGACAATGCCACCGCGCCACAGTGCGTGGAAGCGGGCGCTGATATTCTGGTGGCGGGCAGTGCAGTGTTCGGCGCAGCAGACCCTGCTGCAGCCGTGCAGCACCTCGTCAGCCTTTGAAAGGATAACCATTTATGGATGAATCTTTGATCCGGGAGCAGGAGGCACAGCTCCAGAAGACCGGCCGCTACTATAAGCATATCTGCTTTATGGCGGTGCCGGTGCTGTGCATGGCCTGTTTTCTGTACGGTGTGCGCCCGCTGCTGCTGTGCGGCATTGCGGTGCTTACCGGTAACCTGTGCGACCGTCTCGTTTCGCTGCTGCGCCGCCGCGTGTATCAGGGCAGTGACTTTTCTAACGAGAGCTTTGCGCTCGTCATTGCCCTGCTGATGCCGGTGACGGTGGATATCTATGTTCTGATCGCCGCAGTGATTGCAGGTGTGCTGATCGGAAAGGAGATTTTTGGCGGCTACGGCAGCTACCCCTTCAACCCGGCTGCTGTGGGCTATGTGGTGGCGGCAGTGTCATGGCCGGAACAGGTGTTCCGCTATCCGCAGCCCTATACGAACATCCCTTTGTGGGACACCTCCATGGTGCCGGTCTCCAGCGCCATTGAGGACACCCTGCGCAGCGGCGGCATGCTGAACATCGGCTCGCTGGCGCTGGGTCTGGGCGAGTATGCTGCTCCCATGGGCACCGGCGCTGCGCTGGTGATCCTTGCCTGCGGCCTGTTTTTGTGGACCCAGAAGGATGCCCACATGTCTGCATCAATCAGCTTTCTTGTGACCTGTGCGGTCATTGCGTTCTTCTTCCCGCGGCAGGCGGGCCTTGCCGACAGTGCCGTGCTGTCAAATATCCTGCCCCGCCTGCAGTGTGTGCGGGATGAGCTGCTGACTGGCGCGATCCTGTTCAGCGCGGTGTTCCTGATCAACGAGCCTTACACCTGCGTGCACCACCGCATGGGCCGTGTGCTGTACGGCGTGCTGGTGGGCGTTGTGAGCATGGGCTTCCGCTACTATGGCGTGTACGAGACCGGTGTGTGCTTTGCGCTGCTGGCGGTCAACAGTGTGTCGGCATGGATCGACCGCACCGAGGCAAAGCTGTATCACCTGACCCATCTGCAGGCAGATGCCGGAAAGGGGGCAGCACAATGAGACGCGCAACGGCTGAACTGATCGTAAAAGATCCCAACAAGTTTGCCCACCACGACCGTGTGTTCCTGAATAACCCGGTGGTCATGCAGGGCATGGGCCTTGCCCCGCTGGTGGTGCTTGCCACCAGCGGCCAGAATGCGGTGATGCTGGCGGTGGCGGTGGCGCTGCTGCTGGTGCCCTCCGCGTGCTGGCCTGTCTGCTGAGCCGCCTTGTGCCCTGCACGACGAGGACCCCGCCCGGAAACGCTGCAAAAAAGCTGCTGCCCCGTGCACTGGTGTACGGCTTCAGCACGGCGGTGGTGTATCTGGCGGTGTATCCTATCCTGAATATGCTGTTCAGCACCAGCCTGCTGAGCCTTGGCATCTACCTGCCCCTGCTCACGGTGGAGCCGCTGCTGACCTACCGCTTTGGCCGCGTGCAGGAGACGGTGCGCAAGGCTGTCTCCAAGGGCCTGCGCATCACGGTGGGCTATGCTTTGCTGCTGGTGCTGCTGGGCTGCGTCCGTGAATGGCTGGCCGCAGGCACCATGTTCGGTGTGGTTGTCAGCCGCCCGGTGCTGCCCATGGCAAGCATGCCGGCAGGCGGCTTTATCGTGCTGGGCGTGCTGTGCGCCGTATGGCGTGCACTGGCCCAAAAGCGCAAGGCATATCTCACCAAAGAGGCACGCAACCTTGTGGATGTGCATTCCCAGAAGGAGGCGGACCGCGAACAATGAGAGATGTTGTAACAACAAGCGCAGTGTTCTTCAGCTATGCACTGCTGGCGGTGTTCGCGCAGAACGCCGTCTTTACCCGTGCACTGGGCGTTTCGCGTCTGGTGCAGCTGGTGGGCGATGACCGCACCAGCAGCTGGCTGTTCGGTATGCAGCTGTGCATCACGCAGGTGCTGGTAACGCCCTTTGCGTGGTATGCCGGCAGCCGGATCGCGCCGCTGGCAAACCGTGCCCAGCTGCGCCCGCTGGTGTATATTGCCAGCATTGCCGTGGTGTGCGTTCTGGAGCACGCCGTGCTGTGGCTGGCGAAAGCCTGCCGCACCGCAGCGCATTGCTGCGCATCGTGCCGCTGGCGGGCCTGAACAGCTGTGTGCTTGGCACTGTACTGGTGGAGCGCACCCAGAGCTTTACGCTGGGGCAGAGCCTTGGCTTTGGCCTTGGCAGCGGCCTTGGCTATGTGCTGGCGGTGCTGCTGGTAACGGAAGCCCGCCACCGCCTGCGCAGCAAGGCCATCCCGGAAGCATTCCGCGGCCTGCCCATCACGCTGGTGTATATCGGCGTGCTGGCACTGGCGATCTATGGTTTCACCGGACATTCTGTGATCCTGTAACATTGGCAGGGAGGAGAATCGACAATGGCAAAGTATAAACGTCAGAAGGTCAAGCGCTACCGCCGCAGCTTCTACAGCCGCGGTACACGCATCAAAAAATGCATCGGCATCGTGGTGCTGGTGCTGGCGGTGCTGGGCGCAGCCTGGCTGGCAGCACCCCACGTGCTGGACTGGGCTACCCACACCTGGTATACTGTGGTGAAGAACCGTGATCTGGAAGCTGAATCGGCATCCCGCGCAGCCGCCTCGTCCGAAGCAGCTGCATCCTCGGCGGTACAGGAAGCGGCTTCGTCCCAGCCGGAGCCGGAACAGCCCAAGGAGCTGGACGGCAAGGCCATTACCGGCGGCAGCTGGGCCGCAGTGGATGTGAGCACCCTTACCGATGATGCGGCCATCCGTGCAGCGGCGCAGCAGCTCAAGGCGCAGGGAGCGGATTACGGCCTTGTGACCCTGAAAACACCGGATGGCAGCATCTGCTACGCTTCGCAGGTGCCGGCTGCCGCCCAGAGCATTGCCGACACCACCGTGGACCCGGCCCGCATCGCGGCCATCTTCCGGGAAGAGGGCGTGATCCCTGTGGCCCAGCTTGCAGCCTTCAAGGACCCCATCTCCTCCCGCACCGACCGCAGCATGGCCATCCACTACGGCGACGGCCTGTGGCTGGATGCCCAGAAGGACGGCAATGCATGGCTGAATCCCTACTCCGCTGCGGCAGTGGAATATGTAGCGATCTGGTAGCCGAGGTGCAGGGCATGGGCTTTGAGCAGGTAGTCCTGACCAATGTCCAGTTCCCGAAGCTCAGCCGCAAACAGGACTACGGCGAGACCAGCGGCGTTTCCCGCGCGGATCAGCTCAAGGCGGATATCGCCGCCCTGCAGAGCCGCTTTGCGGGCAGCATGACCCTGTGGTTCAGCTACACGCTGGATCAGTGCAATACCAACAGCGTGTCGCTGGATGTGCCGCTGTGACGCTGGGCATGGACAACCTGCTGGTGACGGCAGACAAGGCGATGGACGCCGACAGCCGCACCGCACTGGAGCAGTCTGCCGCCGGACAGGGCGTGCAGCATCTGGTGCTGCACAGCGCCGACATTTTCCAGTAACGTCTCTGGTTTTATAAGAGGGAGGAATCTGCTATGAATACCAAATCCTGCTTTGCACCGGCCCACATCCTTCTGCCTTCGGAGCAGATCCCACTGGAAAAGTGGGGCTGCATTGCCTGCGATCAGTTCACCAGTGACCGGGATTACTGGCAGAAAGCCGAGGCTGCCGCGGCAGGCAGCCCCAGCACCCTGAACATGATCCTGCCGGAGGTCTATCTGGAGGACGGCGATGCCGATGCACGCATTGAGAAGATCCATGCCACCATGGATGAATATGCCCGGAACGTGCTGACTCGCGCGGTGGACGGCTTTGTTTACGTGGAGCGCACCGAGCAGAGCGGCAAGGTGCGGCAGGGCCTTGTGGGCATGGTGGATCTGGAAGCCTACAGCTACCGCCGGGGCGAGAAATGCACGGTGCGCCCCAGCGAGAGCACCGTGGAAAGCCGCATCCCGCCCCGCATGAAGGTGCGCACCGGCGCCAGTCTGGAAACGCCTCACATCATGATGCTGGCGGACGACCCCGGCTGCACCCTCATCGAGCCGGTGGCGGCGCATAAAGCCGAACTGCCCAAGGTATACGAGGGCGAGCTGATGCTGAACGGCGGCCACATTGCGGGCTGGGCTGTGGAAGACCCTGCCCTCATTGCGCAGATCGAAGATGCGCTGGCTGTGCTGGGCAGTCAGGAAGAATTCGACAAAAAGTATCCGGATGCCACCCGCCGCGACCCGCTGACGCTGGCCGTGGGCGACGGCAACCACTCGCTGGCCACTGCAAAGGCCTGCTGGAGGAGCTGAAAAAGACACTCACACCGGAGCAGGCAGCAAACCATCCGGCCCGCTGGTGTCTGGCCGAGGTGTGCAATGTGCACTCGCCTGCGATCGAGATCGAGCCGATCCACCGCGTGCTGTTCAATGTGGACTGCGCAGCGGTGCTGCTGAGCCTGATCACGTGGAGCGACTCCAATATGGCCGGCTGCAGCTTTGGCGGCAGCAAGCAGCAGCCCTTCACGCTGGCCGGGCCGCACATGTCCAACGTGCTCAGCTTTGAGGACCCAACCGCACCGCTGACCGTGGGCACCATTGACGAATTTATCGAATACTATCTTGAGCACCACAAGGAAGCCCGCGTGGACTATGTGCACGACGAGCCTGCTGTGCGCGCCCTGTGCAAAAAAGGTGCTGTGGCATTCCTGATGCCGCCGTTTGCCAAGAGTGACCTGTTCAAAGGCGTTGTGATGGGCGGCGTGCTGCCGCGCAAGACCTTCAGCATGGGCCACGCAGAAGAAAAGCGGTACTATGTGGAGTGCCGGAAAATTACGGAATAATTATTGGAGAACCATGACATTTAAAGAATTGAATCTGTCCGCCCCGCTTCTGCGCGCTGTGCAGGAGGCAGGCTATGAGACCCCGTCGCCCATTCAGGCGGCGGCGATCCCGCCGGTGCTGTCCGGCCGGGATCTGATGGGCTGCGCCCAGACCGGTACCGGCAAGACGGCTGCTTTTGCGCTGCCCATGCTGGACCGGCTCACGGCCAATGCGCCCCGCAGAAAGGGTGCCATCCGCGCCTGATCCTGACCCCTACCCGTGAGCTGGCTTTGCAGATCGGCGAAAGCTTGATGCTACGGCAAGTATCTCAAGCTGCGCAGCACCGTCATTTTTGGCGGCGTGGGCCAGGCACCGCAGGTGGAAGCGCTGAAAAAGGGCGTGGACATCCTGATCGCCTGCCCGGGACGGCTCAACGACCTGATCGGTCAGGGATTTATCGATCTCTCGAACCTTGAGATCTTTGTGCTGGACGAAGCCGACCGGATGCTGGATATGGGCTTTGTGCACGATGTGAAGAAGGTGATCGCAAAGCTGCCCGGGGAGCGTCAGAACCTGATGTTCAGCGCCACCATGCCCACCGAGATCGAACAGCTGGCCGCAGGCATTCTGCGCAAGCCCGCCTTCGTCAAGGTGGACCCGGTGTCCAGCACCGTGGACCGCATCCAGCAGAGCCTGTACCATGTGGAAAAGGGCAACAAGAAATTCCTGCTGCCGTGGCTCATCAAGAACCTGCAGCCCCCGGTGGTGAACGCGCTGGTGTTCAGCCGCACCAAGCACGGCGCGGATAAAATTGCAAAAGACCTCACCAAGCAGGGCATCCCGGCGGCGGCCATCCATGGCAACAAGAGCCAGACCGCCCGCGTGACCGCGCTGGAAAACTTCAAGGCCGGTAAGACCAAGGTGCTGGTAGCCACCGATATCGCCGCCCGCGGCATCGATATCAGCGAGCTGTCCCATGTGTTCAACTACGACCTGCCCGAGGTACCGGAGACTTACGTGCACCGCATCGGCCGCACGGCCCGCGCCGGTGCCGACGGTACGGCGGTCAGCTTCTGTGCACCTGAGGAGCAGGAGTATCTGGCAGGCATCGAGAAGCTGAACCGCCGCAAAATTCCCGTGGTGAGCGGCCACCCGTGGGACGGCGTACCCGCCCCCGT
>ENA-OQDD01000053-OQDD01000053.1-human-gut-metagenome-genome-assembly--contig:-NODE-53-length-43246-cov-3.165983_pt1 | contig 43246 bp, 44 predicted proteins | sample MGYA00242507_ERZ504598 | MGnify/ENA primary metagenome ERZ504598 (study PRJEB26092, sample SAMD00036318) | human gut metagenome | host: Homo sapiens | study: EMG produced TPA metagenomics assembly of...
CCAGGAATATAATCGGTATGATAATATACTGAATTTGACAATAAGCTGGCTGATGAGCAGATGTGATCTGTTGTTCTGGATTCAATGCTTTGTCTCGTATTGATGCGATGGCGGATGGCTGTGGCTCAGTCGCCGGCACGCAAATGATGATTGACCATCACCTTAATCCGGAAGCCTTTTGTAGAATCATTATTTCTCATCCTGAAATATCTTCTACATCGGAATTGGTTTTCCGGTTGATATGCCGTCTGGGGTATTTTGAGGATATCACCAAGGAAGGTGCTGAATGTATTTATACGGGATGATGACCGATACAGGTGGCTTTACTTATAATTCTAATGACCGTGAGATTTATTTCATTATCAGCGAACTGCTTTCGAAAGGCATTGATAAGGATGAGATTTATCGTAAAGTTTATAATACGTATTCTGAAGGGCGTTTACGCCTGATGGGATATGTGCTGTACGACAAGATGCAAGTATTTCCTCAGTTCAATTCGGCATTGGTTTGGCTGACAAAAGAGGAGCAAAGTAAATTCCAGTATGTAAAAGGAGATACGGAAGGGTTTGTGAATATTCCACTTTCCATAAAGAATATTATTTTCTCCGTATTCTTGCGTGAGGATACGGAAAAGAATATGATAAAGGTATCTCTGCGTTCTGTAGGTGCTTTCCCTTGTAATAAAGTGGCTGCCGAATTTTTTAATGGAGGTGGTCATCTGAATGCATCCGGTGGGGAGTTTTATGGAACAATGGATGAAGCCATCGATCTGTTTAAACAGGCTTTGGTGAAGTACGAGGAACTGCTTCTGGCAAAAAAATAGTTATTTTAGTATAATTGCATACAAACAATATAAAAGTTAGGGGCTTATTTATTAATTTTGCCCGAAAATAACAGAACTTAGAATGAAGAAATTAGGTATATTGTTCGCATCTGTGTTTCTTTTAGGGCTGGTCTTCCAGTCTTGCAATAATGGAAAGACCTATGCTGAAATGAAAGAAGAAGAGAGAGAAGCTATCAAACGATTTATTGAACGGGAAGATATCAATGTGATCAGCTTTGAACAGTTCCAGGAACAGGATTCTACGACCAATGTGGATGAAAACCAGTTTGTCCTTTTCTCGGAAACAGGTGTTTATATGCAGATTGTGGAAGAGGGAAACGGAGAGCGTTTGAAAGACGGTCGTTATGAGATTCTGGTCCGGTATGTGGAGGAACAGATTACTTCGGATGGAATAGATTCTTTGTCTTGGAATACAGACTATGGGAATTCTCAAATGGTTTATCCGGATGCTATGATGCTGACAAAAAGTGGAAAATCTTTTTCAGCTACATTCACCTCCGGTATAATGTATACAGTTTGGGGTACACCTTATGTACCTTCAGGATGGTTGATTCCATTCAATTACATAAAGGTCGGCAGGGAGATTTCCGGTCGTTCTAAGATCAGACTGATTGTACCTCACAGTGAAGGACAGTCTGACGCTTCTGCTTCTGTCTATCCTTGTTACTATGAAATAACTTATCAATTAGCACGATGACATTAATTAAATCAATATCCGGAATTCGTGGAACCATTGGTGGGCACGTGGGGGAAGGTTTGAACCCGCTGGATATAGTGAAATTACATCAGCTTATGCAACGCTGATACGTAAAACAACCACAGTAAAGAGTAATAAAATTGTAGTAGGACGTGACGCACGTATCTCCGGTGAGATGGTGAAGAACGTGGTATGCGGTACTTTAATGGGAATGGGGTTTGATGTGGTGAATATCGGACTGGCATCTACACCGACTACAGAACTGGCTGTAACCATGGAAGGAGCGTGCGGTGGCATTATTTTGACTGCCAGCCACAATCCCAGACAATGGAACGCTTTGAAGTTGCTGAATGAGCATGGAGAATTCCTGAATAAGGAAGAAGGAAATGAAGTGCTGCGTATAGCAGAAGCGGAAGCGTTTGAGTTTGCCGATATAGACCACATCGGAAGTTATCGCGAAGACAATACCTACAATCAGAAACATATAGATAGTGTTTTGGCTTTGAAATTGGTAGACGTGGATGCTATCCGTAAGGCCAATTTCCGTGTAGCTATAGATTGCGTTAATTCAGTTGGCGGTATTATTCTTCCTGAATTGTTGGAAAGGTTGGGAGTGAAGCATGTAGAAAAGCTTTATTGTGAAGCAACCGGTGATTTTCAGCATAACCCGGAACCTTTGGAAAAGAACCTGGGGGACATTATGGGATTGATGGCCAAAGGCGGTTGTGACGTGGCTTTCGTTGTAGACCCGGATGTTGACCGTCTGGCTATGATCTGTGAGGATGGAAAAATGTATGGCGAAGAATATACATTGGTGACCGTGGCAGACTATGTATTGAAACATACTCCCGGAAATACCGTTTCTAACTTGAGTTCTACCCGTGCTTTGCGCGATGTGACCCGTAAATATGGCTGTGAATACAATGCTTCGGCTGTAGGGGAAGTGAATGTGGTTACCAAGATGAAAGCGACTCATGCTGTGATTGGAGGTGAAGGAAATGGTGGAGTAATCTATCCTGAAAGTCATTACGGACGTGATGCATTGGTGGGAATTGCTTTATTCCTGAGCCATTTGGCGCATGAAGGGAAGAAAGTCAGTGAACTGCGTGCTACTTATCCTCCTTATTTCATTGCCAAGAATCGCATTGATCTGACTCCGGAAACGGATGTGGACGCTATTCTGGCCAAGGTGAAGGAACTGTATAAGGATGAAGAGATAAACGACATAGACGGTGTGAAAATAGATTTCCCGGACAAGTGGGTACATTTGCGTAAGAGTAATACCGAACCTATTATCCGTGTGTATTCTGAGGCTGCAACCATGGAAGCGGCAGATGAAATAGGCCAGAAGATAATGGATGTGGTTTATAGCTTGGCGAAATAAATACATTATTAATAGATAAATTAGCCGTATTGAATGAGATTATATTTCGTTTGATACGGCATTGTTTTTTAATCAGATAGAAATAAATACTATGAGAAAAAGCCTTTTATTTGTTTGGGCCTGCATGGGGCTGGTTTGTTTGATGAGTGCTTGTAAGACATCGGTTAAAAGTAAAGAATGGAAGCTGGTATGGGTGGAGGACTTTGATCAAAAAAACAGTTTTGACGAATCGGTATGGACTAAGATACCTCGCGGAACATCCGATTGGAACAACTATATGTCTTATTATGATTCATGTTATGCTATGCAGGATGGGAATCTGATACTTCGTGGAATAGCCAATCATACTCAGAAAAATGATACGGCTCCTTATCTGACCGGTGGTGTATATACCAAAGGAAAGAAACTGTTTACGGGCGGAAGAGTAGAAGTATGTGCCAGATTGCAAGCCGCTAAGGGGGCATGGCCGGCTATATGGATGCTTCCCGAAAAAGCGGAGTGGCCCAAAGGAGGAGAGATTGATATTATGGAACGGTTGAACCATGATCGTATTGCTTATCAGACTACTCATTCATATTATACGCATATATTAGGTATAAAGGATAATCCGCCTCACGGAGGCATCAATAAGATAAATCCTGAGGAATACAATATCTATTCGGTAGATATTTATCCGGATAGTCTGGTGTTTGCTGTCAATCATCGTCATACCTATACTTATCCGCGCATTGATACGGACAAGGAAGGGCAGTTCCCTTTCTATCAACCTTACTATTTATTGATAGATATGCAGTTGGGTGGCTCATGGGTTGGTGCTGTGGATCCGAAAGAGTTGCCTGTGGAAATGTGGGTGGACTGGGTGAAGTATTACGAGAAACGCTGAATGCTGTTTGTCGGGAAACGGGGGCTGTTCAATGTTGGGCAGCCCCCGTTCTGTTTAATTATCAGGTAAATAGACCTTGATGTAACATCATCAAAGAAAAATGTTACAGGCGGAGCACGTCTGTTCTGCCTGTAAAGATGCGTGTATCATTGTGATTACAGGAATCATAAAGCTTTGTGTACTTTTGTTTCGTCTGGAATAAGATTCTAAAGATTGGAGCAGGGACAACATTTTGTTTAGCTCATTTTTGTTTTCAATAGGCGTAAAGTAATTCTAGCCAATGGATGGAATTACTTTTTATGGAAGATATTTTAATGTAATAACCATGAATACACAAAGTCAAAAAGTTTCGATGGCCGAGAAAATCGGTTACAGCCTGGGGGATTGCTCGGCTAATCTGGTCTTCCAGATGATGATGATTTATCAGACAAAGTTTTATACGGACATATTCGGTCTGGAAGGTGCCATTGCCGGTACGGTGATGTTGGTGGCGCGTATCACGGATGCCTTTGTCGATCCTACAGTGGGATTATTGAGTGACCGCACCAAGACACGTTTCGGGAAATATCGTCCGTGGGTGCTTTGGACTGCGTTGCCTTTCATGGTTTTCTATGTGTTGGCTTTCTATAATCCGGCATTGAAGATAAAGGGCTGGTAGCATTGTATGCTACGTTGTCTTATACCTTGCTGATGAGCCTTTATTCTTTTAACAATACGCCGTATGCTTCTTTGGGCGGAGTGATGTCCGGTGATATAAAGGAACGTACCAGTATCACTTCCATTCGTTTTGTGGCGGCTACCATTGCCCAGTTTGTGGTGCAGGGACTTACGCTCCCTTTGGTAAGCAAGTTTTCGGATGGTGGAGACAAAGCGCATGGCTGGTTATGTACTATCTCTTTGTTCGCTTGTATCGGGTTCGTTTTTCTGGTCATTACTTTCTTTTCAACTCGTGAGCGCATAGAGCCGCCTGCCAGTCAAAAGACAGATACGCTTCAGGATATAAAGGATGTATTTGGAAGTGCTCCTTGGCGGGCTATGTTCATACTTACGCTTTTCATTTTTATTACGCTTGCCATGTGGGGTAGTGCCATGAACTATTATTTTGAGAATTATGTGGATGCCGGAGCATTGTATGCCTTTCTTGACCGTCTGGGATTAGTGGCAATGGAAACAGATGGCAGCGCGGGGTATGCTGTGTTGAATGCTTTCGGGCTGGTAGTCAATTCTTCCGATAAGGCATACGAGGTAGGATTTGGAGTATTTAATATGTTGGGAGCACTTGTCCAGTTCTTTGGGGTGATTTTCTTGTCCGGCTTTTTGGCAAACCGTTATGGTAAGAAACGCGTTTTTATTGTTTGCCTCTCACTTACTGCCATTTTTACAGCTTTGTTCTATTTTCCGGGAAAAGCGGATGTGGAAACGATGTTTGTATTGAATTTCCTGAAGAGTCTGGCATACGCGCCGACTGTACCTTTGTTGTGGGCGATGATTGCCGATGTAGCCGACTATTCAGAATATAAAAATTACCGTCGCGCCACAGGTTTTGTGTTTGCTGGTGTAGTTTTTGCCTTGAAGGCCGGGCTGGGTATCGGTGGGGCCATCCTAGGGTTTCTGCTTTCAGGATTTGGGTATGTGTCCGGTATCGGGGCAGAGCAAAGCGGTACGGCTATAAGGGGGATTGTACTTTCCTCCAGTCTGATTCCGGCTATGATATTTGGAATGGGAGTAGCTGCCTTATGCTTCTATCCTATTACAAAAAATACAACGAACAGATGCAGGCGGAACTTGCTGACCGTCGCAGTAAGGCCGGTTATTAATGAAAAAGAACAAGTTATTTACCTTAAAAACTTCGTAATATGAACTATAATATAAAAACTGAATACGGTTAACGATAATTAGCATAATCATGCAAGTTATCGTGCATGAAAAGCTCGTCGGGGCTGTGTGCTCAGTCCCTTGCCGCATGGCGTTCCCTCCGCAGGAGCTGTTATGGCTTTTCGGATTTGAATCCATCGACATAGGGTTTCCCTTGCGTGACGACAGCGAAGGCTTGCCTCACAAGTTTGTTGGCGACCGCAATAACCACCACCTTGCCGGGCTTGCCGTTAGATCTGAGACGGTCGAAACATGCCTTACACTCGGTATTGCACCTGAGCGATGAGAATGCGGCTACATAAAGTTGGCTTCTGAGGCTTGAATCCCCGTTTCGGTTGATGTGGCCTTTGACATTGACTGACGTACCGGATTGTTGGTAAGTAGGTGACAAGCCCAAGTAGCGGGTCAGTTGCTTGGCATTATCAAAGTAAGAGAATCTGCCGGTGGCTACAATAAGCGGAGCTGCCAGCGTGACACCGATGCCTTTGATGGAGGTGAGCAGGTCCATCTGTTTCTTGTATTCACCTTGTGCCAATGAAGCGAGTTCCTCTTCCATCTCTTTGATTTGCTTTTCAAGAAATGTAATCGTCTTTTCGATGGTTTTCTTGCATTTGGGGTCAAAGAATGGAAGGACCTCCATCGAGCCTTTGAGGTTGCGTGTGGCTACAAGTTGCTTCTTGAGTTGGCGCAGCACCGTCCGTTTCTGCTTGAGGACAAGGATTGCATCACTGCGAAGTTTGTATGGCGCAGGTTGCATCTTCTCTCCGTAAAGTGCTATCAGGCGTGCATCAATCTCATCCGTTTTGGTAACGGTGAGCATGACACGGGCGAAGTTCTTTATCTTCAACGGATTTTCAAGGCTGATGGTAATGCCTGCCTCTGAAAGCAGGTAAACGAGTAACGCGCTGTAATTGCCCGTAGCTTCCAGCACGCAATTATGTTCGGATGCTGAAATAGTTTGGACGAACTCGTGAACGCCATTTACGGTATTCTTGAATGTTCTCGTCTTGTTTGTCTTTACAGACGAATAGGCAACAACGAAAGTCACCTTGCTGACATCAATACCAACGTAAGTCATAGTCTGAATGATTTATTAAAACAACATCTGTACATCGTGAGCCATCATGCGAATGCGGGGTCTCAAAAGCCCATTGAACTATCCGGTTTCTGATGTATAAAGTGTGGGGTAAAACATACTACACGGTCTTTTTGACTAATGAAAACTCAGCCTTATTCCACACTTTGATGTTGAATGTTTATGCAAAAATATAATAATTAAAAATTATACAATGAAAATAAGATATGTGACATTATTGGCTGCCATTGCCGGATTAATGGCCGCTTGCGGCAATGACCGGAAGGTCGAGCCGGGTCCTTCGCTGAAGGAAGCAGCTTCGGGCAAGTTTCTGATGGGGGTAGCGTTGAATGTACGTCAGGCAGCAGGTCAGGATACTTACGCCTCGAAAGTGGTAAAACGTCATTTTAATTCCATTGTGGCCGAGAATTGCATGAAATGCGAAGTGATTCATCCGGAGGAAGACCGTTTTGATTTTACGGAAGCGGACCGGTTGGTTCGTTTTGGCGAGGAGAACGATATGGCTGTTATCGGGCATTGCCTTATCTGGCATTCACAGCTGGCACCTTGGTTCTGTGTGGACGAACAAGGAAAAACAGTAAGTGCCGACATCTTGAAGGAGCGTATAAAAAAACATATCCAGACTATTGTGACGCACTATAAAGGGCGTATAAAGGGCTGGGATGTATTGAATGAAGCCATTGAATCGGACGGCTCCTGGCGTAAATCTCCTTTTTACGAGATATTAGGCGAAGAGTACATCCCGCTTATTTTTCAGTATGCTCATGAAGCGGATCCGGAAGCCGAACTTTACTATAATGATTATGGCATGGACGGGAAGGCTAAGCGTGACAAAGTAGTCGAATTGGTAAAGATGCTGAAAGACCGTGGACTGCGCATCGACGCGGTAGGTATGCAGGGACACATGGGAATGGATTATCCGTCAGTGTCCGAATTTGAAGCCAGTATACTGGCATTTGCAGCTGCCGGAGTAAAGGTGATGGTAACCGAATGGGATATGAGTGCATTGCCCACGGCACGGATGGGAGCCAATATTTCGGATACGGTGTCTTATAAACAATCCTTGAATCCCTATCCCGACGGTTTGCCCGACTCTGTGTCTGTGGCATGGAATAACCGGATGAAGGAATTTTTCGGTCTTTTCCTGAAACATTCGGATATCATTACCCGTGTGACAGTGTGGGGGGTGACGGACGGTGACTCATGGAAGAATAATTTCCCTGTGCCCGGACGTGTGGATTACCCTTTATTGTTCGACCGTGATTGCCAGCCGAAACCTTTTGTGGAAGAACTGATAGGAAAACATAACATTTAATAACGTAACGATATGGAAAAGAAATTCAGATACTTGGTGCCCGGAGACTATATGGCAGATCCTGCTGTACATGTTTTTGACGGAAAGCTTTACATTTATCCTTCTCATGATGCGAGAGCGGAGTGGAGGAGAATGACAATGGTGATCATTTTGACATGTGTGACTATCATGTCTTTTCTACAGAAGATGTGATGAACGGAACAGTGACTGATCACGGAGTCGTACTGAAAGTTTCGGATGTCCCTTGGGCCGGGCGTCAGTTGTGGGATTGTGATGTGGCCTGTAAAAACGGGAACTATTATATGTATTTTCCATTGAAAGACCGGAACGACATCTTCCGTATCGGCGTGGCGGTGAGCGATTGCCCCGAAGGGCCGTTCATTCCCCAGCCCGATCCCATGCGTGGAAGCTACAGTATAGATCCGGCGGTATTTGATGATGGTAATGGGAACTATTATATGTATTTCGGCGGTTTATGGGGTGGACAGCTTCAGCGTTATCGCAACAACAAGGCATTGGAGTGGGCGGCTTTTCCGGCTGATGGTGAACCGGCTTTGCCTTCACGTGTGGTAAAACTTTCGGACGATATGCTTCAGTTTGCCGAAGAGCCGCGGCCTTTGGTTATTCTGGATGAACACGGACATCCGTTGAGTGCCGGTGACAATGCGCGTCGCTTTTTCGAGGCTTCATGGATGCACAAGTACAACGGGAAATATTATTTTTCTTATTCTACGGGAGACACTCATCTGCTTTGCTATGCCACAGGAGATAATCCGTATGGTCCGTTCACTTATCAAGGGGTTATTTTGCAGCCTGTGGTAGGTTGGACTACTCATCATGCCATTGTAGAATACAAAGGAAAATGGTATCTGTTTCATCACGATTGTGTCCCTTCGGGGGGAACCACTTGGTTGCGTAGCCTAAAGGTATGCGAATTGGAGTATGATGCGGAAGGGAAAATAAAGACCATAGAATCTGTCTGAAAATAAATCAGTGATACATCATTCGGACAGATTGGACCGGTTACTTTGCCGGGCATTGTCCAAACAGACCGTTTGCAGAAATTATGTTCATTGTCCGGAACTTGCAAACGGTCTGTTTATATCTGTGCTCTTCAAATATAATGTCTGGTGGTGTGAATGTAATTTGTTGTAATATAATGTGTTATGTGTGTATTGTAACGCAAGTAAAGATTCATGTAACACGTTTGAAGCAAGATGTAACTCTACGAAAGATGCGTGTATCATGCAGAGAATTTATATTCGGCGACACTTTCTATATTTGCGTCTGAAATCCGTAAAGGAATTGGTCAATTATAATACTAGAAAGACAATGAAACAAAAACAAAAGCTGAAAAGATGGTCGGGCGTGCTGATCGCTTTAGGGGTGCTGGGCTCCTCTTTTACCTCATGTAGTTCGATCAAGAAAGGAAATGATTTGCCAGTTGTAGGAAAGTCTGTCGCTCTTTTCGATTACTTTAATTATAAAGGTGAGGATGATGTCTATATTTCCAATCCGCTTCCGGGAGATGATTATTTTTATAATCCCATTCTGCCGGGATGGTATTCCGATCCCAGCATTTGCACCAATGGTGAAGGTGATTATTTTCTGGCTGTTTCCACCTTTACTTATTATCCGGGTGTGCCTCTTTTCCACAGCAAGGACTTGGTGAACTGGAAGCAGGTGGGGCATATCTTGAATCGTCCTTCTCAATTAGTCAACATGGAGGGGCAACACGTAAGTGGAGGGATTTTTGCCCCGGCCATATCCTACAACCCGCATAACAAGACTTATTATATGGTTACTACCAATGTAGGGGTTGGAAACTTCTTTGTGAAGACACAAGATCCTTTTGGCGAATGGTCTGATCCTATTATGTTGCCCGAAGTGACAGGCATTGATCCCTCTTTCTTTTTCGATGAAGATGGGAAGGCCTACCTTGTCAATAATGATGACGCGCCGGACAACAAGCCTGAATACAGCGGACATCGTACCATCCGTGTGCAGGAATTTGATGTGAATGCGGACAAGACGGTGGGGCCGCGCAAGATTCTGGTGAACAAGGGAGCTCGTCCGGAGGACAAGCCCATCTGGATTGAAGGTCCGCACCTTTATAAAATAAACGGGAACTACTTCTTGATGTCTGCCGAGGGTGGAACAGCCGGATGGCATTCGGAAGTGATTTTCCGTGGTGATTCTCCGACGGGCAAATTCACACCGTGGAAGAACAACCCTATTCTGACCCAGCGTCAGTTGGATGCGGAGCGTCCTAATCCGGTGACGTGCGCTGGACATGCCGACTTGGTTCAAACCCGGGAAGGGGATTGGTGGGCAGTCTTTCTGGCTTGCCGTCCCATAAACAACACGTTCGAGAATTTAGGACGTGAGACTTTTATGATGCCCGTTAAGTGGAGTGAGGATGGTTTCCCCTATATGACGCAGGGGGATGATCTGGTGCCAGTCATTGTTCGCCGCGAAGGAGTGAAGCGTGACGAATCTGCCACCTTCGGAAACTTTGAAATGAATGACGGTTTCGACGGACAAACATTGGGTATGGAATGGATGACTTTGCGTGCTCCTGCTACCGGACTTTACTCGCTTTCCCAGACTCCGGGTTATCTCACTTTGAAATGTGATTCAGTCAGTGCTTCCGAAAAGAAGGTGCCGGCTTTTATATGCCGCCGGTTGCAGCATCATAAGTTCGAATGCAGCACACGTATGTTGTTCTGTCCGCAGAGCAAGGCGGAGCAAGCGGGCATATTGTTGTTCAAGGACGAAAAGCATCAATATTTCCTAGCTGTAGGCAGGGATGATCAAGGTGAATGTATTTCCCTCAGGCAGATAGGCGATGGGGAAAGTAAGGTGCTGGCTTCCGTTCGCTTGGACGACGGAGGAGTGCTTACCGACCTGAAGGTGGTTTCGCGCGGAACACATTATGATTTCTACTATGCTCGCCAGGAAGGTGTGTGGTACGTGTTGTGCAGGAATGTGGACGCTGGGTATCTGTCAACGGCCACTGCCGGAGGCTTTACTGGAACAACGATAGGCATGTATGCTACCTTAAAATAAATGACTGTTTGATTTTTTGTATAACTTAAATTAATGTATTAATGAAAAATGCTATGAATTTTAGGCCGGTGGGGCTGATGCTTCTATTCTGTCTCATTCCTTTGTGGGCATTTGCACAGAGCGTGATGGTAAAAGGTGTAGTAAAGGACACAAGTGGTGAAGCCATCATCGGAGCCAGTGTCTTGGAAAAAGGCACTACCAACGGTACGATTACCGATTTTGATGGTAACTTTGCATTGAATGTATCGAAAAACGCCGTGTTGGTGGTGAGTTTTGTCGGTTACAAGAACGAGGAAATCTCGGTAGCGGGAAAAAGTTCTTTAAAGATTACATTGAAGGAAGATTCCAAAGCTTTGGAAGAAGTGGTGGTGATTGGTTACGGTAGCGCCCGCAAGAGTGATGTGACCGGATCTATTGCATCGGTAGGCGGAGAGAAGCTGCGTGAGATGCCTGCCACCAATATTACATACGCTTTGCAGAACCGCGTGGCAGGTGTGGATATGTCGCAGACTTCTTCCGCACCGGGTGCTTCCATGCAGATCCGTATCCGTGGTACCCGTTCGTTGAACGCCAGTAACGACCCGTTGGTGGTATTGGACGGAATCCCCTTTATGGGTAATTTGTCCGATATCAACCCCGGTGACATCAAGAGCATGGATATTTTGAAGGATGCATCCTCTACTGCTATCTACGGTTCGCGTGGTGCCAATGGTGTTATCCTGATCACTACACACAAAGGGGCACAGGGTAGTCCCGCCCGGTTTACTTACAATGGGTATGCAGGTATGAAGAAGGTATTTTCCAAATATCCCATGATGAACGGTAGCAAGTTTGCCGAAATGCGTAAACTAGCAGGCAAGTTCGAGAATTCGGTGGACGAGTCGGACGATGTGGATACTGACTGGCAGGACTTGATGTTACGAGACGGTTATGTAAACAGCCACGATGTCAGCGTGTCCGGTGGTACCAACGGTGGAGGCTATAGCTTTGGCGCGGCTTACTATAAGGATCAAGGTGTCATTCCTACTCAGAACTATACCCGTTACTCTCTGCGTGGTTCTTTCGATCAGGGTGTGGGAAAATATTTCCGCTTCGGACTGGTGAACAATACCAACTATAACGTCACCAAAGGTTCCAATATCGGACTGTATGGTGTACTTTCCATGTCTCCTATCGCCGACCCCTATAATGCGGACGGCACATTGAAACGTACCGTGAAATACAACAGTCAGGATGAGTCATTTGTACTGACCAGAGGCGTTGTGGAAGAATTGGAAGACAGTTGGCTGAGCAAGACCGAAGGCTTCGGTACGTACAATAACCTGTTTGCCGAAGTGAAATGCCCGTGGATGGAAGGTTTGAAATACCGTGTCAACCTGGGTTTGAACTATCGTTCTACTAAAGGTGGATCGTTCACTGGCGAAGGCATCAACAGCACTACGGCAGACACTCCGTCCACCGCTTCGCTGAACCACTCGGAAACGACTAATTGGACTGTGGAGAACCTGCTGACTTACGACCGTACTTTTGGAAAGCACCAGCTGAATGTTGTCGGTATGTACTCTGCCGAACAGACTGTCTATACACGTTCGGACGTTGCCGGACGGGATATTCCTGCCGAATATTTCCAGTTCTATAACATCGGGCGTGCGGAAGGCACCATTACGGTGAACCCCGACAACTGGAACTATCAGAAGAGCGGTCTGATGTCTTGGATGGGTCGTGTGATGTACACTTACGACAATCGCTATATGTTGATGGCGACTGTACGTGCCGACGCTTCTTCACGTTTGGCAAAGGGACACCAATGGCACACTTATCCCGCCGTATCGGCAGGATGGAACATTCGTCAGGAAGAGTTTATGGACGAGGTGGACTGGATAGATATCCTGAAACTGCGTGTAGGTTACGGACAGACCTCCAACCAGGCTGTTGATCCTTATAAGACCTGGGGACGCTTGGCAACCCGTCTTATAACTTCGGTCCTACTGGCTATGTCACCGGTTACTATGTATCCGAACTGCCTAATGCCGAATTGGTTGGGAATACTCTTCTACATGGAACTTCGGTCTGGACTTCACCTTGCTAAGAGGACGCCTGTCCGGTACATTTGAATATTACATTCAGAAAACCACCGACTTGCTGCAAAGCGTAAGCCTTCCTTCCACTTCGGGAGTAAGCAGCTATATGGCTAATGTGGGAAAGACGGAAAACAAAGGTTTTGAATTTACCTTGAACGGAACGATTCTGGACAACCATAACGGATGGACATGGGAGGCAAGCCTCAACCTGTCTGCCAACCGTAACAAACTTACCGAACTGGCTTCGGGTTCCAAAGATGATAAAGCGAACAACTGGTTTGTAGGACATCCCATCGACTGTATCTACGACTATGAAAAAGTAGGCTTATGGAACAGTGATGATCCCGATTTCCAATACTTGGACATTCTGGAGCCGGGTGGCAATGAAGGTATGATCAAAGTGAAATATACCGGTGATCGTGATGCCAGCGGCAAGCCGACCCGCGCCATTGGTCCCGAAGACCGTCAGATTATCAGCTTGGAACCTAAATTCCAAGGAGGTTTCAGCACTCGCGTGGCCTATAAAGGCTTTGACTTGAACGTTATCACCGCCTTCCGTTGCGGAGGCAAGCTGATCAGTACACTGCACCACAGCAACGGTTACCTGAATATGCTGACCGGTCGTCGCGGACAAGTGGATGTAGACTACTGGACACCGGAGAACAAGGGGGCCAAGTACCGAAACCGGGTGGTATCCAGAGTGGTGACAATCCGAAATACGGAAGCACATTGGGCTATTTTGACTCTTCTTACTGGAAAGTACGCAACATTACGCTGGGCTACAACTTCGAGAAGCAGGCTTGGCTGACCCGCATGGGCATACAGAGCCTGCGTGCTTACCTGTCCGTGCAGAATCCGTTCATTATCTGTTCTCCTTTCCATAAAGAAACCGGACTGGATCCCGAAACCAACTCTTACGGTAACGAGAATGTAGCTGTGACAGAAGGTATTCAGAAACGATTCCTGACAGTAGGTACTAACTCACCGTCCACCCGTAACTATTTATTCGGTATTAACTTAACATTCTAAATGAAAGCATGACTATGAAACCTATATTTTCAAAAATAAGAGTTTTGGGAACAGCCGCACTGGCTTTGTTCCTGACAGCATCCTGTTCAGACATTCTGGACGAGCAGCCGCGCAGCAGTTATGATCCTACTTTCTTTAAGACAGAAAAGGGAGTGGAAGGCGGTGTGACCTCTATGTATGCACACTTGCGCTATATTTACGGACAAGCTTATTATTATAATTCCTGTCTGACGGGAACCGACGAGGCAACCTGGGGATGGAGTGCCGATGGTAACTTCAAGGATGCCGACCTGTCCGGAGTAGGCAACCTGACTGCCACGACTTGCCGTTCCGACGCCTTGTGGGGAACCGCTTTCTCGAACATCAACACCGCTAACGGAGTGATAGAGAACGGTGCCGAAGTAGGAGTCAATGAATCATTGGTTTCCGAAGCCCGCTTCTTCCGTGCGTTCGATTATTTCCTGTTGGTGCAGACCTTCGGCGGAGTGCCTCTGGACCTAGGTTCCGGCGAACTGAAGTTCAATATCACTCCTTCACGTACCTCCGTGCGCAATACCGTGCCCGAAGTGTACACCAAGGCCATCTTCCCCGACTTGCTGACCGCTATCGAGAACTTGCCCGCTAATCCTCGTGTGACGGGTGGAGTGACCAAGACCGTTGCCCGCCTGTACTTGGCAAAGGCTTATCTGACTTATGCCTGGTGGCTGAAGAATCCGAATAACATTCCTACTTATCCCGAGTGCCAGCGTACGGACCCCGACGGACACGATGCGGCATGGTACTTCCAGCAGGCATACGATGTGGCGGTTACTGCTATCGAGAACCCCGGTCCTTTCGGCTTGCAGGAAAGCTTCTGGATGGTGAATGCCGGACCCAATGACCGTAACATGGAAATCCTGCTCTATGCAGACCATACGCAGGAAGACGAGTATTATAATGGTGGCAGCCTGAGCTACGGTGGCGGTGGTGCTCCCGATAACTTTGCCGGATGGATGATGAATTGGAACTATACCGACGCGCGTTCGCTGATAATCAGGCTGTCATCAACCGTATTGCCGAGCAGTGTTATGGCCGCCCTTGGACCCGTATGGCTCCTCCGTTGGGTGTGTTTACCAAGACGTTTGCGACAAGGTGAACGACTCCCGTTACGACGGTACTTTCACTACTGTTTATCGCGGCAACTGGTCTACAGCCGGACAGAACTGGGAATCGGTGACCAATGCCAACGGAATGAAAGTGAAAGAACGTGAACCTATATTCTCTTTCGTATTCCAGGATATGGATAAGATAGACTATGCAGGAGAAGGTTCTAAAAGCAATCTGGGAGCAGGTACGTTGCCCGATCGTGCCGACTGGGTATTGGGACTGGATGCGGTAGGTCGCTATGTATATCCCGGTCTTTGGAAACTCGGCCCGTATCGTACAGACAACGGCTCCGGAGCAGGACAGCCCAATGCGGGAAGTACCCGTCCGTATAACATCGCCAAGTTCTCCGAACTTATCTGGTTGCTGCCGAAGCTGCCGTAGAAGGAGCTGCCACACAAGCCGGCAAGTCTGCCCGTGACCTGGTGAACGTGCTTCGTGCCCGTGCCGGTCGCTGGACTTACAGCAATGCCGAGTACAAGGAAGTGGATCGTGATTTCAGTGCTGAAATGACAGCCGCTACTCCGGCAACCATTGACATCAACTATATCCTGGATGAACGCAGCCGCGAGTTCTATGGCGAAGGTTATCGTTGGTTCGACTTGGTTCGTACTCAGAAATGGAACGAATATGCTGACAGTTACGTGATTTGTGGAGGCAAGGGTGATCACAATCCGCAGACTTACAGCCGTACCATCGAAGCGTTCCATTATCTCCGTCCTATCCCACAAGGACAGTTGGATGGCATGGAAATGACAGAGGAGGAAAAAGACGCTTATCAGAATCCGGGATACAGAGATTGATTTTTTGTTTTTTAAGAGTACCCGCCGTTTCTTTCTGTTTCTGATGGAAGAAGCGGCGGTCTTTTTATGGTATGGATTGCTGGGTAGGTTATCATCTTCCCATAGAATATATGTTTTCAGTTTGATGAGTATGTGGCTTCCTCCTGATAAACTTATCGTTTCACTTAAGTGGGTAAGTTTTATCACTTAAGTGATGAAAATTCTTCACTAAAGTGATGCAATTTCATCACCTTAGTGAAATGATAAATTTATCAAGAGGAATAGGGCAGACGCATTATATTTTTTACTATATTATTTCTTGTTGTTTTTATTATATTGTTGATTATTAATGTGTTATTATCTGCCTGTGTCGATTGTTTTTCTTATCCTTATAAGATATATTAAAACATAAACTAACATGAAAAATGGTATAATTGACCTTTGTAAACAAATAGAAGATCCTAGGAATGAACCGCAAGAGAGTCCATAAAATGGAAACTAGTATCTATATATCCATTGCTGCTGTAATCTGTGGGGCCCAATCCTGGAATGAAATTGAGGAATTTGGCAATTCGAAAATGACTTTTTTCAAGAGTCGCATACCCAGTCTGGAGTTCATCCCCAGTCATGATACTTTTAACAGATTCTTCAGATGATAAAGCCCGATTATTTTGAGTTGATCTTCCGTAATTGGGTAAAACGAGTCTGTCTGGAGGTGAAAGGTGTTGTAGCTATAGATGGCAAGCTCATGCGTGGTCCAAGCCAATGTGATGGAGAACATACTAGGGGAAAAGAAGGATTCAAATAATGGATGGTTTCCGCCTGGTCTGCCGCTAATGGAATTTCTTTAGGTCAGGTGAAAGTAGATGACAAAAGCAATGAGATTACAGCTATTCCATTGTTAATTAACTCTTTGGAACTAAGTGGTTGTATTGTTACAATTGACGCGATGGGGTGCCAGAAAGATATAACCCAGACCATTATTGAGCATGATGCAAATTATATTATCGCTATAAAGGAGAATAAGAAAAAAAATTATCAACCGGCTAAACAAATCATTGACTATTATCAGGATAGAGATGAAATAATCAATAGAGTCACCAGGCATGTGTCGGAAAATGCCGGATATGGAAGGATTGAGAAAAGAAACTGTACTGTAGTCAGTTATGGATCTATAATGGAGAAAATGTTCAAGAAGAAACTTGTGGGGTTGAAGTCTGTTGTAGGGATAAAGTCGGAAAGAACAATAGTCGCAACAGGGGAATATACTCAAGAGGTCAGATACTATGTAACTTCACTTGATAATACCCAACCTGAGAAGATTGCATCTGCCATCAGGCAGCATTGGTCTATTGAGAATAATCTTCATTGGCAACTGGATGTTACCTTTCGAGAAGACTACAGTAAAAAGGTAAAAAATGCAGCCAGAAACTTCTCGGTGGCAACAAAGATGGCGCTTACTATGCTTAAGAATGAGAAAACAACAAAAGGAAGTATGAATCTGAAAAGACTAAAAGCGGGATGGGATGAAAACTATTTGTCACAACTTTTACGGGACAATAATTTTTAATGCGTCTGCCCTGCAAGAGGAATTAGGGTATTCATCAGGCTGGCAAAGGATACTTGTACAGCTTGTTGTTGCTTGTAGTTTGCAATTGGTGGATATGGGGTCTGTCTGTTCCTGTCGGATATGTTTTGAAGTAAGGAAAGAGTTTGGGAAATATTTTTCCATCGGCTGAAAGAACTGATAGCAGACTAAAAGCACTACTGTCAGTCTTATACATTGTGTAATAGTGAGTTATGTTGGCTGAATGGACTGAAGAAAGGTTCGTAAAATAGGTATATGTAAGAGTGTTTTGTAGGAAAAGTGTATTTGTTCATACCATTGTATCCGCAAAGTTTGCATTCGGCGGAAACTGGGTCTGTACTTGGTGGAAAAGAGGCTGTCTCAAAATGAGACGGCCTTTTTTTGTGTTTGCAAAAAATCGGGCAAGTCCTAACTTCGCTCAGTCAGAACTTGCCCGTCTCCCTAATTTTTTGTATCTTAGGGAATCAAGTCAAGATATCCCAAAGATAATGTTTAAAAGTTATACATCCAACGATAATCTGCTTTTACCTCCGTGTTTAGGCGATTTTATTCCCCAGAACGATCCGGTCCGGGTTGTTCACCGTATCATTGAACAGATAAACCTTGAAAAACTTTACCGCAGGTATTCTCCCCAAGGCTGTTCTGCATACCACCCTCGCATGATGCTTCAGATTCTGGTCTATGCTTATCTGCGTAATATCTATTCCAGCCGTCGCATAGAAGAATTCTGTCGCAATGACATCCGCTTCATGTGGCTTACCGGCAATGTGACTCCTGACCATAATACCATCAACCGTTTCCGCAGCAGCCGGCTGAAGGATGTACTCAAGACAATATTTGCCACCATCGTAAAGTTCCTTGTGGCGGAAGGTTTTGTAAGTCTGGATGTGGCCTGTACCGACGGGACGAAGATGGAGGCGGATGCCAACCGTTATACGTTCGTCTGGGGTAAGTCCATACATACGCGTATATCCAGAATCGCGGAACAGCTTGAAGAGATATGGCAGTACGCCGAGTCCGTCACCAAGCAGGAACTGCGTGATTCCGCACCCATCACATATCAGGATATCACTCCGGAGAAAGTGGAAAAGGCACTTTGCCAGATAGATGATGCCCTGAACGGAGTGGATGCAGACAGGAAAATGAAAGCGAAGGTAAGACGTGTAAGGAAGTCATGGCCCGAACAGCTCAGGAAATATGAATCACAGGGAAAGATACTTGACGGACGCAACAGCTACTCAAAGACAGACAATGACGCTACTTTCATGCGCATGAAAGAGGACCACATGAGGAACGGACAGCTCAAACCCGGATATAATCCCCAGATCAGTACCAACAGACAGTTCATTCTGAACTATACCATCCATCAGTGTGCCGGTGATACCTCCACCTATCCCCTGCATATGGATAATTTCCATTCCCTTTACGGCAGATACCCTGACGTATCTGTCTGTGATGCCGGATACGGAAGCGAGGAGAACTATCTGTACGCCTTCAGACATGGCATTGAAACCTTTATAAAGTACAACAATTTTCATAAGGAACAGAAAAGGAACTTCCGGAACGACCCGTTTCTCTCTGCCAACTTTTATTATAATGAAGAAACCGACGGCATGTACTGTCCGATGGGACAGAGAATGGAAAGACTCTCCGATGCAAGGCGGATAACAGACAACGGTTTTGTGCAGACCATCTCAAGATACAGGGCACGTAACTGCAAAGGCTGCCCGCTAAGATGCCGGTGTCACAGAAGCCGGTCGGAAAGAATTGTGCAGGTAAACCATCGTCTGAGGAAAATCAAGGAAAGGGAACGTGAAAAACTGCTCTCTGATGAAGGCCTGAAATATCGCAGCCAGCGACCGCAGGATGTGGAAGCCGTATTTGGAAACCTCAAGAACAACAAGCACTTCAAGAGGTTCCATCTTCGTGGGCTTAAGAAGGTTGAAATTGAGTTCGGCCTGCTGGCCATTGCACATAATCTTGCAAAAGTAGCCTCTTAGGGGGCTTATGGCAACGAAAAAAAAAGTTTGAAAGGATGAAACCTTCAAAAGTAAGTTTATAAACTCCTTTTTTTGAGAAAAATCCAAATGACTTCAATTGGAGATGAAACAAAAGAGGCCATCTCAACTCTATTTTGAGACAGCCTCTTCCTTATTCTTATCCTGTTTCAAATGCTGTTCCATGTACATGCTGGGAGACATTCCGTACAGATCCTTGAAAGCGGTCGAGAAATTGTTGGGATTGGTGAATCCGGTCAAGTCCGCCACTTCGGCTATGGTGTACCGTTTCTTCGACAACAGCTCTGCCGCTTGTTTCAGTCGGATGTTCCGGATAAAATCCCGTGTGGTCTGGTTGGTCAGTTCTTTCAGTTTACGGTGCAAGTGCACGCGGCTAATGCCTACCTCGGTGGTAATCATCTCCACGGTGAGGTTCGGGTTACTCAGGTTTTCGTTGATGACCCGCATGATTCGTTCCATCAGTTTGTCATCGGGGGACTGTACTTCTATTGGTTGTATCTTATCCCCTTGGGTCTGTTGTCCGGTATAGGTATTGCGTAGCCGTTCACGACTGCGGATCAGGTTGGCGGCCGTTTTCCTCAATATCTCTATATGGAAAGGTTTGGTCATGTAGGCGTCGGCTCCTGTTTCCAGACCTTCCAGATTGTCTTCCTCCCGTGTCTTGGCGGTGAGCAGTATTACCGGGATGTGGTTCAGGTTCACATTTTGCTTTATTTTGCGGCATAAGGTAAGTCCGTCCATTTCGGGCATCATGACATCACTTATTACCAAGTCCGGGGTTTTATTGAAGATGCTTTCCAGTGCCTCCTTGCCGTTGCAGCTTTCTAGGGTATGGTAATCGCTTGCCAGTTCACGGCAGATATAGCGGCGTATATCTTCATCGTCTTCTACCACCAGTACTTTGTATTTCGTTTTGGTTCGTGTTTTTCCGTTTTCTTCTTCCTCGGTTTCATAAGGAACAGGGAGGACCGGAGCCGGAGTGTGGAAGAGAGGAGCTTTGTCGGCTTCCATTTCTTCTTTGCGCAGATGGGCGCATCCCAGAGGCATACGGATGATAAAGCTGCATCCCGGTTGTCCGTCCGGATTATTTTCTACACGGATGTCTCCATGATGAAGTTCCACCAGTGAGCGGGTGAGGTGCAGCCCGATACCGGTACCTATGTTTGAGTTGTTTTGGCTATTCCGTATCTGGTAAAAGCGTTCGAATATGTGTTCTGTTTCTTTGGGGGCGATTCCTATTCCGCTGTCGGTCACGGTGATTTCGGCATACTGTTGCAATGGTTTCGGCAGGGTGGAGTCCTTACCGGTGCGTAGCCGTATGTCCACACTGCCTCCTTCGGGGGTGAATTTGAAGGCATTGGACAGGATGTTCAGGATAATTTGTCGAAGTTCACCGGGTCCACCCACAATTTTAAGTGGTCGGCGCCCTCGTGGTGGAACTGCAAAGTAATTTGTTTTTTGTTCGCTTGTTCTGTAAAGGTTTCACACAAATCATTAATGAATCCGGTCATTTCGGTTTCACGGAAAACGAGTGACATCTGTCCTTTGTCTATCTTGCGTATATCCATCAATTGGTTTACCAGCCGCAGGATTCTTTCGGAATTGCGCCAGATGATGCGGTAGTTCTTTTGCCGTTCGTGGTCTGTATCGTTTGTCATCAGTTTTTGCAAAGGACTGATGATGAGTGACATCGGAGTACGTATCTCGTGGGAGATGTTGATGAAAAACTGTAGCTTGGCTTCGTTTATCTGTTCGGCATGGATATGTTGCATCATTTCCTGCCTTATGCGGTAACGGTGTCTCATTTGCAGGATGATGCCATAGACGGCTGCTACTGCCAATAAGGCATAGATCAGCATGGCCCAGCCCGATGCCCACCATGCCGGTGCGATGTGAATGGTGATTTCATCGGTGTCGGATTCCAGCAGATAATCTTCGGCTTTGATCCGGAAATGATAATCGCCGGGGGGAAGGTCGCTGAATGACACCCGGTTGACTCCTTTGGGAAGTTTGACCCAGGGAGTGTTGTTTATGGTATATAGATACGTGATACGTTCGGAATTATTTAGTTCGCGGGTAGAGAACTCGATGCTGAAAGCGTTGTCGTTATGTGACAAGTGGAAATCCCGGGCCTCAAAGACGGAGGTGTTTATGATTTCTTTTCCGCCCGACAACATTCCTTTCCTTATGGGCTGGTCGTGCAGATAAAAGTCGATGATGCGTACGTTCCATTTTTTTGCGGGATTCGTAATCTCTTGAGGATTGAAATAGGTAATTCCGTTTGTACCTCCAAACCAGAGTATGCCGTTGTGGTCGGCAAAAGAGGCGTTTTTGCTGAATTCATTTCCTTGCAGACCGTCGTCTGCATAGAAATTGCTGAACGTGTGGGTATTCAGATTAAAACGTGACATTCCGGCATTGGTGCTTATCCATAAGTTGTCCTGCCCGTCTCCTTTGATAGCATATACGGCGTTACTGGATAGTCCGTGGGCGGTGGTGTAGGTCTTTAGTTGCTGGGTTTGGGGATTCCATTCCGCCAGTCCTTCGGAATTGCCTATCAGATGTTGCTTGGGGGTCTTCATAAAGGGAGTGGATGATGTGTCTGGACAGGATTTCTTCAGTCTTGAAGTCGTCGGTACTCAGGTCTATACATCTTATTCCGTCATACGTTCCTACATAAAGGTGGTTGTCACCGGCATACAAAAGACAGCTTATCCATTTATATTTTTTGGTGGCAGCATTGAATTTAGGGTCATATACAGACTGTCCTGTCTTCAAGTCATAATAGAAAAGTCCGGCTCCCATGGTGGCTATCCAGAGTCGTTTGTCCTGGTCTTCAACCAGATCATACACGCGTTGGATACGGTTTCCATTCTTGTCTGTCAGATTCTGCAGATAGCTGCACTGTCCTGTTTTCTTATCCAGTCTGCCTAGTCCGTTGGTATAGGATCCGAACCACAGATTATGTTCAGAGTCTTCATACAGGCCGAAAACGGTGGAAGGAACCGAAGAGGGGCTGTCATGTGGGGCATAATGGACTTTTTGCTTCAGTTCTGTGGTGATGCCGTATATGCCGTCGTTGTCAGTACCTATCCATAATATGCCTTCGTGGTCGCGGCAGAGTGAGGTGATACAGTTGGAGCCGATGATATTCTTGTTTATTGATTTGTAGCCTATGTACTTGAAACTGTTGGGCTGTGCGGGAATCATCATAACCCCTTTCTGGTAAATGGCTATCCATAGGTTTCCTGCATTGTCTTTCAGGACGGAGTGTACTTTGGAGGTACCGGAGTCGAGGTAATTATTATCAAAAGGGTAATCCGTGATGAGCTGTTTGGGGATGTTGAAAATCTTGGTGCCTTTCCCGTCCGTGCCCAGGCAAAGCTCGTTTTGGCTTATCTGGCAGATGGATTTGATAGGCAGGTTTTGTTTTCCTTTATAAAGGATAGGAATGAACTCTTCTGCTGGTTGGTTATATTTCAGCAATCCTTTGCCTATGGTTGCCAGGTAGATGTCTCCGTAGTTGTCTTCATAGAGGTCCACAATGGTCATTCCCTTCTCTTGTTTCAGAAAGTGCTTGCTTTTATTGTCCACAGAGAGGCGGTAGATACCATTCTCACCCTGTGTTACCCAAAGATTGTGTTGTCTGTCCTCTATCATGTAGTCTGTCATTTGGGTGGGGATAGGTAAGTCCAGTTTGTGTGCAGTCAGTTTCCCCTGTGTGATGGTTATGGTACACAAGTTGTTTCCCGATACCCATATTTCTCCGTTCCTACGTTCCAGAATGGACATGATATTGCTGTCAAAAGTCTTTCCGTCTTCCCATTGCGCTCGCGCGCTGAAGCTGTCGGTTTCCGGATCGTATAGCTGTATACCGTTATAGGTTCCTACGAACAACCGTCCTTTGCTGTCCTCGTACAGCACTCGTACGTAGTTATGGCAGAGGGAGTACTCGTTTTCCGGGTCATGCTTGTAGGTGATGAACTTGGCTCCGTCATAGCGGTTCAGTCCGTCTTCGGTGGCAATCCATATCATGCCGTTCCGGTCCTGATATATTTTGTTGATCAGACTGCTGGAAAGTTCCCTGTCTGTTGTGAAGAATTTGTACGATTGTCCGTGGCACAACAAAGACAGAAAAAGAAATAGTATAAGAATCGTATGTTTCATCATAATATAAATATCCCAGTAAATTCAGGTGCACAAAAATAATTCAAAAAAGAATATATAGCCTAATAAATAAGGAAGTAATTTCGGTACTTTGTGCCATATCGGGCAGGTTTGTAACATGGAAAAAGGACTATGTAACATGGTTACACTCCGATATAAGGCGAATGTCCTTACCTTTGCTCTTGTTGAGCAGTGAAGAACGGAACGTAAAAACAGCCTTGTGAATTTAATACCATGAATATGAAACTTGAATGTGATTTATCCGGTATCCGGAAATGTATGATGAGTGGCTTGTCCCTGTTGCTTGCCGGAGTGTTGCAGGCGCAGAATCCGATTGTGCAGACTTGCTATACTTCTGATCCGGCACCTATGGTGCACGATGGCACCTTGTATGTTTACACGGGACACGATGAGGACCATGCCGATTTTTCTGGATGCAGGAGTGGCGCGTCTATTCTACTAAAGATATGGTGAACTGGACCGATCACGGTTCTCCGCTTGCCATCGAGTCTTTCGACTGGGCGGACGATCGTGCCTGGGCATCGCAATGTATCGAACGCAACGGGAAATTCTATTGGTATGTGTGTCTGCATTCCAAGTTGACAAACACGATGGCTATCGGTGTGGCGGTGGGTGATTCGCCTACCGGCCCTTTTAAGGATGCTATCGGCAGACCGCTTTACGAAGGTAGCTGGGATTTTATTGATCCCACGGTTTTTGTGGACGATGACGGGCAGGCTTATCTATATTGGGGAAATCCGAATGTTTACTATGCCAAGCTGAATGCCGATATGGTTTCGCTGGATGGTGAGGTGTCCAAGGTGGAGCAGACTATAGAGAGTTTTGGTTCTCCGGGGCCGGACAAACGGGAGAAAGGAAAGAAATACAAGGACATCTATACGGAAGGTCCGTGGTTGCACAAGCGTGGCGGTACATATTATCTGTCGTATGCAGCCGGCGGAGTACCCGAACACATCGCTTACTCGATGAGTGACACTCCGACAGGACCTTGGAAGTATATGGGAGAAATTATGCCGTTGCAAGATACCGGTTCGTTTACCAATCACTGTGGAGTGACGGATTATAAAGGTAATTCTTATTTCTTTTATCACACCGGGAAATTACCCGGTGGGGGTGGTTTCGGACGTAGCGTGGCAGTGGAGCAGTTCAGTTACAACCCCGATGGTACTTTCCCGATAATTAATGCGACGACAGAAGGGGTGTCGCCGGTAGGCACACTGACTCCTTATCAACGTGTGGAGGCGGAAACGATAGCTTTCTCCGAGGGAGTAAAGTCGGAATGGAATGCAAAGACGGGGGTGTATGTATCCGGAATTCATGACGGGGATTATATAAAGGTACGCGAGGTGGATTTTGAAGATTTGTCGCCCAAGTGTCTTTGTGTGTCTGTTGCCAGTGCTTCGTGGCGGGTGGATAGAAATTAGGACCGACAGCATCGGCGGGACGCTGATAGCTGAAATGAGGGTTCCTCATACCGGAGGATGGGAATGTTGGACAAGTATAGAGGCGGATGTAACGGTTCCTGTGACGGGTGTGCATGATGTCTATTTTGTGTTCAAAGGCAGGAAAGGATGTGAACTGTTTCATTTTGACTGGTGGAAATTCAGCCGGCAGGAAATGACAGAGCAAGAGGTGAAAGACAGGACGCAGGCCGCATCTACCAATATTCCGGGTTACGAGTATCCGCGGCTGGACGAGGAGCATTGCGCCCACTTCCGTTTCTATGCTCCGCAAGCCGGAAGGCTTCAGGTAGACTGTTGCGGTAAGAAGTATGACATGCAGAAGGACGCGGATGGCTTCTGGACAGTAAAGACCGATCCGTTGGTCGTAGGATTCCATTATTATTTTTTGATAGCGGACGGGGTGCAGGTGGCCGATCCGTCCAGTTACACTTTCTTTGGTTGTTGCCGTATGGCGAGTGGGATAGAGGTTCCCGAGGGAGTGGAAGGTGATTACTATCGTCCTCAGCAGGGAGTACCTCATGGGCAGGTGCGCTCGTGTACTTATTATTCGGAAGCCAAAAAGGAATTCCGCCGTTGCATGGTCTATACTCCGGCTGAATATGAAACCAAGGTGAAAAAACGTTATCCGGTACTTTACCTGCAACATGGCATGGGCGAGGATGAGACGGGCTGGTCGGCACAGGGATGTATGCAACATATTATGGATAACCTGATAGCCTCCGGGCAATGTGTGCCGATGCTTGTTGTGATGGACAGTGGGGATGTGAAAGCTCCTTTCATTCCTCGCAAAGGGAAGGATGTGAATGAGGAGAGAGCTTTGTATGGTGCCTCTTTTTACAGGGTGATGCTGGAGGACTTGATACCGATGATTGACAGGACGTTCCGGACTTATACTGATCGTGAACATCGTGCAATGGCAGGATTGTCATGGGGTGGTCATCAGACTCTCACTACCACATTGCCTCATCTGGACAAGTTTTCGTATATTGGCGCATTCAGCGGTGCTATCTTCGGACTGGATGTGAAGACTTGCTTTGACGGTGTGTTTGCTGATGCCGGCAAGTTTAACAAGCAGGTACATTACTTGTTTTTGGGATGCGGAACGGAAGAACAGTTCGGTACCCGAAAACTGGCAGAGTCTTTGCGCAAAATAGGTATTCATGTGGACTATTACGAATCGCAGGGCACGGCACACGAGTGGTTGACATGGCGTCGTTGCTTGTACCGGTTTGTGCCTCATTTGTTCAAAAATAGAAAGTAGAAAAAGAAATGAAGAAGATCATTATTATTATTACCTGCTTCATTGGTTTGTCGGGGGCGTTTGCACAACAACGGGAAATCTTCCATAATCCGGTGATTGAGGCGGATGTACCTGACCCTTCCATGATAAGGGTGGGAAACTATTACTATCTGGTAAGCACCACCATGCACCTGATGCCGGGTTGTCCGGTGATGCGTTCAAAGGACTTGGTGCATTGGGAAACGATCAGTTATGTGTTTCAACGACTTACTGACTTGCCCCGTTATGATTTGAAGGAAGGCACGGTATATGGTCGCGGACAATGGGCCTCCAGCATCCGCTATCATGACGGACGGTTCTATGTATGGTTCTCACCCAATGATGAACCTCATCGTGGTTATATCTATACCGCCGAAGATCCGGCGGGCGAATGGACATTAGTCTCCCGTCCGCCTCATCATCATGATGCTTCTTTGTTTTTTGATGATGACGGCAAAGTCTATCTGTTTTATGGCACCGGACAACTTCGTCAGCTCAAGAGCGACCTGAGCGATGTGGAGCCGGGAGGTATAGACCAAAAGATATTCGAGCGGGATGCCGACGAGCAGGGACTTCTGGAAGGAAGTCAGGCATTCAAGCATAACGGCAGATATTACGTGATGATGATTTCCATGGACTGGAGCATTCCCGGACGGTTGCGTCGTGAGGTGTGCTATCGTGCTGACCAGATAACCGGTCCGTATGAGAAAAAGGTGATTTTAGAAACCGAATTTCAAGGATATGGTGGCGTGGGACAAGGTGTATAGTCGATACTCCTGACGGAAACTGGTATGGCTTTATTTTTCAGGATAGGGGCGGCATAGGGCGTGTGCCCACATTGATGCCCTGCCGCTGGGAAGACGGTTGGCCGATACTGGGTGATGCGGACGGACGTGTGCCCGAGTGTATGGAGATGCCTGCTTCCGGAGAGGAGTGTAAAGGAAGTATCATGGGAAGTGATGATTTCGACACCGGCCGGTTGAGCTTGAACTGGCAGTGGAACCATAATCCGTTGGACGATTGCTGGTCGCTGACAGAGCGTCCGGGTTTCCTGCGGTTGAGGACCGGAAGGGTGGTGGATAATCTGTTTCTGGCTCCCAATACCTTGACCCAGCGTATGAGCGGGCCGAAATGCAGCGGTGTGGTAGCTATGGATGTCTCGAAGATGAAAGAAGGGGATGTTGCGGGCTTCAGTGCTTTTAATGGGTTGTCCGGAGTGCTGGCTGTGGTCATGGAGAACGGGAAAAAGCAGTGGGTGATGTCACATCAGTCTGTCAGTCTTTCGGACCGGGAAAAAGGGTGACTGCTGTGGAAGTACTGGAGAAGGAACGCATAGATTGTGAAAAAGAGGTGGTCTATCTTCGTATGGAGGGCGACTTTGCCGATAAAAAAGATGAAGCCACTTTTTACTACAGTTATGACAAGAAAACGTGGAAACGAATAGGGGAGCCTTGTAAAATGGTTTTTGATTATACAAATTCTTTATGGGAAGCAAGTTTGCTATTTTTAATTATGCTACTAAAGATTTGGGAGGATATGTGGATATAGATTATTTTGAATACGGTAACTAAAAAGTGAATAGAATGAAACTAAAAAAATGCGTGGGGATATTCTTGTTCTCCACCTTGTGCCTGAATGTAGGAGCTATAGATCATAAAGGGATTACTTTTGACCGGCTGGCTCCCGACCGTTTCACTCTGATGGAAAACGGAGTGGCCAATGAAATATTGGTGGACGAGCAGGAGGATGCCGGTGTGATGATAGCGGTAAGGAATCTTCAGAATGACTTTAAACGGGTGAGTGGCCGGACTGCCGGGTTATGCTATACTCCCGGTGTAAAGCGCATGATTATGGTAGGTACGTTGAAAAGCCGTTATATCCGGGAATTGGTAAAGGCGAAAAAGATAGATGCTTCATTGCTGGAGGGCAAGAATGAGAAATACCTGATGACTGTGGTGTCTGCTCCCTTGAACGGAGTGAATGAGGCGCTTGTCATTGCGGGAAGTGACAAACGCGGAACGATTTATGGGATTTATGAGCTTTCGGAACAGATTGGTGTTTCGCCGTGGTACGACTGGGCGGATGTGCCGGTGATGCCCCGGCAGAATCTTTCGATGATGCGTGGAAGTTATACGGCGGGAGAACCGGCGGTAAAGTATCGGGGTATCTTTTTGAATGACGAGGCTCCTTGCCTGACCGGGTGGGTGAAACACACTTATGGCACGAATTATGGTGATCATCGTTTTTATGCCCGTGTGTTCGAACTGATTTTGCGTCTGCGCGGTAACTTTATGTGGCCTGCCATGTGGGGTTGGAGTTTTTATGCGGATGATCCGGAGAACAGCAAGACCGCCCATGAGATGGGGATTATAATGGGAACCTCACACCATGAGCCTATGGCACGCAATCATCAGGAATGGGTGAGGAAGCGCAGCGAATATGGGGCATGGGACTATGCTTCCAACCAGCAAGTGATTGACCGTTTTTTCCGTGAAGGTATGGAGCGTGCGGCCGATACGGAAGATTTGATTACCATTGGTATGAGAGGTGACGGTGATACTCCGATGGGTGGAAAGGAAGGAGAAGATGACAAATATGTGCCGCGTGATGAGGAAAACATGCGCCTGATGGAGAAGATATTCCGGAATCAGCGTCGCATTATCAAGGAAGTGACGGGAAAAGCGCCGGAGAAACGTCCGCAGGTATGGGCTATTTATAAAGAAGTGCAACGCTATTATGACATGGGACTCCGTGTGCCCGATGATGTGATTATGTTGCTGAGTGATGACAACTGGGGGGATGTGCGCCGGTTGCGGATGCAAAGGAGCGGAAGCATTCCGGCGGATGGGGGATGTATTATCATGTAGATTATGTGGGGGCTCCCCGTAATTCCAAATGGTTGAATGTAACTCCTATACAAAATATGTGGGAACAGCTTCAGTTGACTTACAGCTATGGGGTGGATAAGCTTTGGATATTGAATGTGGGTGATTTGAAGCCGATGGAGTATCCTATCACTCTTTTTATGAATATGGCTTGGAATCCGGAACGCTATGCGGCAGGGAATCTGTTGGAGCATACACGAGCGTTCTGTGCGCAGCAGTTCGGTGAGGAACAGGCGGATGAGGCCATGCGTATCCTGAACCTGTATTGCAAGTACAATGGACGCGTGACTCCCGAGATGCTGGATAAGGATACTTATCACTTGGCTTCGGGGGAATGGAGGCAGGTGGCCGATGAATATGTGAAGCTGGAGGCGGAAGCCTTGCGGCAGTATTTGAAACTGGAGGCCGCTTACAGGGATGCTTATCGCCAACTGATTCTTTTTCCTGTGCAGGCGATGGCCAATCTGTATGAAATGTACTATGCACAAGCCATGAATCACAAATTGTACCAGGAGAACAATCCGCAGGCGAATGAGTGGGCCGACAAGGTGGAGAAGGCGTTTAGGCGCGATGCGGAATTGTGCAGGGAATACAACGAAGAAATGTCGGGAGGCAAGTGGAACGGAATGATGACGCAGAAACATATAGGCTATACTTCGTGGAACGATGATTTCCCTGCCGACCGTTTGCCGGAAGTTTACCGGATAGAGCAACCGGAACAGGCTGTAGGAGGGTATTTGTTTGCCGGTGACAAAGGGGTGGTTTCCATGGAGGCGGAGCATTATTTTGCATCATCCGCGGCACCGGAAACTGCCTGGACAGTCATACCGCACATGGGACGTACGCTGAGCGGAGTGGCTTTGATGCCTTATACACAGTCTGCTGAGGGAGCTTCGCTCTCTTATAAAATGAAAATACCGCAAAAAGTAGATACGGTAAATGTGTATGTCATTGTGAAATCCACCCTGCCCTTCCTCAGACGGGAAGGTCATCGCTACACAGTAGGTTTTGAAGGAGGGGAGGAGCAGACTGTCTGTTTCAATGCGGAGTTGAACGAGCATCCGGATAATGTATATCGCGTACTGTATCCCACAGTGGCCCGTCGGGTGGTGAAGACCCGGGTGAAGTTGAGCCTGCCCGACCGTGCGGACGGAACCTATACATTGGTTCTGAAACCGGTGGAGCCTGCCATCGTATTTGAAAAGATTGTGGTGGATTATGGCGGTTATGAGGATAGTTATTTGTTTATGGACGAATCTCCTTGCCGGAGAAATAAACTGAATGGACAATGAAAAACATCAGATTGACAGTTTGGATAGGAATGATGTGCGGGTGCTTGGCGGCAGGAATGTTGCAAGCCGGTACACGACCGGACAATGCCTGTCCGGCAGAAGAAGACGGCAGCCGCTTGTGGTTGCCGGTGATGCGCCCGGCGGAAGGTGCGGAAGTGGAAGTTATATATAAAGGAAAAGTGTCACCCACCATAGCCATTGCCATTGCTGAGTTGAAAAACGCCTGGAAGGGAGAGCCTGTACTTTTGGAGAAAAAGAGGACAGGGCAGGGGGATGGGTTTGCCATCACTTCTTCGGAACATCAGGTCCGTATTCTTTCATCCACCGAGGCAGGATTACTTTATGGTGTTTATTGTCTGTTGCGTATGCAGGCGGCGGGGCAGGTCACAGTACCTCTGTCGGTTACTGAACAACCTGTGTATGATCTTCGCATCTTGAACCATTGGGATAATCCGGATGGTACGGTGGAGCGTGGTTATGCCGGTCGTTCTTTGTGGAATTGGGAAGAACTTCCCGGAACTTTGTCACCACGTTACGAGGCATACGCCCGTGCCAATGCTTCTGTGGGTATTAATGGAACGGTGCTGAATAATGTCAATGCCTCGCCCCAAGTGCTGGCAACCTCCAGTCTGGAGAAAGTCAAGGCATTGGCTGATGTCTTCCGGCCTTATGGTATAAAGGTCTATTTATCGGTTAATTTTGCATCTCCTATCCAGTTGGGCAAGTTGGATACGGCAGATCCGTTGGACAAGGAGGTCATCCGGTGGTGGAGGCGGAAAGTGAAAGAAATTTATACGTTGATACCTGATTTTGGCGGCTTTTTGGTAAAGGCCAATTCGGAGGGGCAGCCGGGACCATGTGATTTCGGGCGTACTCATGCCGAGGGAGCGAATATGCTGGCGGATGCGTTGAAACCCTACGGAGGAATCGTGATGTGGAGGGCGTTTGTCTATAGTCCTACCGACAGTGACCGTGCCAAGCAGGCCTATTTGGAGTTTATGCCTTTGGACGGGCAGTTTCATGACAATGTAATAGTACAGATAAAGAACGGACCGATAGATTTCCAGCCTCGCGAACCTTACAGCCCTTTGTTCACAGCCATGAAGCGGACTCCCATGATGGTGGAGTTTCAAATTACTCAGGAGTATTTAGGCTTTTCCAATCATCTGGCTTATTTGGCTCCTTTATGGGAGGAGTTTTTTGGCGAGGTGCGTCCGGATAGGTTAAAAGCTGCTGCGGGTGTGGCAAACATCGGTACGGATGTGAATTGGTGCGGACACCATTTTGCGCAGGCCAACTGGTATGCTTTCGGGCGGTTGGCATGGAATCCGTCGCTGACTTCAGACCGGATTGCGGATGAGTGGTTGCGGCAGACGTTTACTTCCCAGCCGGCATTTGTCCGTCCGGTCAAAGAGATGATGTTGCAGAGCCGGGAGGCGGTGGTGAATTATATGATGCCGTTGGGGCTGCATCATCAGTTTGCATGGGGCACCATTATGGGCCTGAACCGTGGTGTAGTGTGCCCGGTGCTCGTCCGGACTGGTTACCTTCTTATTATCATAAGGCAGATAAGGAGGGAATCGGTTTCGACCGTAGCAGCAAAGGGAGTGATGCCGTTTCTCAGTATCCCGATTCACTTCGTCAGATTTACAATGACAAGGCAACTTGTCCCGAGATTTATTTGCTTTGGTTCCATCATGTGCTTGGCATCATCAGATGAAAAGCGGACGTACGCTTTGGGGGGAGTTGTGCCATGCATACGATAGAGGTGTGCGGCAGGTACGTGGTTTTCAGGAAGTATGGGACAGTGTGGAACCTTTTGTAGATGCACGCCGGTTCGGGGAAGTGCAGTCGAAATTGAAAATCCAGATGCGTGACGCCGTGTGGTGGAAAGATGCTTGTCTGCTTTATTTCCAGACTTTCTCAGGGATGCCTGTTCCGGCCGGCATAGAACGTCCGGTACACGAGTTGGAGGATATGAAACGCTTCCGGTTGGAAATCTCGAACTATGAATGTCCTGAGAGTGGGTTCAATAAATAAATTACGGTTTTTAACTTTATAAGAAAAATGAAATATAAGTTGGCTTTAGTAATGTCGGTTCTTTGTGCATTTTCCGCATGGACCGAAGCAAAGGTGAAATTGCCTGCCATCCTATCGGACGGTATGGTATTGCAACGTGAGCGGCCCGTTAAAATATGGGGAAATGCCGATAAAGGAGAGAATGTGACCGTTGTTTTTAAAAAGAAGAAATTCAGTACGGTAGCCGGGGAAGATGGTAAGTGGCTGGTGGAGCTGCCTCCCATGAAGCAGGCGGCCCTTTTGAAATGACCGTGAATGATATCCGGTTGAAAGATATTCTAGTGGGTGATGTCTGGCTTTGCTCCGGACAGTCCAACATGGAATTGACCGCCGGACGGGTGACTGATAAATTTGCCGAAGGAAATAGCAAGATGAGAATCCGATGATACGGTATGTGAAGATTCCTTTAGGCAATGATTTGCATGGACCTAAAGACGATCTGCCGGGGGCAGACTGGATGTCGCTGACTAAAGAAACTGCTCCTTCCTTCTCTGCTTTGGCTTATTTCTTTGCCAAGGAGATGTATAGGGAGACGCAAGTACCTGTGGGCATTGTTAACTCCAGTTGGGGGGGAAGTTCCGTCGAGGCTTGGATGAGTGAGGAGGCCTTGCAGAAGTTTCCGCGTCAGTTGCACGAGCGTGATTTGTTTAATTCGGATGAGTATCGTGAGTTGTGCAACCGTTCGGGACAGATGATGAACCGTTTTTGGGATACCGCTTTGTACAAAGGAGACCGGGGACTTCATGACGGGATATGCTGGAATCGTCCGGAACTGGATGATACGGACTGGCAGACAGTAGATATGTTTTCCAAGGAATGGGGAAGAAAGAATGGATATCCGGTGAGTGGCTCTCATTGGTTCCGTCAGAAAGTGAATGTATCAGCGGAACAAGCCGGAAAAGAGGCTGTTCTTCGTTTGGGGTGCATGGTGGATGCCGATTCGGTGTTTGTGAACGGGATTTCTGTAGGTAACACTTTCTATCAGTATCCGCCGCGTATTTATCGGGTGCCGGCTTCTATATTGAAACCCGGTGAGAATCTGGTGACTGTCCGGCTGATTAATTACGGAGGGGCCGCCAGTTTTGTGCCCGATAAACCTTATTGTCTAGCATGGGGGACAGATACAGTCCGTTTGTCCAGCCGCTGGAAATATCAATTAGGCTGTGAGATGCCTGCACGCACCAACAGTGTCTCTTTTCAGAATGTTCCTACCGGCATGTATAATTCCATGATTTCTCCTCTGCGTAATCTGGCCTTTACCGGTGCGTTGTGGTATCAGGGAGAAACGAATACGGGCCGTCCTAATGAATATGAGGAATTGCTGGCTGCATGATTATTGACTGGCGTGAGAAACTGGCTGATAAAGAATTGCCTTTCTTTATTGTACAGCTGGCCAATTTCATGAAGACACATTCGGAGCCGGTAGAAGTAATTGGGCGGCTTTGCGTGAAGCGCAACGGCAAGTAGCGTTGAAAGTCCCGAATGCAGCTTTGGCGGTAGCGATTGATTTAGGCGAGTGGAACGATATTCATCCATTGAATAAAAAAGAACTGGCAAGACGTATCTCCCTGTTGGTGAAAAGAAGGTGTATGGTGATAAAAAGAGTGTGCACAGTGGCCTATGTGTACGGGTATGACTGTCAATCATGAAGGAAAGGCTGTTCTTTCTTTCGAAGCCGGGACTGATAAATTATGGGCGGTAGATGAATTGAAGGGATTTGCGATAGCCGGTGCCGATGGGCATTTTCAGTGGGCGGAAGCAGTTGTTGTTAATGGGAATCAGGTGGCGGTATGGCATAAAGATATCCCTCATCCTGTAACGGTACGTTATGGTTGGGATGATAATCCGGTTCATGCGAATTTGAAAATAGAACCGGACTACCGGCTTCTCCTTTTCAGATTTCATTGGAAGATAAATAATTTAACAGAGATCCGAAAGTGGCAAAGCTTTCTAATAATCTTCGATGGATTTTAAAGGAATGCTTGTTTCTGTCGGATTTTCTATGGCAAAAATACCTATTCCTCCTTTGATGTTATTGGGAAAGATGACAGGTGTTTCCAACAGGTTGCTACTGTCATGGTCGGCATATGCATTGGCGGCTCGTAAATATTGATATTCAGCCGGGGATATGGCATAATATTGTATGATAGCTTTTCCTGTTATCTTTTTAATTTTATATAGTTTATTGTCTAATAGGAAACTATACCAACTGTCTAAAGTCATGGTATATTGGTTGTTGGTAAAGTAAGCATCATTGAATACATTATAATAGTTGTTTATAGTGGGGATGAAATTAATGATAGGATCAGAGTTGTTGGGAGTGCCAGGTTTTCCGTCCATTAATGCAGTGTCATAATATCCGCTACATTCCCATTGGGTGGAGATAGCAGTGGAGTCTTGTAAAGTTTTGCGGTTAGTAAGGCGGTAAGTATATGTTTGTTTTATGTTGACCCGGTAATATTGGGAATGGTTTGTGGTGGGAGTTTGTAATTTTATTTTCCACTTTGTTGCTTGATATATCCAAAGGCTTTCCGAAGTCTCTGATAGAGAATGATTAGATTCAATGGTGTCCGCTTTGATAATTTCAATGGGCTCATATACTGTTGCTTCTGCATTCGCTTTATATTTTCCGTCTTTGGTTTCTACTTCGATACGTACTTGATCACCGGTTTTAAAACGGCTGCTTATCTGGTAAAAATAATTTTGATAGTCTAACGGTGAATCATTGTTAGGACGATAGGTACATTCCGAAATTGTTTCCGATAATACATTATTAATATAAAGGTGAATAATTCCATTTTTTACTACTTGGGGTTCGTGATAGCCGGATAAAGCTAAAAAGATAGCATTGTTCGTTTTGTTTGCGTTTATCAGAGCGTTGACGATGAGCTTTTGAGATTCATCATTAGGCAATATTTCTATATCATTGGTACAGGCGGCCAATAAATGAACAAATGAAAGGAGTAAAAGTGCTTTTTTCATTATTGCTTAAAATTTATAAGTATATGAGAATGAAGGTAAGAAGGGAAGGAGAGTGACTTTTTGTATCACAGGAATCTTTTTCCTTCCGATTGCTCATCCGTGTAATAATCTATAAATACATGATTGGGATTCAAAGAGTTATAGGCATTCATAATACTGACGTTCCAAATCCGTTCTCCATGTTTTGTCTTTTTGTGAAAGTTGAATCCTAGATTCAACTGATGACTGGCGGGCAGACGGTAGTTATTTCGAGAAGAGCTATATTCAAAGGGAAAAACAACCCCGTTGCCTGTATTTCCCATATGTCCCCATCCATAGCTTCCTTCGGGGAGAATGATGGTTGCTTTCTCTTTGGGCAGGGTGGCAGTATTTCCTGAAGCGTAAATCCAAGAAGCGCTCATGTATACTTTTTTGTTGAGGCGCCTGTTTATCGTGATGTTCACGGAGTGGCGTCTGTCGTATTTATAGGGAAAACGTTTCCCTCCATTTACATTTCCTTTACTGAATATACGGTCGCTTTAGCCAAAGTATAATTTATCCATCCGGTAGTACGTCCGGTTTTCTTTTCCAGCATGAATTCTATGCCGAAATTGCGTCCTTTGCCCATTTCTACTTTCTCTTCCCAATGAATGGAATTACCGACTAGAGTATTACCATCTTTGTATTCCAGTACGTTTTTCGTCATTTTGCTATAGCCTTCTACAGAAAACTCCCATCCTTGAATACCTGTATAGTAACCCCCGATAGAAAATTGGCATGCTTGCATCGGGAGGATCTTCTGTGTGACCGGTACCATAGATCAGTGGGGAGAGAGAGATTGGATGAAGAAAGTAAATGTACATATTGTGTCATGTGGGTATAGGCCGCCTTGAAAGTAAGGTTGGGACTGGTTTTGAAACTAACGGTAATGCGAGGTTCCAAGGAGGCATAAGTGTGCTTTTGTACTTGGAAGAGTGAGAAATGTGCGCCTATATTTGTTTTCCATTGTTCGTTCCATTTGAAATCATCTTCTACATAAAGGGAAATTTCGTGTGAGTGTGTCGCTTCATTTCCTCCGATGGTGTATGTTTTATCAGGTTGTTCTTGTTCATTCGGAGAGTGCACAAATGTATGTTGGGTTTCGGGGCGGAACGTATGGTAGAGATAGTTTCCTCCGAATTTGATGAAATGGGAGGGGGATGGATGAAAGTCGAAGTCAGATGTTAATCCCCAATCTTCTATACCGGAATAATATTGGCTGTCAAGGTGTTTGTTGGCGGACGTGAAATTGTTTTTTATATTGAATCGGAAACGGTTATAGGATAGGGTGATGTTATGGAACAGACGATTACTGACTATGTGGTTCCAACGTAATGCCCCTAATGTACTTCCCCAAGCCATGACTTGTCTCTCTCTTGTGTCTGTCTCCTTTTCTTCTTCAAAGTAATAAGAAGAAGTATTTGTAAAACTGGCATGATCTTTGCCATGATAAAAGGAGAAAAACAGGCGGTCACGGTCACTGAATCGATGATTTAGTTTTGTGTTGATATCATATAAGTAGTAACCTCCTTTCGTATCTTTATCCATGAAAGGCTTGATAATTAAATCGGCATAACTGCGTCTGGCAGAAATAATAAATGATGTCCGGTCTTTCCATAGAGGACCCTCAAAGTGCATTCGAGAAGTCAGCAGCCCGATGGTCAGACTGCGTGATAATTCCTCATATCTCCATCGTTAGTGCGTACATCAATGACGGAGGACAGTCTTCCTCCGTAACGGGCAGGAAAACTGCTTTTATACAAATCGACTTTCTTGACCGATTCTGGGGTAAAGATGGAGAGAATACCTAGTGTATGGTCCACATTATATAAGGGTACACCGTCTAGCAGATAAAGATTCTGATCGGGACTTCCTCCACGTACATACAGGCCACTGGTACCGGTTATACCTCCTTGTATACCGGGCAGAAGCTGGATTGATTTTAATACATCTGCCTCACTCAGTAAAGCAGGGGTATTTTTAATATGTGTCAAAGGTATATTGTTTGCTCCCATACGGCTACTTTGAAAGCCTGTTTCCATTTTATCAGAAAGGACAACGATTTCTTCCAATGTATTATCGTTTTTAAGTTGGACAGTCAGCAGCGTATCTTTACATAAATACAATGCTATTTGTTTTGAACCGTAACCTATATAGGAAAAATTCAGTTCAGTGTTTCCTTCGGGCAGTGTGATACTGAAGAATCCGAATGGATTTGTGATTGTTCCTTGTTTATTTTGCTGGTCATAGATATTGGCACCTATCAGTGTTTCTTTCGATATTTCGTCCAATACATAACCGTTTAGTGTAAAATGTTGTTTTATAGGAAGTGACGTTGTTTTTTTCAATATGATATGGTGTTTGGTAATCTCGAAACTGATGTCTTGTTTAATGAAAGCTGTTTGTAGAATAGTTGTTAATGGGGTTTCTTTCAGATCGAGAGTTATGGGATGTTTGAGTACAACTTCTTCGCCATAAATAAAAGAATACTCTGACAGTTGTTCTATTTTAGCTGTAAACTCCTTTAAACTAGCCTGTTTCAGATAAATATTAAAAGGCATATCCGGAGTTTGTGCTGATATGAATGAATGGGAAAAGACTAGTAACAGCATTAAGTAAAAAAAAGTGATACTGTGTTTCTTATAAAGTGAAGAAATCATTTGTTTTTTAGTTTTCTTGCTTTAGTTCAATAAGATTGGATTGGGGCATGTGATAAGTAAACCTACGATGGGAGCCAACATTTCTAGAATTTCTTCCAACGTTTCGTTTTGCTTGAAACGTGCATTTAATTTATAATTACGTAACTGTTCGCTTTTTATCTGTATGGTGACATTAAAATGATGGGATAGTTGACGAGCGATTTCTCCCATAGATATGTCATTAAAAGAAAGAATACCTTCACGCCAACTTATTTCGTTCTGTGCATTTGCATTAATGTGCATAGACAATATTCCAGTCGATTTACGATAAATGGCTGTTTCATTGGGCTTTAATATCATTTGTTTACCGTTGGCATTGTTACTGACGGATACACTACCTTCCAGCAGGGTTGTTTCTACTAAAGAATCGGCGGCATAGGCATTGACATTAAAATGCGTGCCTAATACCCTGATGGTAACTCCATTTGCTTTGACACGAAATGTTTTTTAGGATTTTTACTGACTTCAAAATAAGCTTCTCCATTCAGCTTTACGATTCGTTCCTTGTTGAAAGTTTCCGGATAGCTCAATTGGGAATGTCGGTTTAGGGTTACTTTAGAGCCATCCGGTAATTGGATGCATTGAGTTTGTATATTGGTGGAAACAATCAGTGTACGTACCGGACGTTGGTAAAAATAAAACATCCAACCGAAACCTATAAGCAGGACGAAACCGGCAGCCACAGCAACTGTATACCGAATGGAAAGTATTTTGTGCTTGCGGTATGCCGGTTGAAGACGTTGTTGCAATATATTATAACTTTTCTCCGCCGAGAATTTTCCCTGCGGTGAATGAGTGGAAGAAGATAATAATTCCAACCATTCGTCCAGTTCTTTGTCTGATTTCGGTGAATTCATGTTATTTTATTTGCAGGACAAAGATACTACTTCTTTTGCAGACGGATAGAAATTTCAGAAATTTTTGCGTCTTTTCCGTCAGGAGTACAGATCAACCGTATGATACGTTGTACGCTTTTTATTTGTTTAGGATAAAGAATGATATCTATTTTTACTGATTTCTTTCCTTTCAAGATGACCGGATGGGCATTTTGAATGTGGAAGCTATTGTTACTTGTAGAACTGCTAATGGTCAGTTTACGGTCTGTGTCTTGTTTTTCGGCAGCTATTATTTTTAAAGTAAGGGTTTCTTCCTCGTTCTTTGTATCATAGGTGTGTGATATGAATTGTTTTTCAAAGCCTATATACTCTTTGGGATAGTTGTCGTTGTTACTACATGCACTTATAAGCAGGGCATAAAAAATGGTAATACTAAACGTGTATTTGTTCTCATGTCTTTTTAGTTTATTAGTTTCTATTGATAAAGACAGGAGAATCTGGAAAACTCCCTATCGTCTATTTCTAAAATAATTGTTAATTTTTTCTTTGAGTCGGGTTACAGCTTTTTGTAACTGGGCATCTACTGTTTTAGGGCTTATATTAAGTTCTTCGGCAACGGAAGCATAACTTTGTTTTTCTTCGCGGACTTTAATAAAGATTGTTCGGCAACGTTCAGGTAATTCATTCAGTGAGTTCTCATAAATGTTAAATAACTCTTCATTCATCATTTGTTCTTCAGGAGAAAGGTTGGAAGAAGATATTTCCGGCATATTTTCCAGAGGCGAGGCTTCCCTCCTTTGTTCTTTTTCCAAATAGTTCAGAGCGGCATTTCTTATTAATATATAGCTGTACTTATTAAAATCATCGGGAATAAGCTGACTTTTTCGATGATTCCAAAGCGTGGTAAAAACATCTAAAATTACTTCTTGAGCCCATTCATCCCGTTGAAGGTAATAAAAGGCGATACGAAAGAAACGGTCATAATACATATCGTATAAAGACCGGAAAGCCTGTTGGGAATCATGCTTCTGTATTTCTTTGAGTAGTTCAGTTGCCTCCATTGCCGTGTTGGGCATGTTTGTTAATGTTATAATCGGATGCAAAGCTACTAAAATGTAAATAGATGTGCTATTCATTTTAGAACTTTTAGTTTTGATTTATTGTATGAGAGGAACTGAAGCCTTCTTCTTAGTATCTGTCTTGGCAATTTTCTTCTTTCAATTTGTATTTTACTTGGTTGGCAATACTGAATATACCTATTCCTCCTTTTATATTATTGGGAATAAGGGGAACTGCATAAATAAAATTTTCGGCATCAAAATCTAATGCAGAGGACATGGCATACAAATATCTATGTTCGCTTTCTGAAATACTGTAAAACCGGATACTGATATATCGCTCTGCTTTCTGAGAATCTATATGTATATAGTTGATGTCTTCTTTTAAATCTATCGTCATGTTATATTCCCTGTTTTTAAAATAACAGCTTTTAAAAAGGCCAAAATAATTGTTCCATTTCTGAATAAGCTCGAATCCTTCATCTATAGCATGTCCGGGTTTGCCGTCTGTCAAGGCGGTGTCATAAATATAATTATAGTTATAAGTCGTGTCAATACTGAGAGTGTCCCTGCCGTCATGCCATTTATGAGAATAAAAAATCTGTTTTATTTCAAGACGATAGTATGTATTCTCTGCCTCTATATCGGGTTGTTTTAATTGAATGTTAAGCCGAAGATAATTGTCATATACAGGCTTGCCTCCTACCCAGCTGTTATAATCTCTTAAACTTATATAGGTTGTATCTACATTTATAATCTGTAAGGGTGCACTGATGCGTGTTTCCGCTTTTGCTTTATATTTACCATTTTCTGAAGAAGCCTCTATTTTCACTTTATCTCCTGTTCGGAATATGCTTTTTACTGGGTAGTAATCATCTTCCGCAGTGATTGTTTCTGACAGTTTTCCATTGATATACAGGTGTATGATACCATCGGTGACAGGAGTGGTAGCTGTCCATCCTGTGTAATGCAGATAAATCCGGTTATCGTTATTTTCAGTTTGCATCATGCATTTACGATCAGCTTTTTAGGTTCATCATCGGGTAAATAGCCAATGGTATTGGTACATGCGCCTAAAATAACAAATACACAAAGAAATAAAAGGTATTTTTTCATTGGATTTTAAAATTTATAAGTGTATGAAATGAAGGGATACATGGCAAGATTGTCATTTTTTTCAATATAGGCTTTCCTGTTTGTGCTTCCCTGCTGATATAGACAAAGTTGGGGTTCATGGCATTGTAGGCATTTAGGATACTGATATTCCATATCCGTTCTCCGTGCCGGGTCTGTTTATGGAAGTTGAATCCTATATTCAATTGGTGGCTTGCAGGCAATCTGTAGTTATTTCGTGAACTATAATGATCCATATCTCCTTTGTTCAAATTATCCATAATCCAGGAAGGTGGTACATTGGTAGGTGGTAGTTCTGTATGTGTCTTCTCTGTAGGAAGTGTTGCCATGCAACCTGATGCATAAGTCCATGACATATTGAAGTCGATCCGTCGTGTCAATTGATAATTTAGAGTGAGATTCAAGGTATGTCGGCGGTCATATTGGTAAGGGAAATGTTTACCATTATTGATCCCGTCCGTACTGAATTGCCGGTCGGATTTGGATAGGGTGTAATTAATCCATCCAGTAAGGAGCCCTGCAGTTTTTTGTGCCATAAACTCCACTCCGAATGAACGTCCTTTGCCCATTTCTACTTTGTCTTCCCAGTTATGGGAAGAACCTAGAAAACTTTCTCCGTCTTTATATTCTAATACATTATACATATCTTTATAGTATCCTTCTATGGAAAATTCCCAATTCTTGATACCGGTATAGTATACTCCTACAGCATATTGAAAAGATTTCATGGGGCGGATGTGGCGTGTGACGGGCACCCAAAGGTCGGAAGGCATGGCCAGTGATGCAGTAGATAATAATTGGGTACACTGGCTCATCTGTGAAAAAGAACTTTTTAAGATGATATTTGAGGTCGCTTGGAAACTTATGGAAAGACGGGATTGCAAAGAAAGATAAGTCTGTTTTTGTACATTAAAAATGAAAAGTGCAATCCGGCATTTATTTTCCAATGTTCGTTCAGAATAAGATCATCTTCGGCATACAAGGAAAAGTCATGAGCATGGATATGAGAATTGTTCAAACTATAATTGTCGTTAGTTTGTGGATATCCATTGTCGGGAATTGTGTTGATTTACGGTCTGCACTTCCGGAGCGAACTGATGATATATGTATTTCGCTCCAAATTTGATGTTGTGTGCCGGTAACGGATGATAATCAAAATCCGTACTAATGCTAAGATCACTGATGCCGGAGTGAAACAGATTGTTGGAACCATTGATGATTGTGGAACCATCAGGTTGTTGTATGCTGGAAGTTTCCTCTTGTCTGATATCAAAAACATAACGATTGTATGCCAGCGTAGTATTACTGAATAGTTGGGGGGTGAAAACATGATTCCAGCGTGTGTTCAGTAATATGTTTCCCCAATTGTGAGTTTGCTTGAACTTATCTTCATCTTTGTATTTAACGTGAGTTCGAAATAAGAATAAATATATTTCACTTATAATTAGAAACATAGCGATAAAAGTATTAAATTTATAGTGCTGAATTATAACATTTAAACGATTACCACTATGTTTCCAGAGTCTAAA
>ENA-OQDD01000054-OQDD01000054.1-human-gut-metagenome-genome-assembly--contig:-NODE-54-length-42757-cov-4.657166_pt1 | contig 42757 bp, 52 predicted proteins | sample MGYA00242507_ERZ504598 | MGnify/ENA primary metagenome ERZ504598 (study PRJEB26092, sample SAMD00036318) | human gut metagenome | host: Homo sapiens | study: EMG produced TPA metagenomics assembly of...
TATATTCCGTCCACTCCGGAACCCGTCGTTCCGTCATTCGACCAGACCACCGAGCATGAAGTGGTGTCTTCGAACGATGCCGGCGATTTGGATATTCCGGATTTCCTGCGCTAAAAGCAACGCGAAGACGCGAAAGGATCGTTCATGGCAGGTTTTATGAAAAGCGCGATGTCCTATTTGGGCATGACCGACGTTGCCGAAGGTGACGAGGATTTCAACGAAGAGGCTGAGAGCAGCGAAACCTCGTTCGATTCCGACCATTCCGTGACCCCGATGGCTTCGACTCCTGCCGCGACGTCTGCACCGCGCGAGCAGACCAAAGCCAACCCGTTCCAAAGCGGAAGGGTGAGCCGTATCACCACGATTCACCCGAAATCCTATGAGGACGCTCAGCTGGTCGGACGTGCCATTCGCGACGGCGTTCCGGTGGTGCTGAACCTGACCGGTGTGGCCGAGGCCGTGGCGTATCGCATTGTGGACTTTTCCGCGGGTGTGGTTTTTGGCGTGCGTGGCTCCATCGAACGTGTCACTCCGCGCGTGTTCCTGCTGAGCCCAGCTCAGGTGAACATCAAGGTTGAGGAACCGCAGGCGAATAACTCGTCGCACGATTTGTTCGCCGACTGATATAGACGAAAGCCGTTGCGAAAGCAGACTGCATGAAGCCTCCGTCACCCGTGATGGGGGCTTTGTTATGTTCTGTTGCTAAGGTGGTGCCCCATGATTTTGTCTTTGATCGGTAGCATCGTCCACTTTTTGGTGAATGCCTACATTCTGGTGCTGTTCATTCGCATGATTCTCGATTGGGTTGCTGTGTTGGCATCGGCATGGCGTCCACGGGGGTTGGTGTCGTCGTTGATCGACGCGGTTTACCAGTTGACGGAGCCCCCACTGCGCTGGCTACGCCAATATATCCGCCCTATTCCATTGGTCCCATCTACTTCGATGTGGCATTCATCGTTCTTTATTTCATTCTCATTGCTATTGATTTCCTCATTTAATGTATGTCAAATGCCGATTTTTCGCAAAAAATCGGTGGTCCCGTGCTAGAGTCGAACAATGAAAGCAACAACAGCAAGGCATCAAGCCCAAAGCGAGGTGTAAGATTTATGGCTCTGTTGACGCCGAAAGATATCAGAGAGCATACCTTCCAGACCGTGAGGTTCAAGGAGGGGTATGACGTCGATGAAGTCGACGATTTTCTCGATCAGGTAACCGAGACGGTGGAGGCCCTTGGCAAGCAGGCGGTTGCCAGCGGCCAGGCTACTCAGTCCCTCGGCCCGGATGTTGCGGGGCTCAACTCCAAGATTTCCGAGCTCAGCGCCCAGGTTCAGTCCCTGCAGCAGGAGAACGCGACATTGAAGTCCGCCTCCGAGCAGGCAGCTGGCGCTGGTGATCAGGCAGCTCAGGCCGCACAGGTCGCAGCAGCCAAGCTCACCGAGGCTGAGGAAAGCAACCGTGCTCTGTCGGCTCAGAACGAACAGCTCAAGGTCAGGTGGATCGCCTGTCCGCGCAGGTCGACCAGCTCACCGCACAGGCGCTGAAGCTGCAGGCCAGGCGGATCTGGGCGAACAGCTGACCTCCATGCAGCATGAGCGCGACGCATTCCGTGCACAGACCGAAGACCTGTCCCGTCAGCTGGCTTCCGCACAGCAGCAGGTTGTGGTGGCCCAGCAGCAGGCGGCTGAGATCCAGCAGCTCAATGCAAGGCTTGAAGAGGCTCAGGAGCAGGTCGCCCAAGCTCAGCAGCTCACGCAGCAGCATGCGGCACAGTCCCAGCAGCAGGATGAGCGTGCCCAGCAGCAGGCCGCGCAGATTCAGCAGCTTGCACAGCAGCTGCAGGAATCGCAGCAGCGTGAAGCCCAGCTGCGCGAGCAGGTCGCCAAGGTCGAACCGAGTACCGAAACCGGAAGCTGCAGAAGATTGCAGGAGCCGCAGCCAGCGCCAACACGGAGCCGGAGCGTGCCACCGCCATGCTGACCCTGGCTATGCAGCTGCACGACCAGTACGTCGACAAGGGCAAAGCCAAGGCTAAGGAAATCACCGACGAGTCCCAGCGTAGGTACGATGAGCTCATCGGCAATGCTAACGATTACTCCAACCGCACTCGCATCGAAGCCGACAACTACTCCGAAGGCACCCGTTCCGAAGCTGATCAGTATTCGGCTGACACTCGTGCCAAGGCTGATGGCTACCTGAACCAGAAGACTCAGGAAGGCGACGCCTATCTGACCAAGCGTGCTCAGGAAGGCGATGACTATCTGGCGCAGCGCACTCAGGAAGGTAATGCTTACTTGGATCAGAAGACTCAGGAAGCGACGCCTACCTTGCTCAGAAGACGCAGGAGGGTGATACCTACTTGGATCAGAAGACTCAGGAAGGCGACGCTACCTTGCTCAGAAGACCCAGGATGGTGATACCTACTTCTCCACGAAGCACAACGAAGCCGACGAATACGAGTCCGAAGTGCAGAAGCGCGCCTTCGACTACGATTCGAAGACCCGTACCGCAGCCGACGACTACGCCCAGCAGGTCCGCGACAATCTCGAAGCGCAGACCAAGGTCATCGAAGGCAACATTCAGGGCCTCAAGCAGTTCGAAACCGAATACCGTGCACGTCTTACCGAATTCCTCGGCCAGCTCGTGTCCCAGGTGTCCGACACGAACAACTATGATCAGGACTCCCAGGACGACTGAGATTAGGCTGTGTCTGACATCATGACAAATGATCAAAGACGGCTGCGCACCCGCGTGGCCGTCTTTGCGTGTATCGCCGTTGCGGCACTGGTACTCGACCAGATCAGCAAGGCATGGGCGCAGTCGGCGCTTGCCGACGGGCAGACGGTACGTGTGATTCCGGGCATCCTCTCATTCACGCTGGTGCATAATCCGGGTGCGTCCTTGGGCATGGGATCCAACATGACCTGGTTGATTTCGTTGCTTGCCATCGTGGCATGCGTGGCGTTGGCCGTACTGGCAATCCGTACCATTTCCATGAAATGGACGGTGGTGTTCGCTCTTGCTTTCGCAGGAGCATTGGGCAATCTCATCGATCGTGTGATGTATGCCGAAGGTTTCCTTAATGGCAAGGTCGTCGATTTCCTCAATTACGGATGGTCGGTCGGCAATGTTGCGGATATTTTCCTGATGGTGGCGGGCGTCGCCGCCGTCGTACTGCTGTTTGTCGGAGAGCCCTTCAGCCAGAAGGATCTTGACGAACAGGCCGCAGAACAGACGAAACAGACGACCGGAGACCAGAACGCATGAGCCGTCTTGTTCCCGCACCCGACGCGCTTGTCGGCAAACGATTCGATGTGGCCGTGGCCAAGATGCTTGGTATCTCCCGAGCCAAGGCCGCGGAACTCATCGAAAGTGGACAGGCGCGCGTGCTTGGTCGTGACATTTCCAAATCATCGACTCTGCAATCAGGCGAAACCGTCGAATTCGATATTGTCGAGGAACGGACCGAGCCTGAACCGATCGCACGAGATATGGCAGTGGTCTACGAAGACGATGACGTCATAGTGGTCGACAAGCCAGTGGGTGTGGCTGCTCACGCTTCCGTCGGTTGGACCGGTCCGACGGTGCTCGGCAGTCTGCTTGACAGGGGAGTGCACATCACCTCCTACGGCGCCGCGGGACGTCAGGGTATCGTATCCCGCCTCGACGTGGGCACATCCGGATTGATGCTCGTGTGCAAATCTGACCTCGCCTACGTGGAAATGCGCAGGCAGTTCGCCGAACATGAAGTCGTCAAAACCTATCATGCGCTCGTGCAAGGCAATCTCAAGGAAAACAAGGCCACGATCGAAGCGCCGATCGGACGTGCCAAAGTCTCCGATTTTCGTTTTTGCGTTACGCCCGCCGGCAAAGAAGCCATCACCCATTGGGATGTGATGGAACGTTTCGGTGAGGCGACGCTGGTTTCCGTGAATCTGGAAACCGGTCGAACCCATCAGATCCGCGTGCATTTCTCGTCCATCGGGCATCCGCTTGCGGGAGACGCCATGTACGGTGCCAATCCGCAGTTGGGTGAGGCATTGGGATTGGAACGGCAGTGGCTGCACGCCAAGCAACTTGAATTCCGCCATCCGCGAACCCATGTGTGGACCACGGTGAAATCGCATTATCCAGCTGATTTGCAGCATGCGCTCGACGTGATGCGCGGCAGGCACGACACACAAGACAAGCCTGAAGTGTGATCGCACGTCACCAATCACCGGTAGATTGGAACGTATGGCTACTTCCGGAAATTTCGTGCAACTGCATAATCACACGCATTATTCACTGCTTGACGGGGCGTCAAAGATTCCGGATCTGGTCAAGCGCGCCAAAGAACTCAACATGCCGGCCGTCGGCATCACCGATCACGGCAACATGCATGGCGCATACGAAATGTGGAGCACTGCGGTCAAGGAAGGCGTCAAACCGATTATCGGCATTGAAGCGTATGTGACGCCGGAAACCGCACGCCAAGATCAAACCCGCGTCAGCTGGGATACCAACTGGAATCCCGATATCGATCCGCAACATCGCAGGCGCAACCCCAACGACGTATCCGGCGGTGGCCTGATCACCCACCTTACGATGTGGGCGGAAACCGATGAGGCCTTGTCAATCTGATGAAGGCGTCCACTGACGCGAATCTCGAGGGACGTGTCATGCGATACCCTCGAATGGATAAGGAAATCCTTGCCAAATATTCGAAAGGCATTATCGCATCTTCCGGATGCCCGTCGGGCATCATCCAAACGCGACTGCTGCTCGGCCAATTCGACGAGGCATTACGTGCGGCAGGCGAATTGCAGGATATTTTCGGACGTGACAATTTCTATATCGAATTCATGGACCACGGTCTGAAAATCGAAAAACAGGTGACCGACGGTCTGCTGGACATTGCGAAAAAACTGAACGCGCCGCTGCTCGCCACCAACGATTCCCATTACGTGCGCGCCGAAGACGCCGGCTCTCAGGATGCCATGCTGTGCATCAATTCGGGATCCACGCTTGACGAGCCGGGACGATTCAAATTTGACGGCACCGGCTACTATCTGAAATCCGCCGAAGAAATGCGTGAGCTGTTCAAAGACATTCCCGAAGCATGCGACAATACGTTGGAAATCGCCGAACGCTGCAATGTCATGTTCGACGATCATGAAGATGGCGCGTTCATGCCCCAATTCGACTGCCCGGAAGGTTGGGATGAGACGTCGCTGTTCCTGAAAAAAGTCGAGGAAGGCTTGGAACGGCGTTATGACGGGCATCCGCCGATCGAAGTGCTCAAGCAGGCCGATTACGAATGCGGTGTGATCTGTCAGATGCAGTTCTGCGGATACTTCCTTGTGGTGGCCGACTACATCAACTGGGCCAAATCGCATGGTGTGATGGTCGGGCCTGGCCGTGGCTCCGCGGCAGGCGCCATGGTGGCGTATGCCATGGGCATCACCGAACTCGATCCAATCAAGCACGGCTTGATCTTCGAACGATTCCTTAACCCGGAACGTGTGTCGCTGCCTGATATCGACGTCGATTTCGATCCGGACGGCCGCGGTCGCGTGCTTGACTATGTCGGAGACAAGTACGGGCGAGACAAGGTCGCGCAATGCGTGATCTACGGCACCATCAAAACCAAACAGGCGCTGAAGGATTCCGCACGAATCATGGGCTACGAATTCTCCATGGGCGAGCGCATCACCAAGGCGTTGCCGCCGGCGCAGACGGGTGGCAAGGATATTCCGCTGCATGATATTTTCGAGCCGAGTTCGAAGCGTTATGCGGAGGCCCGCGAATTCCGTGAGCTTTATGATTCCGATCCGGATGTGAAGCGCGTCACGGATGAGGCGATGGGTATCGAAGGCTTGATCCGTCAGACCGGTGTGCATGCGTGCGCCACGATCATGGGTAGCGAGCCGATTTCGAATACGTCGCCGCTGCTGGAACGTACCGATGGTACGGTTACGACCACGTTGGAGTATCATACGTGTGAAACGCTTGGTTTAGTCAAGATGGACTTCCTTGGTCTTTCCAACTTGACGGTTATTCGCGACACGTTGAACAATATCGAGGCGAATGGCAAGACGCGTATCGACCATACGAAGATTCCATTGGACGATCGTGCCACGTACGATCTGTTGTCGCGAGGTGACACGCTTGGCGTGTTCCAGTTGGATTCTGATGGTATGCGTTCGTTGCTGAAAACGTTGAAGCCGAATAACTTCAACGATATTTCCGCATTGATCGCGTTGTATCGTCCTGGTCCGATGGATATGGATTCGCATACGAATTATGCGAAGCGTAAGAATGGTTTGCAGAAGATCACGCCGATTCATCCTGAAGTGGCCGAGCCGTTGAAGGAAGTGCTTGACGAAACGTATGGTCTGATCGTGTATCAGGAGCAGGTGCAGTCGGCCGCGCGTATTCTGGCGGGTTATTCGTTGGGCAAGGCAGACGTGTTGCGTCGAGCAATGGGCAAGAAGAAGCCCGAGGTGCTGGCCAAGGAGAAGGTGCCGTTCTTCGCGGGCATGAAGGAGCATGGGTACTCCCAGGAGGCGGCGCAGGCCGTGTGGGATATTCTTGTGCCGTTCTCGGGCTATGCGTTCAACAAGGCGCATTCGGCCGCATACGGTTTGATTTCATATTGGACTGCATATCTGAAAACGCATTATCCGGTGGAATTCATGGCCGCGTTGCTGCAGGGCGCGAGTACGAACAAAGACAAGACCGCGTTGTATTTGGGCGAGGCTCGTCGCATGGGCATCCAGGTGTTGTCTCCTGACGTGAACGAGTCGGTGTACGAGTATTCCGCTGTCGGCGATGTGGTGCGTTTCGGTCTTGGCGCCATCCGTAACGTTGGCAAGGCTGCGGTTGATGCGATTGTCAAGGAACGTGAGAACGATCATGGCAAGTATGTGAATTTCCCTGATTTCATCAGGCGTGTGCCGATGGAGGCGTTGAATCGTCGATTGGTTGAATCGTTGATTAAGGCCGGTGCGTTTGATTCGATCGATCCGAACCGTCGTGCCTTGTTTACGATTCATGAGGCTGCGATTAATTCGGTGGTCGGTTTGAAACGCAAGCAGCCGAAGGCCAGTTTGATTTGTTCTCCGATTTGGAAGATGCCGGCGAAGACGATGCGGGCATGGGCGATGCCATGGTGAATGTGCCGATGTGGAGGAGTGGGATAAGAAAACCAAGCTGAATTTCGAACGTGAAATGCTTGGCTTGTATGTGTCCGACCATCCGTTGAGCGGTATGCAGTCGATTCTGGTGTCGTTGCGTGAAATGTCGATCGCGCATCTGATCGATCGCGCGGCGAATATGCCGGACGGCCAGCAGGTGACGGTGGCGGGTTTGATCACGAACGTGGACCGTCGTATGTCGAAGAAGGGCAATCCTTGGGCGATTGTGACCATCGAGGATTTGGAAAGCTCCATCCAGTGCATGTTCTTCGGCAAAGTGTATGAGGCCGCCGCTCCCGAACTGGCGGTCGACACGGTGGTGCAGATTCGCGGACAGGTTGAGAAACGCGATGAGACGGTAAGCATGCGTGCCACGGAATTCAACGTGCCGACGTTGGAAGCGCAGGATGAGAAGCCGGTGACGATTATGCTGCCGCCGATTGCGCTTGACCAATCGCATGTGCAGCAGTTGGGTCAGATTCTTTCAAATCATCCTGGACCCTGCGAAGTGAAGCTCGCCTTGATGGACGATAAGGGCAATGCCAAGGTGTTGACGTTCGGCGACCGTTTCCGCGTACGCCGCGACACGAGTCTGTTCGCCGAAATCAAAATCCTTTTCGGTCCCAGTTCTCTGCCTTTGGGCTGACCGGTCGTGGGGATGATGCCGAAAGTTCAGCCGAATATCTCACTATGCGGCTGAACTTGAGACGGCGCGGGCGTTCTCGTGACATCACGTTGTTACCATGGGGCGTTATGAGCGAAGAAAACTATATGCGAATCATTGACCTGCGTGGCAAGAAGCTGACCCGAGCTGAAATGCTGGAGCTATGCCTCGCGCTGAGATGGGCACCAACGAGGCCACCGATCTCGTGCAGCCCATTCTTGACGATGTGAAGGCCCGCGGTGCTGCGGCCCTGCGTGACTTCGCGGAGAAATTCGACCATATTCGTCCGGAGAACCTGCGCGTGCCGGTGGAAGCCATGAAGACCGCCGTCGACGAGTTGGATCCGGAAGTGCGTGCCGCCATCGAAGAATCCGTGCGCCGCTCCCGCGCCGTGTCCGCTTCCCAGGTGCCGGCGCCGTTCCACACCGATCTGGCTGAAGGCGCGCGCGTTTCCGAGCGTTGGATTCCGGTGCAGCGTGTCGGCCTGTATGTGCCGGGTGGCAAGGCCGTCTACCCGAGCTCCGTCATCATGAACGTGGTCCCGGCACAGGCCGCCGGCGTGGAATCCCTCGCCATCGCAACCCCGCCGAGCCGTAACAATGCCGACGGTCTGCCTGACAAGACCATTCTCGCCACCTGCGCCATTCTCGGCGTTGACGAAGTGTATGCGGTCGGCGGCGCTCAGGCCGTGGCCATGTTCGCTTACGGCGCCAAGGGATCCGAACCGCAGGACGGCGAAATCCTGTGCGATCCGGTCGACAAGATCACCGGTCCGGGTAACATCTTCGTCGCTACCGCCAAGCGCATGGTGTCCGGCATCGTCGGCATCGACGCCGTGGCAGGACCGACCGAAATCGCCATCATCGCAGACAAGGGTGCCAACCCGAGCTGGCTGGCCGCCGATCTGATCGGTCAGGCCGAGCATGACGAACTCGCCGGTTCCGTGCTCATCACCGACAGCGAAGAGATTGCCGAACAGGTGCAGGAGAACCTCAAGTACCGTGTGCCGCGCACCGAGCACTCCGAGCGTGTGAACACGTCGCTACGCGGACGCCAGTCCGGCATCATCCTCACCGATGGCATCGAGCAGTCCATTGACGCGGCCAATGCGTATGCCGCCGAACACCTTGAGGTCCAGACCGCCGACCCGGATGCCGTGATCGCCAAGATTCGCAACGCCGGTGCCATCTTCCGTGGCCCGTACTCTCCGGTGCCGCTGGGCGACTACATGTCCGGCTCCAACCACGTGCTGCCGACTTCCGGCACTGCACGCTTCGCCTCCGGTCTGGGCGTGCACACCTTCATGAAGCCGGTCGAAGTCATCGAATACGACGAGCAGGGATTGAAGACCCTCGCTGCTCGTGTGAACGCCTTCGCCGTTTCCGAAGATCTGCCGGCACACGGTGAAAGCGTGCTGAGCCGTTTCATCGACGATCCGTACAACAAGGAAACCATCAAGGAACAGGAAGAGCAGGCAGGCCTTCGATGAGTGAGACTTCCAGCAACGCCATTCCGGCATATCTTCCGCTGCGCAACGATCTGATCGGTGAGGAGCCGTACGGTGCGCCGCAATTGGACGTGCCGGTATGCCTCAACGTCAACGAGAATCCGTATGCGCCGGAACCGGCAGTGGTCGAAACCATCGCGCAGCGAGTCAAGGAAATCGCTCTGACGCTCAACCGTTACCCGGATCGTGAGCATATCGCGTTGCGTCAGGCATTCTGCGACTATCTCGAACGCGAGTCCGGCGTCAAGCTGGAAGTCGACCAGTTGTGGGGTGCCAACGGATCCAACGAGATCATGCTGCAGCTGTTCCAAGCTTTCGGCGGTCCAGGACGCATTGCGCTCGGCTGCGATCCGACGTATTCGATGTATCCGGAATACGCCCGCGACACGTTCACCACATGGAAGCTTGCGCACCGCAACGAGGATTTCTCGCTGAACGTCGACGCCACCATCAAGGCCATCGAAGACGTCAAGCCGGCCATGATCGTGCTCACCAGCCCGAATAATCCGACCGGCACACCGCTGAAGATGGATGATCTCAAGCGCGTGCTCGGCGCCGCCGAAACCGCTGAAGTGGCCGGTGCCGCCGAAGGCGTGCATCCGGTGGTCGTGGTGGACGAAGCCTACATCGAATTCCGTGATCCGGGTACGCCCACCGCGCTCGAACTCATCGGCGAGTATGAGAATCTCGCCGTGAGCCGAACCATGAGCAAGGCGTTCGCCTTCGCAGGCGCGCGAGTCGGCTATCTGGCCGCCAACAAGGGCATTATCGACTGTGTGCGCATCGTGCGTATGCCGTACCACCTGTCGGCCGTCACCCAGGCAGCCGCGCTTGCCGCGTTCGAACATACCGACGAACAGCTCAGCCGTGTGGCGCATCTGCGTGACACCCGCAATCAGACCGCGGCATGGCTCAAGGAACAAACCTACAAGGGCCAGCCGCTCGAAGTGGCCGAGACGCAGTCCAACTTCATTCTGTTCGGCGGTCATTTCGACGATCGCGACCGCATCTTCGACGAACTGCTCAAGCGTGGTGTGCTCATCCGCACCGTCGGCCCTGACGGCTGGATGCGCGTATGCATGGGCACCGACGAGGAAATGGCGCGTTTCCGTGAAGCCTTGGTCGAAGTGTTGCGTATTGTGGAACAAGACTGAGCACATACGGGACTGAACCAACACAACAGGACCGAACATTTTCCAAAAGGAGTCGCAACATGGCGCGTACTGCAACCATCGTTCGTGAAACCAGCGAATCCAAGGTCGAACTGAGCCTGAATCTCGACGGCACCGGCAAAACTGACATCGACACGTCGGTGCCGTTCTACAACCATATGATGACGGCGCTCGGCAAGCATTCGCTGATTGACCTGACCATCAAGGCCACGGGTGACACCGACATCGACGCGCACCATACCGTCGAAGACATCGCCATCGTGTTCGGTGAGGCGTTGAAGCAGGCGCTGGGGAACAAGCGCGGCATCCGTCGCTTCGCTGATGCGACCGTGCCGTTGGACGAGGCGCTTGCCAAGGCCGTGGTCGATATTTCCGGGCGTCCGTACTGCGTGTGCACCGGCGAGCCGGAAGGCTTCGAATACTGCATGATCGGCGGCCATTTCACCGGCTCCCTCGTGCGTCACGTTATGGAATCCATCGCCATGCATGCCGGAATCTGCCTGCATCTGCAGGTGATCTCCGGCCGTGATCCGCACCACATCGCCGAAGCCGAGTTCAAGGCCTTGGCACGTGCGCTTCGTTTCGCCATCGAGTCGGATCCGCGTGTCGACGGTATTCCGAGCACGAAGGGCGCTCTGTGATGAGCGACGATCGAAATAACGATTTCGACGATTTCCAAGGATTCGATGGATCAAACGATTTCGGTGACCTCAACGCCGATGGCATGCATTTCAGCGAAGAGGAACTGGAAGCGGCCATGGCCGGCTTCGAGCAGGAATTCAAGGATGCCGAAGCGTCCAAGCATGAGCGGGCGGACAATCCGCCATCTGAAGCTTTCGATTCCTCCGAAGCTTCCGATAACGCGGAATCCTCCGAATCCTCCGAATCCTCCGAATCCTCGGAAGTCGACGACATGCTCAACGCGGCTGAGGATTCGTTGAAATTCGAAGACGAGCTGCAGGGACTGCTTGGCAATCGCGCGAAAGTGGCGGTGATCATCACCAGACTGACCTCGCCACGATTGCTGTCGGCATTCTGTGAATTGTCCGACATTTCCGCGCAATGCATCGGATCGGCGCAAGGTGCTGTCGCGGTGCTGCGCAATCTCGACGGAGACGGTCCGGAAGCGGCGGTCAAAGACATGACGATCGTCGTTGCCGGCATGCCCGCGATTCTTGCCGTCAACCGTGCGGACAAGCTCGAAGCGACGATGTACGTGGAAGGCAGAGCGGGCAAAACCTTCGCTCCGCCGGTGCTATTCACCTCCACCGCGCCGTTCGTTGAGGATCTCATGCTGGGCATCACCGATATGAACGCGCTGGAACAGGCGGATATGACCATTTTCGATTCCGCTGACCTTGATCGGGATGCGGCGATGAGCATTATCGCCGAGCATACGCGGTTCGGACGCGGCACATCAAGCATCAGTTAACGACGGTAAACGCGAGTCATCCTGCCGAACATGCGTTATGCGACACAAGACGACTCGCGCCACAGAACAACGAATGACACAAGAAGGAGAACGCCCATGACTTCCGTGGTGGTTTTCGATTATGGTTTCGGCAACGTGCGTTCCATGGTTCGTGCACTGGCTGATCTCGACCTTGACGTGACCCTCACTTCCGACCATCGGCAGGCCTTGGAAGCCAACGGTCTGGTAGTGCCCGGCGTGGGCGCTTTCGGCGCATGCATGGAAGGACTCAAGTCGGTGGGCGGAGACACCGTGATCAAGGATCGTCTGCGTGCCGGGCGACCGGTGCTCGGCGTGTGCGTGGGCGAGCAGATCATGTTCGAACGCGGTATGGAACACGGCACCGGCACTCCGGGCCTTGGCTGATCAAGGGCGACGTGGAACTGCTTGACGCCGATGTGGTGCCTCACATGGGATGGGACACCGTCGAGGCGCCGGAAGGTTCCGTGCTCATGAAGGGTGTGGAAGGTGAACGTTTCTATTTCGTACATTCCTTCGCCGCGATGAGCGTCGCTCCCGCCGACACGTCCGGCGACCAGCTTGATTTCGGTGACGCCGAGGAGCGCGTGACCTGGTGCACGTACGGACGTAGCCGTTTCGTGGCGGCCTACGAGCGTGGTCCGCTGTTCGCCACGCAGTTCCACCCTGAAAAATCCGCCGAAGCGGGCTCGCAGCTGCTGCGCAATTGGATTGCGACGTTCTGATGGTGCGAGATCGCCGATGATTGTTTCGACGATGCTTTGACATATACGCTTTTAAAACGACCACTTGGTACATTTATTTGCGATTGCCGTTTAGTGGCGGTCGGTTGATCACAGAGAGGTACAGACATGTCTTTGACATTGCTTCCCGCAGTCGATGTTCGTGATGGCAAGGCCGTTCGCTTGCGCCAAGGCGAATCCGGTTCGGAAACCGATTACGGTTCGCCGCTGGAGGCTGCCCGCACGTGGGTCGAGTCCGGTGCGGAATGGATTCATCTGGTCGACCTTGACGCGGCATTCGGCACGGGCAACAACCGTGACCAGCTGCGCGCCATCGTCAAGGAGCTTGGCGACAAGGTCAATATCGAAATGTCCGGTGGCGTGCGCGACGACGCATCCCTCGACGCAGCTTTGGAAGCAGGCGCCGCCCGTGTGAACATTGGCACGGCAGCGCTTGAGAATCCGGATTGGACAGCTTCCGTCATCAAGAAGTACGGCGATCGCGTGGCCGTTGGCCTTGACGTGCGCGGCCACACCCTCGCAGCCCGCGGATGGGTGAAGGAAGGCGGCGATCTGTTCGAAACCATGGCGTTCCTGGATTCCGTTGGCTGCTCTCGTTACGTGGTCACCGACGTGGCTCGCGACGGCATGATGAGCGGTCCGAACATCGATCTGCTGCGTGAGGTTGCGGAACGCACTGATGCGAAGGTCACCGCGTCCGGTGGCATTTCCAAGCTCGATGACCTGCGCGCCATCAAGGAACTTGCCGATCTGGGCGTGGATTCCGCGATTCTCGGCAAATCGCTGTATGCGCGCGCCTTCACTTTGGAAGAGGCGCTTGAAGTCGCACGTTGAGCATTGTTCGCAAACCCATGACGATACGGCCGTCCACAACGTGGACGGTCTCGTCATATTCGGCGCGTGTTAACGACTTTCGTAACATGCGCATGGAACGATGGGGCACTATGGATAAACAGCAAGAGTTTGCTTTGCGCACAGTCGAAGAACGCGACGTGCGCTTCATTCGTTTGTGGTTCACGGATGTGTTGGGAACGCTGAAGTCCGTGGCTATCGCACCGGCTGAATTGGAAGCTGCGTTCGAGGAAGGCTCGGATTCGACGGTTCCGCAGTGGAAGGCCTCACCCGTGTGTCCGAAGACGATATGATCGTCAAGCCCGACCCGTCGACATTCCAGATTCTGCCGTGGCGTGGAGGCCCGCAAGGCACCGCGCGCATGTTCTGCGACGTGCTTACCCCTGATGGCGAGCGTCGTTGGGCGATCCGCGTCATGTGCTGAAGCAGGCTCTGTCGAAAGCCAAGGAAAAAGGCTTCACCTTCTACGTGCATCCGGAAATCGAATTCTATCTGTTCGAAAGACAGGATGATTGGTCCCAGACGCCAACCCCAATCGATGAGGGCGGCTATTTCGACCATGTGCCGCGCAGCCCAGGCATGGACTTCCGCCGCGCCACCGTCAACATGCTCGAACAGATGGGCATTTCGGTGGAATACTCGCATCATGAGGCGGGTCCAGGCCAGAACGAGATCGATCTGCGTTATGCGGACGCGCTCACCACGGCCGACAACATCATGACCTTCCGTACCGTCGTCAAAGAGATTTCGCTGGAGCGCGGCATTCACGCCAGCTTCATGCCGAAGCCGCTTTCCGACGCTCCAGGTTCCGGCATGCATACCCACTTGAGCCTGTTCGAAGGCGACGCCAACGCGTTCTACGAGGCGGGCCAAGAATTCAACATGTCCGTCACCGCACGCCAGTTTGCGGCCGGCATTCTGTACCACGCGGCTGAAATCTGCGCGGTCACTGACCAGTACGTCAACTCCTACAAGCGCCTGTGGGGCGGCAACGAGGCTCCGAGCTACATCTGCTGGGGCCACAACAACCGTTCCGCGCTGCTGCGCATTCCGCAGTACAAGCCAGGCAAGGGCAATTCCGCCCGCATGGAATTCCGTGCGCTCGACCCGGTCGCCAACCCATACCTCGCATATTCGGTGCTCTTGGCAGCAGGCCTTGACGGCATCGACAAGCAGATGCAGTTGGGCGAGCCGACCAGCGACGACGTGTGGGAGCTTACCGATGCGGAACGTCAGGCCATGGGCATCCAGCCATTGCCGGAGTCTCTTGACGAGGCGTTGAAGGTTATGGAGAAGTCCGACTTCGTGGCCGGAGTGCTCGGCGAGCATGCCTTCGAATACTTCCTGCGCAACAAGCGTCAGGAATGGGAGGAATACCGCAAGCAGGTCACTCCTTTCGAACTGAAGAAGTACCTGCCGAAGCTGTAAGCGAACCGCAATCGTTTCATCAAAGACCGTTGTTGCAATCATGAGAAAACTGATTGCAACAACGGTCTTTTGCTTTCCGAATGATTATTTGAATCTTCTTTTGATGTTTCTGCAAGTATCGGATTAAAGTTCCAATGACTCAATTGACCGTAAATTAACGGTTTTGCGAAGAATCTCATCACCATAGTCAGAAAATATGAATGTCACAGGCGAGTTGCTTTGCGTTTCAAAAGCGACTGTCGTCGTCATTTTCACGCCGGGAGTGACCTTGCGTGTTGTGGAATAGCTATCATCGTCAAGATACGTGCTATGCAACTCAGTGCCGTCTTGGGTCGCGGAAACATCCATATAGTTCAGGAAAGCCCGGTATTTGCTTCCATTTTCGACATACCAGGATATGCGTGCGAACGCTATGTCATGATCGGCATATGAGGGGCTTGTCTTCTCAATGGAGTCTACGCGGAAATGCAGGGTGCTTTCGTCATAATCGGTTACAGATCCGTCTTCGTCGAAATTCGAAGCGTCCACTTGCTCGGGCTGAGGGACGGCCGCATAATCAATATGTTTCAAGGATCCTTCTATGTCGACTTCGTCAAAGGAAAACGCGGCGCGAACAACATTATGCTGCGAATAATTCATCAGCTGAACCACAACTGGTGAATTGGTGTCCGTAAGAACGAAACTGCTGGTGGTCTGCGAGCTTTTCTTCGGTTTCATTTCGGCGCCGGAGAACTCCGTGCGGTCGGAATCCTCGTTGGAAGTGAATGCAGGGGCAAGCTCGATGCCGTTTTGCATGACCATCAGATCTGCGACGGCATGAGGATACATCGTTTTCTTGCCGATGTTCGTGCAGGTGAGCAAAACCGTGAGCGTGGCGTCGCCGTTCAAATCCTCCGGACCTGTCTGCACGCCTTCGATGTTCACTTCCAATGCTTTTCCTCCGGTGGAGTAGAGCTTTCCAACGTCTTCGCTGACGGTTTCCTGTGTGGACAGCTCCTCGAACTGGCTTGTGGATCCATCGAAATCGGAGATGATGTTTGACATGCTGTCAGAAAGCATTCCGCCAATCGACGCTATTACAGCGATGATGATAACGATCTCCAAAACGGTGACGAAGCCGTTTTTATGGCGGCGTTGCTTCTTGTCGGAAGTGGATTGGAACTCGCGTGTGGCTCGTTCCGTTGGTATGCGCGGCGGATTATAGGGCTGCGATGGGCGTCCTTGCGGGTTCTGCGGGTTTTGCTGATTTTGCCGCAACGCCTGCAAGCTTTGCTGCATGGACTGGGCATACCGCATGGTTTGCGTGGACCAGTCGTTCAACATGGTTTGGAGCGTGTCTCCTCGTGTGGACTGATCGCCTTGCGCCTGTTGAGATCTACCGTCTTGCTTGGATCGGGTGTTTTGTGGGGCCTGCCTGTCGCGCGATGCCTGATCGCTCTGCGCGGGTTTCACATATCGCCGCTGGACATAGGATTCACGCCGTGCATGGTCACGGTTCACCTGATTAGACAGGCGTTCGGCGTTGCTGCTGGGATCGATGTAATCGGAACCTTGAATGGGTCGATATAGTCGTTGTTGTTGAGTAGGCCCATGAAAGGCTCCTTCTGGTCAGTCCCTTCCATGAGCAATTGTATCGAAAAATCAGCCTCGAGGAGAGCCGAACATCGAATTGTAGATGATTGCGAAATTACGATTGCCGTAAGTCGAACAGGCGTCGCCTTCGCCGACTCCCGCATCCAATGCGGCTGCATTCGGCTGATAAGGCGTGTAAATGTACAGTAGTGCGGTCGCCTTGTTTTCGATGTACACGTTACTGCCGCCGCAGCTGGCGTCCGGATTGTATTGAATATAGTTGAGCGTGCCCGCATGGTATCCGTAGCGATCCTCATGTTGTACGTAATACTGGTAGCGTTTTGCTGCGCCATACACCTGTTTGAAGAAACCCGCATATTCCGGGTCACAGTTCGCGTCGTCCGGGCAGCTTAATCCCATGGCCGACTTGAATTGGAAGTCGCTTGGATCGGTGGCGGTAAGCAGATGCTGCTCCTTTTGCAGCACGGTGAGCAACACTTTTTGACTGATGCCGCACGCCTTTCCCGACTTGTAGATGATCGCCGCGGCGCTTTCGTTCGGCTTTCCCTCATATGCTTCGCAGTATTCGTTGGCAGGTTGCGATTCGGTGCTAAACGTCATGGATTTCAAGCATTTCTCACCGCTGCATGCGGCACCCTGTTTTTCGATGATGGCGTTCACCTGCTGCTCGCTCAACGCGTTCCCGTTGAAGAACAGACCATCTGCAATGATGTTGCCCGGATTGAAATCGTATTGCGTCTGCAATTGTTCCTGCGATGCGACCGCTTCATCCACTTGCACACGCCAACCGACGAATCGCACCAATCCAACGATCAACGCGAGCGCGACGATACTGGCTATCAGTGTTTCGCCGACTATGAGGATGCGTTTTGGGGTGTTTGCTTTTTCCAGGCGTTACGGAGTTTGGTGAGGCTTGGCTGCTTGTTTTTCTTGGGTTTGCGGTTGTTTTTGCTGTGGTGGTTGTTTTGCGTGTCATCGCGCGTCATTGTATCGCGTTTGGCTTATCGTTTGTTTGACGATTGATTCGTCAATCGATTGACGTGAGAAGCTTTAATGACAATGCGAGTTTGGCAAGGCGTGGGGAGTTCGAGGGGCTATGGAGGAGAAGTGTATGGCGAAGAGTGATGTGGCGAAGGAACGGTTTTTCAATCTGCCTGTGATGGTGCTGATCTCGCTGAGTTTCATGCTGGGCATGAGCGAGTTCATTGTCGTTGGCGTTCTGCCGGATATCGCGGCTGGCTTGAAGGTGTCGGAGGTGACGGTCGGCAATCTTGTGTCGCTGTTCGCGTTCGTGTATGCGCCGGTCACGCCGCTCGGATCGGCGCTGTCGGCTCGTTTTCCGCGTTTTGCCACGCATCTGACGCTGGTTGGGGTGTTTCTTATCGGCAACGTGTTGTGCGCGTTCGCGTCGAATTATGGCGTGCTCGTGGTGGCGCGAATTCTCATCGCGCTGGTGTCCGGCACTCTGGTGGCCATTGCCATGACGTACGCGCCCGATGTAACAACTGAACAGTACCGCACGAAGTTCATCGCATGGGTGTTTTCCGGCTTCTCCATCGCATCCGTGGTGGGCGTGCCGGTTGGCACGTGGGTTGCGAACACGTTCGGCTGGCGTTGGGCGTTCCATTTGGTGAACGTGCTCACAGTGGTGCTTATTGTGCTCATGGTGATGGTGCTGCCGCGCAACAGCCGTATTGTGAAGATTGGTTTTCTGCCGCAGTTCCGCCTGTTTTTCGACCGTCGTATTCAGTTGGGCGTGCTTGCCGTGGTGTTTGGCGCGGCGGCAACTTACGTGTTCTACACGTATCTGACGCCGATCATGCGAGACGAAGTGCATGTTCCCGAACAGTATTTAAGCGTCGGTCTGGTGATTTTCGGCGCGGCCTGCCTGTGGAGCAACCTGTATGGCGGCAAGCTTGCGACCGTGGCAGGGGAGTGGAACCACTGACGCATATTCGTCCGATCTACTGCGCGCACGCCGTGCTCATGGCATCGCTGATCGTAACGCATTGGGTGCCGGTGTATGGTGCGTTGCTGCTGGTGGTGCTTGGCATGTTCATGTATCTGCAGAATTCCGCCTCGCAGGTGCTATATATGGATGTTGCCTCTCAGTCGCATCCGGGATCGCTGAATCTGGCCGCATCGCTCAATTCCATGTCGTTCAACATCGGCATCGCGGTCGGCTCCGCGGTTGGTGGACTGGTCAACGCCCATTTGGGACTGATGTGGCTTGGCCCTGTGGGCGCGATCTTCCTGCTGTGTGCGGTTGGCACCACAACACTGCTGCGCCCGTTCGTAGCTCGAGAACGCGATTTCTACGCCAAACAGCAAGCCTGATGGCATTTGGTCGGGTTTGAACGAGCGGTTTCTGAAAGCGGCAAAGTTATAGAAGTTTTATCTGTAATTCGTTGAGATTGCGGAAAGCGATTAGTGGACTGCGATGTTGGCGGACTGGGCAGTAGATCCGCGACTTGCGGAGCGTAGTCGGCTAGATCGATTACGCGATCGCAGGCGTCCCGCGTGTCCGGATCATGGGTTGCCACCAGCACGATCATCCTTGACCGGCCAGATTGCCGAGCACATGGCTTACGGAATGTGATGTACGCGTATCCAACTGGGCGGTCGGCTCATCAACCAGCAGCATGTTCGGCCTGGAACATACCGCACGCGAGAGCATAAGACGCTGCGCCTCGCCTCCAGACAAATCGCAGAAACGCCTGTCCGCCGCATATCCCAGATCGAACAGTTCCATCGCTTCCAAAGCCTTCGGTTCCGCTTCGCGGCGGCTCATTCCCTTGGCGAGCAGTGGAAACACCACATGGTCGAGCGCCGTGCGTTCCGCAACACCATACGGATTCTGAAACACCCATCCAACACGATCCACACCTTCTCTCGTCACCGTGCCAGCGTAAGGCTGCTCCCATCCTGCAAGAATCGACAGCAATGTTGACTTGCCGCATCCCGACGGGCCGCATATCGCAATGGTTACACCAGGTTCGGCCACGAAACTCAAATTCTCGAACAGCAGATCGGTTCCCTCAAATCGATGAGCCAACCCCTCAACCGCAACGCGCATAGCCAACCTTTCACGAGGCAATCACCTTACCGACGCACCCTTGCCAATCATTTGTAGTCCCCTAATTGCAGCCACGCAACATCCACCCTACCTCATTTGCGTATATGCAAGTAAGTTTTTCGGAAATGCCGCCTGCTATGCACATTATCATGCGGTGCTACACTCGTTGTGACACATTAGTACGGGGGTGAAGATGGTGACTTCTTGGATGTCATTTTGCAAGACTTGCGTTCTTGCCGTCGCATTGTCAATGCTTTTGGCGGGATGCTCAATTAATGGGGATGCCACAGGCGCGTCTTCTGATTCTGCCACATCGGAATCATCATCCGAAAATGGGTCGGCGGGCGGACAGAAATTGGCGGCGTCGTTGAGCGAATGGATCGAACAGCGGGAATCGCAAGGTAATATCGCTGAATCGCAGAAAACGATATTGGACAAAGCCAAAAGTACGGGTGAGATTTCGACGTCGGATTATGAGAAAGCCTGGTCCGATTACCGGCAGTGCATGATTGACAAAGGATATAAGGAAATCAAACTCATCAAATATCCGAGCGGACTCTATGCCGAAGCTGGACACAAACAGGGGACGACCATTCAGGAATCCCGATATTCCGATGATTCCACGGAATGCGGCGATGAGTATGTTGCAGATGTGCAGGATGTGTACGGCATTATCGTAGGCAATCCGAATCTGTATGCCGATCAAGCGCAAGCCGTGGTCGATTGTTTGCATAGAGACTCGCTCGTGCCGAAGGACTATACCGTAAGCCGGTTCAACAAGGAGTTTTCCGGAACGGATGGCAACACTTCGTTTGACATGCAGAACCTGCAAGTGCGCAGTTGCCTTGTGTCGAACGGCTACAACGTGGGATATGCGACCGACGATACGGAACAGTTGTGGTGAGAAGGTAAGTGATTCCAGGGGAATCATGGTGATGTGTTCGCTGATGGTGCTTGTTGGCTGTGAGTGAAGGGGTATATGTGAGTATGACGCGACGATTCGGAATGAAGCAAAGGACGGGCGGTAAGCGTTCGAAGTGCACTGCTGTGACTTGGACTTTGCTGGCGGCTGTCACGGCAGCTTGTATTGCGGTCGGATCCTGCGCATTGTGGCTGCCTGACCGCACTCCGACATTGCTCAGTTCGGCGGGGGAAAAGGCTGTGGCTCCCGCCAGCGTACAGGAATACGCGGGCATGCAGCAGGTTACTGTGGTGCCCACCATTTCCAGTGACCGTGATCTTTCCGGCAATGCGAGTGGCATGGTCACCGCGGACTGGTCCGGCGACGGCCTGATCTCAGGCAAAGGCGCCTACCAGGTGAACGATCGCACGGTAGTGGCGTTGAACACCGCAACCCCCTTGTATCGCGATCTGAAGACCGGAGACATCGGCGGCGATGTGCTCGCCCTGAATAATGAACTCAGCTTACTTGGCTACAACAGCGTTCCCGGATCGGATACCTATTGGCGGGCCACATCGGACGGGTGGAAGCAGTTGATGGCCGACAACGGCAATACGTCGGATGGATCGTTGTCATTGGCCGACACATTGTGGATTCCCGCACACGAAGTCGCAGTTGCCGAGTGGAACGCAACCGCCGGATCCATGGTGACGGGCGGCACCGCAATCGGCAAAATCCCCGGATCATTGACGAAACTCACCATCAAAAACGGCACCGCATCCGCGCAGGAACGTTCGTTGACGATATTCGGCATTACGGGAACATTGCCAGCCAATACCACTGAAATCACGGATGCCGGGTTCCTGCAACAAGTCGAAGCGAACGACAGCTACCAATCCGTGGACGTGGAATCCAAAAAAGCGGGATTGGACGCCACTCTGGCCTTGAGCGAACGGATGCGAGTGCTGCGCGTTCCCGCCGGTGCGGTATTTGGCATCAACGGTTCAACCGGCTGCATCGTGCCCACATCCAACAATCATGGCAACACTCCCGTGAAAGTGTCGATCGTGGGAGGCGAACTTGGCGTGAGCTCGTGCAAGCCGACAGCGGAGACATCGCTTCGATCTCCAATGTGGAAATCGGCAGCGGACTTAACAATCTCACTTGCGAGTAGGCGATTATGCGATTACGATCGGTGCTTTCCGAAGCGTTGCGCAATATTGGCGCGGGAGTGAGTCATGCGCTGCTTATGTTTGCAGCGGTATTGTTCGCGTCTACATTGCTCGGCGGATATGAGGCCGCCAATGTGGTGGGGCTCGAAACCGAGGCGGTACAACGCATCAACGCCTATGCCGACGTTGGCGCCATCGTTGGGGGAACGGTGGACGGAGCCGCATGTGACAGGCTCGCCGACGCTGGCGGCGGTGTGATGGGCACCTTGGCCGGTGCGATGCGTGCCGGTCAACAGATTGTGCCGCTTGCCACGCCCGGCAAGGATATATCGTCGTATGAAGTGACGCCCGGCATGATCAGGATGATCGCCAGGACCACGAAAACCGATGTGTCCGGCGTGTGGGTATCTACCGACGTGTCCAAGGATTTTGGTCTCACCAAAGGCAGTGTAATGCAGACCGAACAGGGAACGATGAGCGTCGCAGGCGTGTTTGATTGGCCGAACGATGGTCGTGACACGCGATTCGCCTACGCGTTCCTTGTGCCCGTATCCGCGTCGAATGGCACGTTCGACGAATGTTGGGTCAGACAGTGGCCGCAAAGCGGGCAGACGGAGGATGTGTTGTTTTCCACGCTGGTTGCGTCGGGTTCGTCATCCAATGCTGGCGTGACGCAGGTGAATAAGAGTTTCGATTCGCATTACGATGCGCAGGCTTCGTACGGGCAGCGCATGACCCGTTGGATGCCGTGGCTGGGATTGGCTGTGGCTGGTGCTCGGCGCGTTCGGCGTGCGTCGTCGTAGATTGGAATATGCTGGCGCATTGCATTCAGGGCAGTCCAAAGGTGCGCAATTGCTGGAAATCGCTGTGGAAACGTTGATTTGGAGCGGTTTGGCGTGTGCCTCTTCGACCGCGCTGTTGGGCGCGTATTGCGTTCGCATGAGCATCGCCGATTCAATGACCGTATGGTTGGGTGCGATGCGCGCGCCATGTGCGATATTCGCTGGAGTGATGGTATCAAGCGTGCTCGTCGGTATGACGATACGTGAAACGCAGTTGTTCCGTTTCTTCAAGCAACGCTAGACACCGCTAACCCATGGTTCGGCTGAGGATGATTTCATTAGGTTCCATTGCCGTCGATACGGGAAAACCGCAAATATCGACGGCAATGGAATGCGAAAGATGATGATGCGTTAGCTCAACGCTTTCTTGATGCGCTGCAGGCTGATCGGCTTCGGCGTGCCGAGTTCCTGCGCCCACAATGATACGTAGAATTCCTCAAGCATCCAACGTGCGGTGACCGCCTGCTTCATCAACGCCTCATGACGCGGACCTGCAGGCTCACGTTCGGCCTTCGCCATGGCCTTGTCGGCCAACTGCTTGGCCTCATCAGCCTCCCAAGCCCAACGCACATCACGATTCTTGTCGTTCTTCGCCTTACCTAAACGAAGCACGTCAGCATGCAGATACCGTTCAATCGACGCCAACGCATACGGGGGAGTCTTGCCGATGAATCCCGGATACACCAGCGTGGCGATATGCTCACGAATCGACTGCAAAACGCTCAACATCGGCAGATCGGCCTTGCCTGACACGGCTTTATCAACCTCCGCATACCGCTTCAAAATAGCGATCACATCATGCGCGACCGCATACACGGTATCTTCGAACACTTCACGCACATCAAGCACCGCATTCGCCAACGCCTCATCATCCGGCAATTCGTCAACATTCGGCAGCAAACGCTTCACCGCAGCCAACTGCAGATCCTCAGTAAGATCCTTCGTGGACTGATATGGTGCGGACGCCAACATCAACGCCTCCGCACCCAACCAACGCGACGAAATACGCTCGCTCGGCATACGCAAAACATCAAGTGCACCGCGCCACAGCATGGTGGAACGAGCTTCGGTAGTGGCACCAGCCTTATGCAGCAGATTGGCCTGCTCCACAAGCTTGCCCTGATTTCCAGCGTTTTCCGCCTGCTTCTTCACCATCTGCCGTGCGGAAGCCTCGGCTTGCTCCGCAAACTTGCGCTGCAACTCCACCAACGATTTGCCCGAGCCAAGCACCTTGACAGGGCCCCGCGCATGACGCCTGCCATGCTGACTCTTGCGACTCGGAGGCAACTGCTGCTCCACCGAGAACGTCACGCGCAAATACGGCATGAGCTTGCTCCACAATTCACCAGTCAACACTTCAGGGTGAATCTGCGCGCCAACGATGCTGATTGCCGCCTGCGTGAACGTATGAGGCAAATCCGGCCACGCGGCCACACCCTCCGCATTGGCAGGAGCAAGATTCGGCTTCTGCTGGCTACCGGAACCAGGCAGATCCGGATACCTCTCATCAATCCACGCACGAATCTTACGAGCCGTATCAGGGGCGGGAACAAACTGCACGCGCAACGTCTTCGGCAACGATTTGATCATGCCGACAATCAACTCATCCAACAATCCGGGAACATTCCACGTGAATTGTTCCGGTGTCAAACGAGACAACACCTTCAACGGCACATGCACGGTCACGCCATCGTTTGGATCATGCGGGTCATACACATAACTCAACCGCAAATCGATAGGGGAGCCGTCCGTACCAACGTATGCCAATGATCCGGATAATCAGCCAACGACACTGACTCGGCATCAGCAAGACGTTCCACCTTCTCCGGATCAAAATCCAACAAATCCGGCTGCTCATCATGCTTTGACTTCCACCATTTCGCAAGATCCGCAACCGACGTGACAGTATTGGGAATCACCGAATTATAAAAATCGAACAGATCCTCATCACTGACCGCCTGCGCCATCTGACGTGTGCGACTCGCATCGTCGGCGGCATCCTCCAACACATCGCGATTCTTCGCAATGAAATCGTCATACGAGAACCGCTGCTGAATATCACCCTCGACCAAACCCTGACGAATCAGAAAATCACGGGCCTCCAGCGGATTGATACGACCCCACTGCACCGTACGATCCTGTACGATTGGCAAACCATACAACAGCACTTTCGCGCTCGCCACCGCGGAGCCACGCGAACCAGACCAATGCGGATCCGCATACGTGGTTCGCGTCAACGAACCCGCCAACGGTTCAGCCCAAGCAGGATCGATCTGGGCGGAATATCGCGCCCACAAGCGGCTCGTTTCCACCAACTCCGTGCTCATCACCCATTGCGGTGTCGACTTGGCAACCGCGGAAGCCGGGAACAATGCGAAATGCGTGCCACGCGCACCCTGATAATCATTCTTCGCCATCTTCTGCGCACGCTTCATGGCACGCGCACGGGCAGCGCCCTTCAAGCCAGCGAAATCAGATGCCTTCGGTTCACGCACGATCTGCATGCCCATCATCGACAACAAGCCCGAAAGCATCGACGTATGAATACCCTGCGCATCCCACGAACAACACAACGAATGCGCAGCCTGCTGATTCGACGGAAGCTGACGAATCTCAAGCGGCGGACGCGAAGCCGGAATCGGATCGCCAACCTTGAACTTGAATTCCTTGCACATCTCACGCAACTGCGTGACCAGATCCTTCCACTGACGGATGCGCAGCCAACTCAAATACTCAGTCTTGCAAATCCTACGAAGCGCGGAATTGCTCGGCTCGCCATCAGCTTGGAACACGCGATCCCACAAGTTCAACGCGGTCAGAAAATCACTGGACGGATCGGCATACCGGTTATGAATGCGGTCGGCCTCCTCACGATTCTCATCCGGACGTTCGCGGGGATCCTGCAAACTCAGGAACGCGACCACCACCAGCACTGCGGCCAACGTGTTCGGCGTGGTCGACTTCGCAGCCTCGATGATCATACGGCCCAAACGCACGTCGATCGGAATGCGTGCAAGCATGCGACCCGTGTGCGTCAGCACAACCTCGCCATGCTTGCGCGCCACGGCCTTCAACTCGGTCAACTCATTGAAACCATCAGACACCGCCTTCATATCAGGCGGATCGATAAAGCCGAAATCCGTAACATCCTGCGCGGTACGAGCCACACCCACCGACAGCATATGCAATACGACCGCACCCAACGACGTGCGCAGAATCTCAGGCTCCGTGAATTCCGGGCGCGTCTCGAAATCCTCGCGAGAATACAAGCGAATCGCAATACCATCTGCAATACGGCCGCAACGACCCGAACGTTGGTTCGCGCTCGCCTGACTGATCGGTTCAATCGGAAGCCGTTGCACTTTCGCGCTCTTCGAATAACGTGAAATACGAGCGGTGCCAGGGTCGACCACATAACGAATGCCCGGCACCGTCAACGACGTTTCGGCCACATTCGTAGCGATCACAATACGCTGATGGTCATGCGGCTCAAACACGCGATGCTGCTCCTTGGAGGACAACCGCGCGAACAACGGCACGATCTCAATCGCATCAGGACGACGCATATCAATGGCACGCGGACCATAATGATGGCGCAGCGCATTCTCAAAATCATGAATGTCGCGCTCGCCCGAAGCGAACACGAGAATATCGCGCGGGCCACGGTCATGACTCGAATGAATCACCAACTCGGCACAGGCGCGCGCCACCGCCGTCGGCATGTCAACGTTCGGCTCATGGGAATCCTTCGCGTCGGGAGCGGCCGACAACGTTTCATAGTCGCATCGCCCGGCATCGCGCCCGTTTCAAAACCGGGTACGGAACGCATCAACGCCGGAGCGGTGCCCAGCGGCTCATACACGACTTGCACGGGGTAGGTTCGTCCCGAAACCTCGATAACCGGCACTTTCGTATGCAAAGCGTGCTCGAAATGCTCCTGGAACTTCACCGAATCAATCGTCGCCGACGTGATTACCAATTTCAGGTCACGTCGTTTCGGCAATAGCGCAGTCAAATAACCGAGCAGAAAGTCAATATTGAGACTACGTTCGTGCGCCTCGTCGATAACGATCGTATCGTATTGCATCAGTTTCGGATCGCGTTGAATCTGCGCCAACAGAATACCGTCGGTCACCACGCGAAGACGGGTCTTCGGTGAGCTCTCATCGGTGAAACGCACCTGATAGCCGACCTCGTCGCCCAAACGCACGCCCATCTCCGCGGCGATACGTTCGGCCACGGTACGAGCGGCCAGCCTACGCGGCTGCGTGTGCACAATCTGCCTGCCATGCGATCCACGGCCCAATTCCAACAGAATCTTCGGCAGCTGCGTGGTCTTACCGGAACCCGTCTGACCAGACACAATCACCACTTGGCTCGACTTCACCGCCTCGGCAATATCGCTACGTGCAGCGGAAACCGGCAGTTGGGAAGGATATTCGAATTTCATGCCTTCATAACCTCGATAACGCGGAAGCCCTTCGAACTCGCGTACTTACTTACCTCATAGCCATCGCCAAGCTGCGTGGCAAGCCACGGAATCAACGAATCCGACCCCAGATTCTTCTGCACCACCAAATAGGCGGCACCACCCGCATTCAAACGCGGCAGCCACGTCATCAACAACTCATGCAGCACATCCTTGCCAACACGAATCGGCGGATTCGACCAAATCAGATCAAACGTCACATCCGAAGGGATCTCATCGGCGGTGACGCATGAACGTTCCTCACACCATTGAGCTCGGCATTGCGACGCGTCAGATCCAACGCGCGTTCATTCACATCCAATGCCCAAATATCAGCCTTCGGCGAAGCAAAGCCAAGTGCCAACGCAATCGGACCCCAACCGCAACCCAAATCAAGGAACGTACCCTCCTCAGGAGCTCCGGAGCCTGACGAAGCAGCACGGATGTTCCCAAATCCACGCGATTGCCGGAAAACACGCCATTGGAAACCTCAACATCGGCCTCATTGCCTCGCAACACAACATGCAGCCTCTTACGTACATCCTTCGACTGCGGATCAGCCGCGAAATACTGTTCGGCCTGTGCCATACCCACTCCTTACAAACGCTCGCCTCCGGCATCACGCAAGCCACGCTCATCCACGTGGCGAATGCCCGATACCCATGTCTCTAGAGAATGATGATAATAAAGACACCATAGTTTAACCGTGAGAGGTGCCATTGAGCCAAGAAAACGACATCGAGCATAGCATGAGCGCCAACGACGTGTCAGGCGTGCTCGCCGACCAGTCCGAGGTGCTGCTTGATACCAACGGCGAGAACCATTTCAACGAATCCCATGACGAACAATGGCAGGAACGCGAATCCCGCAATGCGTTGAAGCATGTGTCCGGACTCGGCGAAATGCAAGACGTCACCGAAGTCGAATACCGAAAAGTCCGCCTCGAACGCGTTGTGCTCGTCGGCGTGTGGTCCAGCCGTGAAACCACACAGCACAGGCCGAAGAATCATTGAGAGAACTTGCCGCGCTTGCCGAAACCGCCGGCGCCGTGGTATGCGACGGCCTGCTGCAGCATCGTATCAAGCCGGACGCAGCTACATACGTTGGCTCCGGTAAAGCCCGCGAACTCGCCGGAATCGTGGCGCAAGAGGAAGCCGACACCATCGTTGTGGACGACGACCTGCCGCCAAGCCAACGCCGCGCCTTGGAAGACGCCACCAAAGTGAAGGTCGTGGATCGCACTGCCGTGATCCTCGACATTTTCGCCCAACATGCGACCTCACGCGAAGGCAAAGCCCAAGTGGAACTGGCACAACTCCAGTACATGCTGCCACGACTGCGAGGCTGGGGCGGATCACTGTCGCGACAGGCAGGTGGCCGCGCCGCAGGAGACGCGGGCATCGGCTCGCGAGGACCTGGCGAAACGAAAATCGAAATGGACCGCCGTGTGATCCGAAGCCGCATCGCCAAACTCCGCAAACAGATCGAACAGATGCTCCCGCGCGTGACGTCAAACGTGGCGCTCGCCGTCGTTTCGGATTGCCGACCGTTGCTGTGGTTGGATATACGAACGCGGGCAAATCGTCGTTGACGAATCGGTTGACCGGATCAGCGGAATTGGTGGAGAACGCGCTATTCGCCACATTGGACACCGCAGTGCGCAGGGCGCGTGCCAAAGATGGACGTCAATATGCGTACGTCGATACCGTCGGGTTCGTGCGTCGACTGCCTACGCAGCTGATTGAAGCGTTCAAATCCACGCTGGAGGAGGTTTCCGAAGCCGATCTGATCGTGCATGTGGTGGACGGATCGCATCCGGACCCGTTCTCGCAAATCGACGCGGTCGACGATGTGCTTTCCGACATCGACGGCGTCGAAACCATTCCCACGATTATCGTGTTCAACAAGGCCGACCGTATGGATGAGGCACACGCGAGCGTATCGAGGCGTTGATGCCGGAAGCGTACATCGTATCGGCGTTTTCCGGCGAAGGCGTCGACGAGCTGCGTATGCAGGTGGAATCCATGCTGCCGACGCCGAACGTGCATGTCGAGGCGTTGCTGCCATACACTGCCGGTTCGCTGGTGTCGCGCGTACGTGAATACGGCAAAGTGATCAACGTCGAATACCGTGACGACGGTATGATGCTCGAAGCGGAAGTGGACGATCATTTGGCTGCGCAAATCGTGGAACAGTCAATCGGCTGAAAACCTTGCAAAACAGTGCAACGCAACGGACACAGCGTTTGTGAGCGCTCACATCTTTTGTGATGCATATCACTTTTCATTATTTGCAAGTCGTGTTATAACGCCTTGAAACGTCATGCTGTGTGGATAAAGTAAAGATGAAATTCTAAGAGAAAACCTGCTACCAGCGGGACATTCTTTCTTATAAGAGAGGTAAGCACATGGTGGATTCACCAATCAAGCCCACAAAGCTCGCTATCATCGGCGCCGGTGCAGTCGGCTCCACTCTCGCTTTCGCTGCCGCTCAGCGTGGCGTCGCACGTGAGATCGTGCTCGAAGACATTGCCAAGGAACGCGTCGAAGCCGAAGTACTCGACATGCAGCACGGCTCCAGCTTCTTCCCGACCGTGTCCATCGCAGGCTCCGATGATCCGGAAATCTGCCGCGACGCCGACATGATCGTCATCACCGCAGGTCCGCGTCAGAAGCCGGGTCAGTCCCGTCTCGAACTGGTCGGTGCCACCATCAACATTCTCAAGGCCATCATTCCTGGCCTCGTGAAGGTCGCTCCGAACGCCATCTACATGCTCATCACCAACCCGGTTGATATCGCAACCCATGTTGCCCAGAAGATCTCCGGCCTGCCGGCAAACCAGGTCTTCGGCTCCGGTACCAACCTTGACTCCGCACGTCTGCGCTTCCTGATCGCCCAGCAGACCGGCGTCAACGTCAAGAACGTGCACGCCTACATTGCTGGCGAACACGGCGACTCCGAAGTGCCGCTGTGGGCCTCCGCCACCATCGGTGGCGTCCCGATGTGCGACTGGACCCGCTGCCGGGTCACGCTCCGCTCGACGCCGAAGTTCGTGAGCAGATTCACCAGGACGTCAAGAACGCCGCCTACAAGATCATCAACGGCAAGGCGCAACCAACTACGCCATCGGCATGTCCGGCGTTGACATCATCGAAGCGTCATGCGCGACTCCAACCGCATCCTGCCGGTGAGCTCCATGCTCCACGACTTCCACGGCATCTCCGACGTCTGCATGTCCGTGCCGACCCTCCTCAACCGTTCCGGCGTCAACACCGCCATCAACACCCCGGTGTCCGACCGCGAGCTTGCAGCCTTACGCGTTCCGCAGAGACGCTGAAGGAAACCGCTGCCCAGTTCGGCTTCTGATAAAAAACGCGGTAACGGAGTGCTAGCTGCGTTACACGGAATTCGACGTACCTCTGTACGCCTTCATTCCGTGCGCCTTGCTGTCACATGCGTTACCGCGTTTTTTATTGTTTTCTGGCGGCAACGGAGTGCCAGCTGCGTTACCGCTTTTTGGTTGCTTGGGTATTGACAGGCGATTGATCAGTCGTTAGACTGCAAAAAGAAATAAAGGAAACCCCGGCCTATGGCTGGGGTTTCTTGCGTTTTGAGAGCAATGAAAATGGTATTGAGAAACAATTTCAATAAGTTTCTTAATCGGGCTGAAAGATTAAGCATATGGCACATGACCACGCGCACGGATCGATAGCGAACACAGGAGCGGAACATCAAAAACGGCTCATGATGTCGCTCGGTCTCACCTCGACGGTATTCATAGCGGAAGTCATCAGCGCGGTCATCACAGAATCGTTGGCGCTGCTCGTTGATGCCGGACACATGCTCACCGACATGTCCGTACTCATCGCATCAACCGTCACCGCAATACTGATGCAACGCAAGCCCAGCAACAAACGCACCTGGGGCTGGGCAAGGCTCGAAGTGCTAACAGCGGCAGTCGGAGCCTCATCCTCCTCATCGTAGGTATCTATGCGCTTGTGGAAGCCGGCATGAGACTTTTCGGCGGATCTGCCGACGAAGTAAACGACGTGCGATTGCTGCTCTTCATGGGCATACTCGGCCTCGCGGCCAATATCGGATCAATCTTTATCCTCGCATCGCAAAGCGAAGACAACATGAACATGAAAGCGGCATTCCTTGAAGTCATGAATGACGCTTTAGGGTCCGTTGCCGTAATCGTATCGGCAAGCGTGCTCATCTGCACCGGCTGGGCCGGATTCGACGCTGTGGCAGGTGGCATCATCGCACTCATGATGATCCCGCGAGCCATCAAACTGTTGCGCAACGCGGTTCGCGTGCTTCTCGAAGAAACCCCCAACGGTCTTGATCTCGATGAAGTGCGTTCCCACTTGGAACAAGTGCCGCATGTTGTGGCGGTACACGACATCCACGCGAGCATCGTATCCACAGGCATGCCGATCTTCATGGCGCATGTTGTGGTCGAACAAGGACTCACCATGAAAGAAGCGGCGGAAATACTCGCACAACTACAAGATTGCCTGCGCGAACATTTCCCCGTATCCGTACCTCATACCACCTTCCAACTCGAACCGGAAGGATACAGTTCGACCAGCAAATCCGAAATGCATTCCTAAACATTCGTAAATGACCGGTGCGTTTACCGGAAAAGAATCGCGCCCACAAAGATGGAGTCTTTGTTTATGGCTTCATCTTTGTGGGCGCGATTTCAATGGCGTTGAATAGTCTAACGTCAGATTTTGCGGAGCACGGTGACCACCTTGCCCATGATCTCAGCATGCGTGCCATCGATAGGGGAGTAGGCGGGATTGTGCGGAATGAGCCAGACATGGCCATGATCCTTGCGGAACGTTTTCACCGTGGCTTCATCGTCGAGCAGCGCCGCCACAATATCTCCATTTTCCGCGGTGTTCTGCTCGCGTACCACCACAAAATCACCATCGCAGATAGCCGCGTCAATCATGGAGTCGCCATGTACTTCAAGCATAAACAGATTGCCGGTGCCAGTGAGACGTTCCGGCAGACGCATCACATCGTCCACATGCTGCTCGGCGGTGATGGGCACGCCTGCCGCGATGCGTCCCACCAAGGGGACATCGCGGGAAGCCATGATGGATCCGCTGGAATCAGATTGGCTCGGGAATGGGATGACCTGCGCTACTTTGCCGGGCGAAACCTCGTCATCGTCGAAACTCACGACTTCGATGGCTCTGCCCTTGTTCGCGTTCATGCGAATGAAGCCCTTGTCGTCAAGCACTTGCAACTGGTGTTTGACGGATGACGGACTTTTAAGCCCTGCGGCTTCGCCGATTTCGCGGAATGAGGGAGCGAACCCCTGCTCGACGAGATGTTTTTTGATGGCGCCAAGCACCTTGCGCTGACGGTCGGTCAGCGTGCTTTCATCCGGACGCTCGGCATCCTTTTTGGGCGTGAATGGGACGGTGCTCACGGTGGGCTCCTTTCAGGTCTTAGGCAAGCATAACGCGAAACGCCGAGAAAATCAAACATCTGTTCGAGGTGTGTCTGCAATTATCGAACATTTGTGCCATACTCAGAACATGCGTTCGATAGAACAGCTGTTCGAGAAGGAGTGGCGTGATGGATCGTGTGCCGAAGGCTCATGGCGTTGATTTCAAAGTCTGGGCGGATCGACTGGCCGTAATCATGATGCTGATGGTGCTCGCATGGTGTTTGGCTGGATTGATGATGCCTGCACGCGCGCAGTCAGATCCCGGAGCGACGCCGGTGGTGGTATATACCGTCCAGCCGGGCGATACGTTTGTGGGGGGGGGGGGTACGCTGCGCGTATTACGCCTGATGGTGGCAATGTTGCGGATACTGTGGACGAGCTGGTACGACTGAATAATCTGGATTCAGTATCGCTTCGGGCCGGTCAAAGACTTATCGTTCCCGACGAGGTATGAACCCGCGCAAGATTGGCCTAGTTCAATGGTTCAGGCTATTCTTGACACCATGCATTGCCCTTTTTGTCAGAATCCAGATACCAAGGTGGTCGATACCCGCATCAGCGATGACGGCCATTCCATCCGCCGTAGGCGTGAATGCCCGAAATGCTCCAAGCGTTTCACCACGCTAGAGACCACTATGTTGTTGGTGGTGAAGCGTTCCGGCAACGCTGAGCAGTTCGATAGGAACAAGGTGATTTCTGGTGTTCGCAAGGCATGCCAGGGCCGTCCGATCAAGGAAGACGATTTGAAGGCTCTTGGCCAGCAGGTCGAAGAGGATCTTCGTGCCCGAGGACTGGCTCAAGTCAAATCCGACGAGGTCGGCAGGGCCATTTTGAAACCGTTGCGTGATCTTGATGAGGTCGCGTATATGCGATTCGCCAGTGTATACCAGAATTTTGAGAATCTTGAGGATTTCCAGAACGCGATCGACGAGCTGAAGGCCGATGCGCTGAAGTAGGTTCGAACGGTTGCGAACGCATATGATAATGCGTTTGTTTTGGCTGAAATGGACTTGGTAGCGCAAAACTGGGCGATTACGCAAACGGCATTAGGGTTCATGCATTGTGGGGGTTCCAGCCAATAAGTGATTGGAACCCCCACAATGCATTCGTATCGTAGTGGCGTTTGCCGGATTGGGATCGTCAGCTGATCACACGCATACGGATCGTGCCTTCGATGGCTGCGAGTTCGTCCAAAGCCTTCTGGCTGGGGCGCTGGGCCACATCGGTGACCACATAGCCGATTTCGCCTTCGGTGCCAGTGCCTGTGCCGCGATGTTGATATTCTCTTCTCCGAGCACACGGTTCACCTTGCAAGTACGCCAGGCAAATTCGCGTGAAGATGCGCGATGCGGAAGTTCGAACGAATATCAGACAGTGTGATCTGCGGAAGATTCACGGACAACATGGTGGATCCCCTGAACCAATAATCCTCAAGACGCTGTGAGACGAACTGTCCGATGGACTTCTGGGCTTCAAGCGTAGACCCGCCAATATGCGGGGTCAGAATCATATTGTCTTCATCCGCAAGGCTCGTCAAAAACTCGTCGCCGCTCTTCTTCGGCTCGACAGGGAACACATCCACTGCGGCGCCCGAAATGTGGCCGGAGTCCAAATGCTTCTTCAGAGCGTCCAAATCAGCCACAAAACCGCGGGAAAGATTGATGAAGATCGAATCCTGCTTCATATGCGCGAACTGGTCCTCACCGAAGAAACCGGTATTGGACTTGCGGCCATCGACATGCAGTGTGACCACATCGGACTGTTCGAGCAGTTCGTTCAGTGTGGAGCAACGATGGGCATTGCCCATGGCAAGCTTCTCTTCAATATCGTAGAACACCACGCGCATGCCAAGTGCCTCGCGATGACGGAAAGCTGAGATCCGATATTGCCGTAGCCGATGATGCCGAGCGTCTTGCCTCGCACTTCATGAGAGCCGGAAGCAGACTTGTCCCACATACCGTGCTTCATATGATGGGTGTGCGCAGGAATGCGGCGCATCAGGCAAATGATGTCGCCGATAACCAGTTCCACCACGGAGCGAGTGTTGGAATATGGGGCATTGAACACGGCGACGCCGTGCTTGCCCGCATAGTCGAGATCGACCTGATTGGTGCCGATGCAGAAGCAGCCGACGGCCGTGAGCGTCGGACGTGCGTCGATGACTTTGCTGGTCACGCTGGTTTTGGAGCGAATGCCCAGCAGATCAACGTCTTCCAAGGCGTCGATGAGTTCATCTTCGTTGAGGGCGCCCCTGAGGCACTCGACTTCGAAGCCGTGGTCACGCAGTGACTGTGCCGCGTCAGGATGAATATTTTCAAGTAACAATGCTTTAGGCATGGTTCCTACCTTATAGCTTGAGCAGTTTTTCGTCTGCATTTGTCCGGACTATAAGCAGACGTTGTGTCGGTCTGGTCATGGCGACGTATAAATCGGCTGCGGCCACAATGCGTGAGGGGGCATTCTCCTCGATGCTTCCCGGCTGCACCACCATCACTGCGTCGTATTCCAAGCCTTTCACCATTTGCGTGGAACAAACGGTGACCTGTTCATCCCAAGAGCTCTGCGCATCGAGACGGTCGAACTCCTTCGCCGTCAATGTTTCGCGAAGCTGTTCGTACACCCGCCTGCGCAACGGCTTGACCATATCGTCAGGTGCGATGATGGACACGCGTCCGGTGCCATCGGAGGAGACGAATGCGCGGACCAGATCGACGGTCTGCTGTGCCACGGCATCGGCAATCAGACTGTCGTCGGCCAGAGTGAGGCGCTTGACCGAATCCGGCACGCCACGCACCGCATTGACGGTGGAGATGTACAATCCCTCCGTTGCCGCGAAATCACAGGCGAGCTGCGACACTTCCTTCGGATTGCGGTAATTAATCGTCAATTCGTTGAGTTGCCAATTGTGGGGTCCGAACAACGGATCCATCATACGTCGCCACGAACGGGTGCCGCCCAATGCGGAGGTTTGCGCAACATCGCCCACAATGGTGAACGAACGCGACGGGCAACGGCGGATGAGCATGCGCCAATCCATGGCGGTGAGTTCCTGAGCTTCATCGACAACGATATGCCCATATGTCCATTCACGGTCTGCGGCGGCGCGCTGCGCGGTGAGTTCCGCGTCCATCCCGTTGATATTGTCGACCAACATCTGCGAAGTGACGATGCCGGAGCCGATGCCAGCCTGAGCCAGCGTATCTTGCGCGAACTGCTCCTCCTCGGCGCGCTTGGCGTCCAACGCCTTTTGGCGGGCGACCGCTTTGGGGTCGGGGCCAAGCAGTTCCATGGCTTCATCCAGCAGCGGAATATCGCTGACGGTAAACGGCGACCCTTTGGGGCGAACCAATGCTTCGATATCGCGTTCCTCAAGCATGGTGCGAAGCGACGAAGCTGCTGCGGCTTGCAGAACAGTTGGTCGATAAGCCATTCGCCGGTCATCGGCAACCATGCGAGATTCAACGTCTTGCGCAAGGTGTCATTCATGCGCAACTGCTGCATCACATCCGTCAACTCCGCCTGCTCCGGCTCGTAATCAAGCTTGTCCACATAACGGTTGCGCATGGCGATCAACATGCTATGCACGAAAGTTTCGCGTGCTTTGTTGTGCTGCTGTCGCGTGCGCTTGGCATCGGTGATGGCCTGTTCGATATCCGCGCGCACGATGGGCACTGCGAATCCGTTGATGCGGATCGACGGCAATGATGCGGGGACGCGTTCTCGTGCGGCAACGGCATTGGCGATGGCTTTGGACATACGACGTTCGCCCTTCAATTTCGCGGCGAACGGGTTGTCATGCGCCGTCGCGATCACGCCGGGGATCAGATCGGCGATGGTTCGGCTGACCACTCCGGTCTCGCCGAGGGAGGGGAGCACCTGATCGATGTAATGCAGGAAGGTTGAGCTCGGTCCGACCACGAGCACACCGGAGCGTTCGAGCATTCGCCGATGCGTGTAGAGCAGATATGCCGCACGGTGCAGCGCCACGGCGGTTTTGCCGGTACCCGGTCCACCCTGCACCACCACGGCCTGGTTGAGGTCGGCGCGAATAATGCGATCCTGCTCGGCTTGGATGGTTGCCACGATATCGGTCATCTTGCCGGTGCGCTTGGCGTTCAACGATGCGAGCAGCGCGCCTTCGCCGGTCAGAGTGCCGTCCGAAGACGCCTGCCCGACCTGGTCGGAGTGCACATCGAGCACCTCGTCTTCAACGCCGACCACTTCACGGAAGCTGAGTGTGATATGGCGGCGCATTACGATATCGCCATGATTGGAAGGCGTCGCTTCGTAGAACGGACGTGCCGCGTCGGCTCGCCAATCGGTGAGGATCGGCTCGTGGTTTTCGTTGGACAGTCCGATACGCCCGATGTATCTGTGCGCACCGTGGACATCGTCGAGTCTGCCGAACACCAGGCGATCTTCGACGGCACGCAGCTGGGTGAGGCGATCCTCGTACATGGTGGCGAAGGAATCGCGTTCGGTGCGTTGCGTGGGCGATCCGTGCGAGCCGGCAGCACGCACGGTGTCGAGACGGGCACGAGCTTGGGCCCGCAGATCATCCAAGCGGCCGTACGCGCGGCTGACGGCCTGTTGTTCTTCACGCAACTGGGCGGAATAACTCGACATCTGCAATCCCTTCCTCACAAAACTTAGGCACTCCAATGTACCCGAGGCTTCTACGAAAACCGACGAGGGCGAGTGCGACATAGCGAAGCAAGGATGAATTACGGTAGTTGATTTGATGCCATTCGTTCAATGTGGGGAAAATCAACCTCAGCATTTGCTGATTTTTTCCATTTATGTGGGGATTTATGGTGATGCGTGGGGTAAAGTGGGGAAAGAGTTTTGGGTCTAGGTGTTCCCGCGCATCATGTAAGGAGGTGTGGCGATGGTTCAAAGCGTTGAAACCGAGCCCTTCTCCGACGATGGTTCGACGCAAGCGAGCGGTGTGATGGCTGGACTGCCTCCGCTGCTGTTGGGAACATACACTCCAAAAATCGACGCCAAAGGACGCATGGCACTGCCTGCGAAATTTCGCAGTCAATTGGGATCGGGCATGGTGATGGCCAGAGGTCAGGAACGTTGCGTTTACCTGCTGCCCCAATCGGAATTTCGCCGGATCGCGTTGCAGATTCAGCGCACATCCATGGGCAACAAGGCCGCGCGCGACTATTTGCGCGTATTTCTTTCCGGTGCCGTTGACCAGGAGCCGGACAAGCAAGGACGTGTGCTCGTGCCGCAGATGTTGCGCGATTACGCGAATTTGGAAAGCGACATTGTGGTGATTGGTGTGGGAACCCGAGCGGAGATTTGGAATAAGCAGGCATGGAGGATTATCTCGCCGAAAAGGAGCAGGGATATTCCGATATTGCCGATGACGTATTACCGGCGGTGGAATTCTGATGATAGATGTGACAACGATTCATCAGCCAGTGTTGCTGCGTGACTGCGTGGATCTGGTGGCGCCTGCATTGGCGAATCCGGGTCGATCGCCGTGGATTGCACGCTTGGCTTGGCCGGGCATTCCACGGCATTCCTTAAAGCGAGCCCGCATGCTCGCCTGATTGGCATCGACCGAGACACTGAGGCCCTTGCGCTTGCCACGCAGCGAATGCAGATGGAAGGACTTGCCGATCGCTTCATACCTGTGCATGCCGCATTCGACGATTTCGCGCAAGTGCTTGATGATCGAGGAATCGATCAAGTGAACGCCGTGTTCATGGATTTGGGATTGTCAAGTCTGCAGATCGATGAGACGGAGCGGGGATTTTCATATTCCCACGATGCGCCTTTGGACATGCGTATGGACGTGACCCAGCCATTGACTGCTGAGCAGGTGCTTGCCGATTATTCGGTTGCCGATCTGGCGCGCATTTTCCGTACGTATGGTGAGGAACGCTTCTCCAAGCAGATTGCCCGTGCAATCGTGCGTAGGCGTGAGATCGAGCCGTTGACCACATCAGGGCAGCTTAACCGTCTTGTGGATGAGGTTGTGCCTCAGGCGCACCGTCCTGCAGGCAATCCTGCCAAACGAGTGTTCCAAGCGCTGCGTATCGAAGTCAACGGTGAGCTCGACAAATTGGCGGGGACATTGCCCCAGATCGCCAACCATCTCGCGGTGGGAGGGCGTTTGGTGGTGGAGTCATACCATTCGCTGGAAGACAAAACCGTCAAAACATTCATGAATCAAGGTCTGAAAACTGACGTGCCTGCGGACATGCCGGTGATTCCGCCGGATATGATGCCGTTCTTCAAGGAACTTACGCGAGGCGCCATCAAAGCCGGCGACGAGGAAATCGCCATGAATCCGAGGTCGGCTTCCGTACGATTGCGTGCAGTGGAACTGACCAGACCAATTCCCGAACGCTGGCGAAAACGATTCGACCAAGGCAATGACTACGCAAGCATGAAACGACAAGGAAGGAGGGGCTGAACGTGTCCGCACCAAGAACGATCGCATCAAACGCGGCTCCCGCAGGACGCCGGGACCAAAACGAAATCGCAGGCACCACTCGCCCTGAATTGCATGTCGTCAAAGGAACACGTGCCGAAGGCAATGGTGTCAAGCGGGGAGTCGAACAGCTCATCACATGGACTCGCACCAGAAGCACCCCATTGCTGCATTTGGTCATTGCTGTCGTTTTCCTTGGAGTCTGCCTTGTGGGATCCTTGATGCTACGCACCCAAATGGTGCAACATTCCTTCGAAGCGAACCAGATCGAGTCGAACATCACCCGTTTGACGCAAGACGTGGAAGATGATCAGACCAAGCTTGACGAGCTTGAAGCCTCTCTGCCAAGCAAAGCCGAGGAAATGGGCATGGTACCTCAAAAAGGTGCCTTGACGATTGATCTGAATGGCTATCAGCCAAGCGGAGACGACGTTCAGTGAATCCTTTTCGCAGCACGTACGCGCGTTTCCATAAGAAGCTGGTTACAAAAACCATGGCTATCGGCGTCATTCTGGCGCTGATGGGCACGGCATGCCTTATCCAATTGGCCAACGTCCAGCTGGTCAACGGCAAAAGCATGGCGCAGGCCGCGGCGCAAAGCCGAACCATCACCGTGATATTAAAGGCGAGTCGCGGCAAAATCATGGACACGAACGGTTCGATCCTCGCGCAGAGCGTGGAACGATATACCATCATCGGCAATCCCGAGGAGGCGCAGGCCTTCACGCCAACAACCTGCACCAAACAGACCGGAGACAACTGCCACCAGATCGACGGCAAACCGGTAGGTGCCACAGGAGCCGCGGCCGTGGCCAGGCTACTCGCCCCGGTACTGGGCATGGATGCTACCGAATTGGGTGCCATGCTCTCGGGAACAGGCCAATACGCGGTGTTGAAGAAAGACGTGACGCCGGCGGTTAAACGCAAAATCTCCAAGCTCAATTTGGGCGGTATCGTCTATGCGGAACTCAGCAACGAACGCATCTATCCAACGGAACCTTGATGGGAGCGTTGCTGGGAGGCGTCGATGGCGAAGGCAAAGGCGTTGCCGGTATCGAACAAATGGAAAACAAGACGCTGACCGGCGAAGATGGATACCAAGTCTACCAACAAGGCAACAACGGCGTCGAAATCCCAGGAACCATGACCGAATCAAAAGATGCGGTCAATGGATCCGACATCACACTGACCATCGACCACGACGTGCAGTGGTATGTCGAAAAAGTACTGAGAGAAAGCTGCGAGAAATACAGTTCGCCATGGGGAATTGCTGTGGTGCAGGACACTCAAACGGGGGATATTCTCGCGCTTGCCGACAGTGACGAGATCGAAGCCGGCAGTGATCAGGCGAAGATGACGGTTTCCAGGGCCGTCAGAGAAACGTTTGAGCCTGGTTCCATTGGCAAGGTCTTCACAATGTCGGGCATGATCCAGCTTGGATTGCATCAGGCGTCAGACAAATTCACTGTGCCGGACCATATCACGGTGAACGGGCAGACCTACAGCGATGCGACCACTCACGGTGACGAACGCTGGACCCTTGCGGGCATTCTCGAGCAATCGTCGAACGTTGGCATGATCATCGCAGGAGAGAAGATGTCTAACGAGCAGCGATACGATTTCATCAGAAAATTCGGTGTCGGCCAAGACAGTGGGCTCGGTCTTCCTGGCGAATCGGATGGTTTGCTATATTCGGCCGATCAATGGGATCTGCGAACCCAGAACACCGTGTTGTTCGGCCAGGCTTACACGATCAATGCGCTTCAGCTGACGAATGCGGTTGCCGTGATCGCCAATAAGGGTGTTAAGAAGCCGCAGCGCATCATCAAGACGATCAGCGATGCCGAGGGACATTCCGAAGAGCAAAAGCCCGGGGGTGAGGCGACGCGCGTGATTGACGAGCAGGTGGCCTCTCAGGTGATGAACGCCATGGAATCCGTGTCCGACCATTACCAGTTCGTCAAGGTGGATGGTTATCGTGTCGCAGCAAAATCCGGTACGGCGGAAGTCGCTGGTGCCGATGGCAGACTGTCGTCAATTATCAGTGATTATTCGGCGATTATTCCCGCAGACAATCCTCGCTTTGTCGTCACGGTGGTTCTGAAGGAACCGCAAAGCGTTTTTGGTGGTCTGACGGCAGGTCCGGTTACCGCGGAGATTGGTGAATTCCTTATGCAGAAGTATGAAGTGCCGGCGTCAAGTCCGCGAACTGATGCTATTCCAGTAACTTGGTGAGTATGCGAGTATGAAGAACGGAGGGCGGAAAGATGAGCGCGGTCAGTGAGTCCATGAACAGACGAATGACATTGGGTCTGCTTGCCAGCAGATATGGCTTTGACTTGGATCCTACGTTTGCCACTGAAGTGACGATCACGTCCATTGCAGACGATATCGATTCGGTGCGGCCGGGATCGTTGTTCATGCCGTCCGCACCGGTGGATGAGCAACAGTTGCGTCAGGCTCAGGCGCTTGGCGCATATGGTGCGGTGGTACCTCATGCGTTGCGTGGTAAGACGGAAGGCATACAGATTCCTGTGATCTATGCCGAGCCGACCGCACAGCAGTTGGGTAGCTTGCCAGCGAATTGGCGGGTAGCCCGTCCGATTCGTTGGCGGTGTTCGCCGTGGCGGGAAACGATGCGCAGGCGGTGGACCAGGGAGTGAGGGATCTTGCTGATTTCCTGCATATGCTTGGTAATCCGGTTGGTGTGATCAGCTCGGGCAACTCGCAATCGTTGGAACGATATCTCGATCTGAACTATCCATTGTCGATTCTTGACGTGCAGCGTACGATGGCTGTGTGCGCTGAAGACGGTGCTGCTGCTGTGATTCTCGCTTTGAGCGAGGAGACATTGAAAGACGATGCATTGCAGTCGGTAAGTGTCGATGTGCTTGGTTGCGATGACAATGGTCTAGGCGAAGCCGAGATCGTCAAATCGGTTGCGCGATTCGGATGTACCGTCGGAAAGCGGACCCATATCGCCGTCCGTACGCAGGAATCCGATGTGCTCGCATCGCAAGCGGCAGTGGCATACGGGCAGACGAACAGCAGCGCATTGTCGCTGTCCATATCGATGGTGCTTGCGGCGGGTGTACGCAAGGCCAATATCAAAAGCGCGTTGCGCGTATCCCGAGATCTGAACTAGTTTCAATCAGAACGGATACGTAAAGCACACACACGATAATCGTAAACAACATGAACAGTAAACGGAACAGCAACACAGAGGAGAAATCACAGTGAGCAGCCTGACCATGATGCCAATGAGCTTGGAGGAGATCGCCAGGCAGTTCAGGGACGGCTGATTGCCGGCACTGCGGCAGTGAATACGCCGGTGGCCACCAGCGCATTCACCGATTCACGGCAGATCGTTGAAGGTTCGGTTTTCGTAGCGATTGCCGGAGAGCGTGTGGACGGTCACGATTACGTGCCGCACGTGGGCGCTCAAGGTGCCGTTGCCGCAATAGTCGACCATGAGATCGCCGACGCGGTGTGCCTCAGATTGTGGTGGAGGATACGGTGCTGGCCTTGGGGGCGTTGGCCAAGCACAATATCGAGCGCCGTCGCGCGCTGGGGACTCCGTTTACGGTGGTCGGCATCACCGGTTCCGTCGGCAAGACCACCACCAAGGATCTTATGAAGGCGTTGCTGTCTCATATGGGACCGACGGTCGCACCGGTCGGATCGTTCAATAACGAAATCGGCCTGCCCCTGACCTCGCTCAAAGTAAATGCCGAACTCGTTTTTTGGTAGCGGAAATGGGCGCCAACCATGTTGGGGAAATCGCCAATCTGAC
>ENA-OQDD01000055-OQDD01000055.1-human-gut-metagenome-genome-assembly--contig:-NODE-55-length-42591-cov-2.123281_pt1 | contig 42591 bp, 95 predicted proteins | sample MGYA00242507_ERZ504598 | MGnify/ENA primary metagenome ERZ504598 (study PRJEB26092, sample SAMD00036318) | human gut metagenome | host: Homo sapiens | study: EMG produced TPA metagenomics assembly of...
GACTGCTGAACCGTTTCGGTTTCGGCAGTGTTCTGTTCTTCCTTGGTAGGCATCCGCCCGCCCCTTTCATTCACGCGGCCAAACCGAGGGTCGACCGCAGGTATTGGAGCCACGCCCTCTGATAGGACATGGCTTGTCTTAAATGCACCGAAGGCCGGAAGCTGTACTTTCGACCCTCGAATGGAAAATCGTCTTCCTCGCCCGTATCCAGCACTTTCTGATAATGCTGTTGGAACTCCATAGCCCTCGCGTACATGCGCTGCAACGCGGTGCGCGTCATCTTCAGGTCGGGGATATGCCATTCCGGCGCGGGAGTGCCGTCATCGTATTCACGCCGCCACTGGGACTGCGTGAGAATCGGCCCGATCTCGCTATGCGATTCCATGATGACGCGCACGCTTTCAGGTCGGCGGCTGACGTGCTGCCAGCCTTCCTGTAGATGGCGTCCAAATCCTCCCGGTTGAGTTTCAGACCGGGGTCATTGTTCGCGGTGATCGGGGCGACGGTGCATTTGCAGTTGTTGTGCATGGGCAGAAGGTCGGCCGTGGAAAACACGTTCGTGGCCGCGACGGCGCACAGGCCGCACGTGCCGGTCTTGGAAAGCTCGGGGTGTATGACCCTACGGTATTTTCTGACGCCGGAACCGTGGAATCGTTGCGTGGCCGCACTGTTCATGGCTATCTGACCATCGGTGTTCGCATTGTCCGTCAACCGTTTCACGGCGGCGTCAAGCAATCATCGACGGCCTTCTGCACGTAATCGTCCAGATTGTCCCATGCCAGCGGGCGTATCGACGGGTCCCTTACGGCCATGCTCCGATAGGCGTCGGCAGGACGCACGCTCACCGCCCACGGGTCGGTGTTGTCCCTTGTGACGATGTATTCGGGAATCTGACCATCCGAAGGCACGTTCACCATGCCGAGCATCACGTCCGCATAGGAGACGCCCAGATGACGCATGGCTTTGATGAACGCGATCTGGTTCTGTGTTATCCACGCGGACACGCCCTGTGTTATCGCGTCGTTCCACCAGTCGGCGGGTCGAGCGACTTCCACATGTTCCACGCACGCTGTACGTAGGCGTCGACCAGCGCCTGACGCTGCCGTTCCATGACGGTCAGCGCCTGTGTCATGTCGGCCATCACGTCACCTCATTGGTGGAGTCCAACGTCTCGTCGCCCAGAACGTCGTTCAGGTCAGGGATGGTCGATGTCGAATCCAACGTGTCCTGCAAGATGGGAGCCGACTGCTGTGAGGTCTTGCCTTCGACCAGAGTGTTCTCCTGACTCAGAGCGGTGGCGAAAGCCGTGTCCTGCAAGTCCTGCATGGCTTCGGCTATATCCATCTCGCTCATGTTCAGGAACCGGCGCATGATGGTTTTGACCGGTAGCAGTCCCTTCACATAGTTGGCGGCTTGCGCCTGCTCCAAATCGGTGGGAGTCTCGACCGGCTGCCACATCGTCTCGAAACGTTCATCGGCGGCGGACTGCTGGCGCTTGCGACCAACGCCATGCGAAGCAACAGCACGAACGCATCATTGGCACGCTCGTTCATGTCCTGCACCTTGAGCCTCAACATGCGGGTGGTGAGCTTCGCCCCCGCCGCGCTGCCGGAAACGTCAGGGCTGAGAATCGACAACGGGGTGCCGGACGCGCCGGCCAACTGTTTGATGTCCGTGTTCGCGGCGGAGACAATCGGCGTGATGTCCGTCACGGAGCTTTCGCCCATCTTCGCGTCCTTCGGCATCAGCCACAAGGCGGCGGGGCCAAGCTCGAACAAGGACGAGTAGTCGATCTTTTCGCCGGCACGCGCACGGTTGGCCTTCACGGCCGGGTCCTGCTTCGTGTAATACTCGGGAAGGTCGCCGGACACCCAACGCTGTTTGAACGCCTGCATCTCCTGAATGCAGAAACGTTGGAAACGCTGCTGGTCGATGGCGCTCAACGTCGGAAGATGAGGCTCGAACTGGCCTCGACCGGTCGCGGTCTTCAACTGGACGATGGGCAGGCAACCGCAGTCACGGGCGAAATCAAGACCATCGGAACTGGCCGCGCCCACCCATTCGAACAAGGCGGGCAACGACGGTTTCTTCTTGGAATCATCGTTCGCCAGCTCATACACGGCATCCTCATAGTCGGGACTGTCGGTCGGCAGCGTCCGCGACTCCACCTCACGTCTGGCGACACGACCATACACGTCGGTCACATTGCCTTATCGTCACGGACCAGACGGTACAAGGCGATGTTCTCGGTGCCTTCATCCGCGTCATACGAGTAGACGATGGCCGCGCTCTTATCGTCGGAAACGACGGTATCCCAAGGGCTGAGCCTCGAAATGTAGGCCGGGTTAGGCGTCGACCACGCCTGCGCATAGGCGGCACCGTAAATCGATGCGTCACGCAGCATGTTCAACGATTTCAGGTTCATGCCCGACTTCTGCCACATGTCGTCTGCGGCGGTGGAACGTATCGCCTTGTCCGACACCAGACGGAAGCCGGTGGGCTTCTCCGAGGTGATGACCGCGTTCGCTATCGTGCTCGCCAAGTTCATCGGCAGATGTCCACGAACCTGCGGTAGATGTCCGAACTGGTCACATCCATGTTGCGGGGGACCGCCTTCGTGGGTACGGTCTCCTTGCCGTCGTAGAACGTTTTCAACCGGCACAGCATGGGGATACGGTTCACCAGCCGGTTCGCCAACCGGGTAAGCACCACGCCGTCGCCTCCCGGTTCGACATCATCGGGAACCAACGACTCCAACTGCATGGCCATATCTCACCGTCCTTCTAATAAGTCACTGGAACGTGGGTGCGCACCTCGGCGCACGGGAACTGGCCTGTTCCAGATAACGGGTACGCGCCGTATATGCGAGGACGCCTGCGATGCAGGCGTCTATCTTCAACGGACTGTTCGGCGTCTCCTTGTACACGAGGTACTGAGTGGAGCCATCGGCGTTCGTCCTGCGCAGGTTCTTCCTTCGCGCGTTTCTGAAATGCGCGAGAAGCCTCGGGTCGGCCAACAGTGCGACATCACCGATGACGGGATTGTCCTCGTCATCGCACGCCGTCCATTCACGGCAGAACGCGGTATGCATGTCCACATACGCCTGCTTCATGTCCGACTCCCAATTGTTCGTGTGGAACATGATCGGGTCGCCGTTGTTGCGCTGGCCCACAAGGTCGAGATACGAGTAGTCGGTTTCCCAGCCGATAATGAGGTCACGCCAGCCGTGGACATCCGCGAAGAAGCCGACAACGTTGTAGTTGTCCAGCATCCAGCGAACCTTGCGGTCGAACGCCTCCACATCGACCTGCCAGTCAGCGGCCTCGGGGCTTCGGGCTTCTGTTCCAGTTTGATAAGGAACAACAGGCCGTCCCTGACACGGCAGCCGACCAAGGCGGTCGCATCATCGGAAAGCGAACCGTCGAAGCCAAGCGTTATCTCGTCCTCGTCCGAAATAATGTCCTTCCAAGGCGCTGCCTCGTCCAAGTCGGTGCCTCGGGAACGCCCGCATACAATGCGATGCCCGCGAGATGGCTTTTCAACAGGGATTCGGACAGCCAAGCGTCGGAAACGCTCGTGAGACTGTTCAGGTAGTAGCGAATCGAATCGCCCACATCGGAAGCCGGGTCGAGGATATCCGCGATAGGGCCGCGAATATCAACCCAGCCGTCCTTCGACGGGCCCGGCTCCACGCCGGGGGAGCGAAGCGAATACCCGTCATCGCTCACACCCTCGTCGTTGACCGGCACGATGCTGCCGTCAGCGAGAATGATATGGTCCTTGCCGTCCCTTGACTTCGCGGCGGAACCATACGCCTCATACAGGCCATGCTTCAGTTTGCCCGCATCACCCAGGTCCTCGATGTTCAAAGGCGAATACCTGTGGTCGAACAGCAGCTTCGGGTCCTTGATGCGACCCTCTCGAATATCCTGAGCGTGCTTGTAGGTCTCCTCGGCGATACTGTTCTCGCCGGGACGGTACATGGTCGTGGTTTCCAACACCCACGGTTCGGCGTCGCCCATACGCTTCGAGAGATTACGTTTCAGCGTATGATACGTGGCCTTCAACCGGGGAACGTTGTACAAGTGGGATTCGTCGGCGATGATGAACGTCTGCTTGCCGCCGTCATGCGTGGAAGAACCGGTGGCACCGGGCTTGATCGAACCACCCTCCGGCAGCAGGATACGGGTTTCACCGACATCAAGACCATAACCGCGCAACTGGCTCAAAGGCCCGTTCTCGCAGTTGTACTTCATCACCTGATAAACGTTATCCGTCTGTTCTTCGGCGGTGGCGATGCACACCACGTTCGGGCCCTGCACGGGACGGCCCATAGGCTCCGGCCCGGCAGATACTCGTAAGTCTGGCCGAGGAACGTGTAGGTTTCCCCGCCCTTCGCCCAACCGGCGAAACGGCATGGGCCCAAAGCTCGAACAAACCCAGACGGCCACCCTTGCCGGACTTGTCACAACCCTTGGGGCGACTCAGGAACACATGGTTGAAACGACGCTGCCCATACTTGTCGAGCGCGTAACAGTCCACGTAGAACCGCGCATACTCAGGACTCTCATACACGGGCATGTCATACGCGGGCTCCGAACCTACGACGCAGAACGACTGTATCCACCACAAGGCAAGCCAGCCAAGCGAACGCTCCCTATCCTCGGCGGTCAGATTAGGGATAACGTCATGCATCAGCCCACCGCCCGACGCTGCCTACGTGCTTCCTCCATGCTGATGACGTTCGAGGAACCCGAATACGAGGACGCCTTCAAATCATTCGCCTGAGGCGCGTCGAACTTCAAATCGTTACGCGCCTTCGGAGTGACGCCGATCATGGCCTCACGCTGGCGAATCTCAGCCGCCAGAATCGCACGCCCCTTACGGGAACGTTTGAAATCATCCTTGAGCAGCGCCGTATCCAACACGAAATCCCAGTCAGGGCCGACGCCCATACGCTGAGCCAACGGGCTACGACGCAAATCCTCATACCAGCGGCGAGTGACCGGCAACCATTCATCGCCCGTATCCGGGCGAACATCAGGCAGTTCCGGCCCAACCGGCTCCTCGGGACTGCTCAGCAAAGGCATCGCGCTATCTTGGACGCCCTACGCCCGTTTCCTGCCATGATTCACGCTCCGTTTCCGCCCATTCCGGGCTGTCCGACGCACGGGCTTTTCGCCCCTGCACCGGTCGTGAACGAGAATGCGGTTCTCCAAAGTCGCTGAATGCGACTTCTCCAAAGGAACCTTCCACTCAAAAGCCGCGCCGTCAGGCCCGGCACTATCTACATCGACCAGTCCGCCGCACTTCTGGCAACGGCCGGCACACTTCTCAATCACCTGCGAACGGGTGAAAGACTCGACAACCATCCGAGGCCGTTCAGCCGGTTCCACCGTCCGCTCATGCAACACGGTTTCAGGACGCGACGGCAGCTCGGGATGCAGTTGACGTTTACGGAAATACCTCAAACGGCACTTGTCCGAACAGAACAAGCGAGAGGAACGCTCAGGGTCGAACCATTTGAAGCACACCGGACACATGCGGGTGCGCAGTCTCCTCAACGGAGTGCCGGAATAGTAGTTCCGGTTGTAATGCTCCCTGCACAACCCTTTGGCGCACACCGGGTTAAGACACCCGAACACAGCGCAACGCTCTATCGAAAAGCCGGCCTCGAATACCATTCGGCCTCCTCGCGGCTCCTACGCTTTTCCACCCGAGCCTCACCACTCTCACGAGCGGTTTTCTGCTTATGGTGATATGGCACAACGCCCACAGGTTCGACGGGGAATCATCATCAGGCACACCGTTCTTCGCGCGAACCTTATGATCGACCTCATTGGCAGGATAGCCGCAAATATGCTTCGCCCCCGTATGCCAGTCGGTCACAATCCACTGGCATCGATGGTGGTCCCGCTCTAATATCCGCTTGCGGGTCCGCTCCCATCCGGGTTGAACCGTGCATCACGGTTGGAAGATGACCAAGCCACGATGACTCCTTACACGTAGGGGGCGGAGCCGGTGGGAGCGTGGCGAGCGAGCATTCCAACGGGGTTAATCCAAATACAGGGGATGTTGGTCCACGAGCCACCGGCTCCTAGAGGCAATCCCGAGAATCGAACTCGAACCTGCGCTTTACGAGAGCGCCGCTCTTCCAATGAGCTAGAATGCCATGCCTCCCACTAGGGGAGCGCTGTTCAGTTATCGCCGCACGGCATGGCATGAAGCCGCCGCCGACATCCGGCGATGACCCAAGAAGCCGTCACCGCCTGTAATCGCCTCTTCTTGAAGGCGTTGTGGTACCGGAGTGGACTCGAACCACCGACCCTATGACCGTAGCCATACGCTCTAGCCGCTGAGCTACCGGCATCGCATACCCGGTGAGAATCGAACTCACGTCACCGGTTTTGGAGACCGGTACTCTACCATTGAGCTACGGGCATATAGGGATAGTCGAACCCCCCACGACAGTCAGGGCCTTGACCAGCCTCACCGACCATCTCGCGGATGATGCAAGATTTGCACTTGCGAACCTTTTACGGTTTACGGCCTAGCAAGCCGCCGCATTCGTCTACTCTGCCAATCATCCACGGCCACGCCCCCGGTCCAAGAAAACAACACCAATACAAAACGGAATCCCAGAGAACTCGACCTTACAAATCCTCGTAAAACTGTTTTGACGGTTCGGTTTTCAAAAAAGGCGTGGCCTAGTCGTGAGAGAGGGAATCGAACCCACAACACACCGGGTTTGAGCCGGCGTCCTCTACCAATTGGGATATCTCACGCAAATACAAGAAAACCCCGCGACTGCGGGGCCTCACCTTGTCAGGAACCCGAGCTTCGCTCCAATCCCCGACAATCCATCTACACGAGATTTTACTCACAACAAGCGTTGCAGCAAGCGTTGCAAGAGTATTCCCACCACCAATGAAACGCTAATTCAAAAAACAGCCCAGCAGATCATTCACGAGCAGAACCATTGTCCGTGCGGCCCCCACGTCTTACCAGGGTGGGGCTCTCCCACCCCCATGTGTGCGCGTGCGCGTGTACGCGCGTGTGGGCGTGCGCGTATGCGTGCGTACATGCGTGCGTGTGGGCGTGCGTGTGGGCGTGTGTGTGCGCGTATCCGCGCGTGTACGCGCGTAGGCGTGTGCGTATGGGCGCGTGCGCATACATGCGTGGTTATGGGACTGTGAGCGGCGGCGGCATGAGGTTGAGTGATGTTGGCTCATGTTTGATGATTGTTGCATGGTGCAACTGTTGTATGTGCAACTATATGGGTATGGGAGTAGTGGCGTGGGCTCTGTGGTTTGACGGTTTTTGTGGTGGTTATGGTGGTTTCGACACGCCGAGGAATGCTAGTGGCTGCAATGGTTTTAGCGATGTCTGTGTTGTCTTGATTTGCACTCTGTGCAGAGTGCATGTATAGTGAGAGCCATCAAGCAAACGACAACGAAAGGAACGGAGATGAACGAGAGGCCACCACCACGGAGACCACCACCGCAAGGCCGGTGACACGAAGCCCCCCTAACAGGCGCGGCATGGATGATTGACAACTGAAGAGTGGACGCGACAATGACACGATGGACTGCGACTAGGCATGATGCACCCTCACACCATGCAAGGCTGAACCGTCGTAGAGTCGCTAACGTGGCGCGGTGTCCGGCATGGAATTGTCCCGCGCCGTCTGAGTGGTCTACAATGGCCTCTAATCCAAGTTAGGAGTAGGGCTATGGGATTGAAAGAATTGAGAATGAAACGCGGCTTAACGCAACGTGAGCTAGCCGAAAAGGTTGGAATTAGCTATGGTCGTATCGGTGACTACGAGCAAGGACGGTACACCGTCGGCGGTATGTCACTGGATTTAGCCATAAAATTCTGTGATGCTTTGCGCGTTGCTAATCCGCGTAAGTTGCTTGATTCTAATGAAACTTCGGCGGATTCTAAGTGATCCGCCAGGGCGGGCATGTGTCTTTATGGCTATGCCCGCTCACGAATGAGTTGAGCCGGATAGTTGCAGCTATCCGGCTCGATTGCTCAGTAATTATTAACCAACTAACTAGAGCCCTCTCATTTTAGCAAGGGGGCTGGAATGGAGTGTCAAAATGTATACCGTTGATGAGACCTACAAGAATATCGAAGCCGAGTTCAAGCCCCGCAGCAAGTGGGACCAGGGCGTGAAGGATACCGCGCTGGCATTGCTTGATTCGCTCGACATGCCCGAAACGGTTCTTCCCGAGCACTTCGGATCGCGTCGCGCGCTGTTGCTGAACGGCGCGGACAATTGGCGGGAATACAGTTACGGCGGGTGCGCTCTCGTGTACAACGTGGATATCGCCGCCCGGTTCTTCACCCCGTCCGAAATGCGCCGGTATATGGCTGATGGTCATGATGTAAGCATGGCGTTCCGTGGCGAGCCTCTGCTTGACTTGCAGGCGCGTGCCCTCAGCCAGGCGGAGCGTGTTATCAGCGGTACGCGCGGGAACACTGAGGGGCAAGTCATGTGTGAGAAGTGCCCCATCGATCAACGTTACCCGTACTACGGTTTTCCTGTGACGCCAGATTCCCGCAAGCTGCGGGATGAGGCCGAGCGTTACCGTGAGATCGCTATCCGCTGTTTCGTTGCCGAGAGCGATTGTGCCGACGTGAAGCGGGCGGATGCGCTGTGGCGTGAGATGTGCCGTGCCGGTGATGAGGCGCGGTTTCTGTGCAGCAATGCGCGTCGTTTGGAGATGGAAGAAGCCCTACAGTGTCGGGCTATCGAATATCCCAATTGTCCTAACCGCAAGCGTATGCGCTGACTTATTCCAGGCTTTCGGGCGTGAGCATGTCGGGTAATGACATCGCAAGTATCGGCGGATACGGGTACCCAGTGAGCATGAGAACAGCGGTCGGAGAGGCTGCGAGTAGAGCGTAGGACTTGAGGACTCGGGGTGATAGCCGAGGGGTAAAAGAGTCGCGATGGCATCAGAAACTACGTCTGCGATAGGTATAATTGGGCCCACTGGACTAGAGATAGCGAGGTGGGCAATGGTTGACAATTGTATTAGGGAGTACCGAGTCAAGCGTGGCTGGACTCAGCAACAGTTAGCCGACAAAGTAGACGGAGTTAATCAGCCGCGTATTGCCGCGTGGGAAACAGGTATTAGAGATTTTGGTGATACCTCTCTCAACGTCGCAATCAAGGTGGCTAACGCGCTCCGCCTATCTAACCCACGTCGCTTACTGGAGGCTCCAAGCGAGTCGAAAGAAAACACTAGCGAAAGCTAGGTGTGTGCCCTAATCAATTCTTCGCCTGACTGTGGGCCTTGTACACAGTCGGCCTAGCTCACTGGGTTTATCCCATAGTCTAGGCACTCATAGCGTGTCCCAAGGTGGACGGGATACGCTGGAACCTGTTATATCGAAAGGTGGTGAGCCGTGCCGGTTGGCGATATCGTCGTTGACCCGCGTATCCAGACTCGACATCCCGACGTGTCCGCTGATTCGGTGCGCGTGGCATGGTCGAACGTCGTGCGGTTTATGGCGCGTGAGGATACCGACCCGTTGCGTTATGTGGCGGTTGGATACGACGAGTACGGGCGTTTGCTGGAAATGGTGGCGGTACTAGATGAGTCGGATCGTTGGCATGTGTTCCATGCCATGCGTGCGACGCCGAAGGTGCTGCGGGAACTGAAACTTTTGTAAAGGAGGAAGTGTCATGTCTTTTGTTGCGAAGGGTGGCCGTGTGGTCACTGATGACATGTTGGACAAGTGGGCCGACGATGCGGATAACGGCGAGTTCGGCGGAAGGCCGGGTGCGGTGTATTCCGGGCCTGTCGTTCCTGTCGCTCAGGCGGATGCTGTCAGTCGGACGTTTTCGTTAAGCGCTGACATGTCGGCCATGTTGGATGCCGTCGCTAAACGTCGTGGCGTGTCCGCTGATGACATCATGCGGCACGCGCTGGTGCGTGAGTTCGCGTCAGTGTGAGCTGTTCGGCGTGCTGGTTTTCTGACACGCCGATTTGTTTAAACCAAAATGATACGTTATGCTATCAATTATCAAGCCCAATCGGGCAAGACAAAAGCAAGTTTGAGAACTTAACAGTGTTTCCCTACATGCAAATGATACATTTTGCTGTCATAATTGGTTTACCTACTACTAGAGAAAGCGGGTAAGCCTATGGGACTTAAGGAACTGCGCAAACAAGCCGACTTAACACAAGTTGAGCTAGCCAAGCGCACTGGAATAGCGCGAACAATCATCAGCAGTTATGAGACCGGGCGGCGAGACGTTCGGAACATGACTCTTGAAAACGCTTTGAAGATATCCAGTGCACTCAACTGCCAACCGAGCGACCTGATGCGTTAAAAGAATGCGGCTAAGTAGCGCCAACTACCTAGCCGCGTGCCTTAAGTTGAAAGTTCTCTAACCAATCAATCAAATCGAGGCTGTGCTATCTTAGCACGCCTCACATGGAAGTGAGGAACCATGCGTAAAATTCTGGCGGCTTCAGCCGCGTTAATCACACTTTTCACCCTGTCCGCTTGCGGTAGTGATACCGCGAACATCCCGCAATGTGAGAACGAAGACGGCTCGGGTCAAGCTGGACTCTGCTACTGGGATAGTGCTCGAATGGGCAACGGACGCGGTACCGGCCTGTACATCTACCAAGACGGCGTGCTAATCGGCGAACGCTACTAACTTTCAATCAGATTCAATCAGTCGCGCGGCTGACTCCGCGCTTTCGTCAAAGGAGATTCGCAATGTGTGCGGAACTTGTTTTCAAAATCAGCGTCAACTGGCATAAATCATACATGTGGGGCGCTAACCCGCGTGCCGAAGTCTGGGCTAGCCTTACCGGCGTGCGCGGCGACTACACCAACGGTACCGTATCCGGTTGCGGATATGACAAGGAGAGCGCGGCAGTTGATTTAGCGTTGAAAGATAACCCGCTTATGCAGACACTCATGATGTGGCCGAAACTGAACGTGAACACCGGTTATAGTGGTCAGGTCACGCGCGTAGTCAACAAACTCGATTACGGGTATGAGCTGTGCTTTGGCGGCATGGGCATGAGTGAGTTCCTGGACTTCATGCGCGGCAATGGGTTCGCCGTTGAGGAGATGCACGGCGATATGTTCGACGGGTACACGTTCCGGCGTGACATGCCCGAATCTTTCGTTAAGACAGTTTGACTGCGATAGCGCGGCGCATTAATCCGCGCTTCCCGCCCATTCGGGCAATTTCAATCAATCAAACCTATAGATCCTATATCACACTAATGGAGGTGTGCCATGCCTGAAGAAATACTGAATCCAAGCGACTTCCACGTTGGCTGGTCGGCCCAATCGTTGGCCGGCGACATCTACGTTATCGTCAAAGCCACTGACAAGACGGTGACGTTCGATAAATACAATACCGTCTGGCTTACCGTTCGGCGTGTCCGGCGTAAGCGTTTCGAGTGGATTGAAGGAGGCTACTTCAAGGACGGTGCATTCACGTTCTGGCCGAGTAATTTTTTCCCGCCTGAGAACGTCTGCAGCCGCAACGATTTCATCCAATCGCATGAGTTTAAGGCGGTGGCATGATGGCACGCTACTTCTACGCTTTCCGCTGGGCTTATGGTATCGGCGCGACATGGGATGACGGGTCATGGCCGGGTGGCCTCTACGTGTTTGATTCGAGGGCTGAGCGTGACGCTTGGGTTGCCGACGACGTGTTTGATGGCAATTGGCATTGTGAGGCCATTACGGCGAAAGAGGCGCGTCATATCATGGCCGATACTGTTATCGGTTTTGATAATGATATGGCCGCACGGTACGACGGTAGCAGGTCGGCTGTCGAACGGTACGCGCCTACCGCCGAATTGGTCAGGGCATGGCGGCGTATCGACATGCAACTTAACCCAGTTGCGTATATGGGTGAGTGATCGACCATGATTGACCATTACCGTTGCAAGTCGTTTCCCGTGGCTGTTGCCACTCAATCGCATTATGAGGCCAAAGGTTATCCCGTGGAGCTAGTCCCGTGGGGTAGGGGCTACATGGTGCGAGTCCATCGTTAATAAATCGTTGTGGGGCATGGCGTTGTGGCCGTGCCCCTCTTGTTTAAGGGAGATTCAAAATGTCCATTACCGTTAAAGATGTTGCCGACATGGTGGAACGTGTTGACGAAAAACTATCGCCATTGACGCGCTATGACGGTTTCCAACCCTATGAGGGCATCTATCGCCTTGGCGACTGGGGATATGTGACGGAAACCGAATATAACAAGGCTTTCGAGCATGAAGATGGTTGGGCGCAAGACGCTTACATTTTGGACGGTAACGGTGTGAGCCATACCCGCATTAGTCAGCTAATTGACGAAGACGATACCGGTAAGGCAATTTCCGATTACATCAATGAGCGTTTCAACAATGACCAAATGGACGACGTTTCTACACCGAAGCCACCGAAGAGGGTGAATGCTGAGAGTCTTCTAGCCGCCTACTCATTCCAGAAAATCAATCAAAATCGAATCTTTACAAGTGAGGTAAACCAAAATGAAGAAGCTGACCAATGACCCGTCGCGTAACGTGAATGCCGTGAGCGGCATGTGGGTGCGGTTGCGCAAGATGGCTCGAAATATGATGTTCGGTATGTGAACGCTCGGGTTAGACGAGTCTGGTCACTTTCCCAGACTTCGCAGGGCACGGCGTGGAATGTTCAGGCCAAGGGAGTCCAGTATGAGGACTTTTTGAATGGCATGAGGTCAAGCTCCGTTGACCTTGAGCATGGTTGGATGCTCATACCCGATTCCGAGCGTATGAAGACAGTGCCGGTGCCGGTACCTACCGGAATGGACGCTAAAACGGTTGGCGGCATTGTCGCGCACCCATCGATCGATGCAAACTGGAAGTGTGAGGAGGAACGCTTCACGAGCAATGTTCAGTGGCCGGTGCCTATGCCCGAGGACGCGATATTGGAAGACGAGTTCATGGATGATGAACCCGCGCCGGATACACAGGAGATTCCCGAAGTGCCGCCGAAGGTGAACAGTTTCGCCGTCTCCTATTGTACGATGCCTGACCTGATGATGGCTAAGGAATGCCCCGAATTGCAAGGTTTGGCCCTATCCGTCACTTCCGTACCAGCAAGGGCCGCAAGGTGGCCTACGTTGCTTCGGCCAATGGCAGGTGCGTTGTCGCCTACCGTGCCCGTTATGAGCGTGGCAGTGACAGGCAGTTGGAAAAGGCGGTGGCCGATTACGTGGCTACCGTCCGCGACAAGTGGGTTAAGGCGGCGTGACATGAGCGAGATTCGGGAGAAAGCCGTACGCCTGTTGTTGCAGGCGGCTTACGAGATGGCCGCCGATAACGCGGATAGCGTGGCGGATATCTTCGACTGCCAGCATGGTTTTATCGATGATTTACGCCGTCGTGCCATGCTGAAGCTGGACAAGCCATACACCGCGCCGGACTTCGATACTGCGGAACAGCAGATAGCCGAAACCGGTTTGTCGTTGGACATGCTCGACAAGAGGGCGCGTGAGGCGTTCTCACAGAAGTATTCCACCACGTATGACCGGTATGAGTGCGCTATCGGCTGGTGCATCGACGACATGCTGGGGTGGGAATGATGGAAGTCAAGATACCCACTAGCAAGATTCGTGAGGTTCTGGAGTCCTCTGGCTATGCGTATACGCCGGATAATATCGCGGCGGTACGCGCAAACATTCCACTCCACACGTCTGACCTGATTCTGGCGGCATTGAGCGCCACCGATTTACCCGACAAGCGGTTTGCTTTGCCGCTGTTCTAAGGAGCTTTTCAAATGACCACTTACTATATGCAAGACAAGCATGACCATTACCGTTACACTCGAATCAGCAAGCCCCGCGCCTACTGGGAGTGGCTGACCTACGCAGTGGAATGGCTGGTCTGCTGGCATGAGATCAACCGTGCACGTTCCATCACTTCGGCTGGCGTTTCTGGCATTGGGTGCCTTGTTGGGCCTATTGCGAGGCGATGGAAGGCGGCGATATTGCGGAGCAGTCCTATCTTGACTCATTTCGCAAGGTGGAGTATTCCGACAATGGCCGTGTGGCCGTCATTACCGCCTATTGATTCCTGCCGCCCGGTGTTTTCCTCACTTCCACCGGACGGGCATTCCGTTTTTAACCAAATATGGTATATAATTGATACCATCTATTAACCGTTAAGGAGGTTGTTATGGGTAAGCTGGTCGCCAATATCGATGATGATGTCAAGCGCGTGCCGCCGCGCTCTACGATTCCATGGGCATGAGCCTGAGCACCGCAGTCAACATGTTCCTACGCCAGTCTCTGGTGGACAACGGGTTGCCGTTCAGGCCGACGCGGCACACGCCGGACGGTTACCCGGTGCCGCCTGTTCACAATGCATACATGTTCGAGCGTTCGGAGAAGGGCCATGTGATACTGCCCGCCGATTGGGATGATTCGGAGGATGATGTCTATGACCAGTACGCCAAATGAACCGCGCCTGTATGACGTGTGGCTGATGTGGGTCGAGTTTCCCGACCATCCCGGTATCGGGAAGCCGCGTCCGGTGGTTATCACCGAGGTTGACGGCGATCTGGTGTCGGGTATCGTGGCGAAGATAACCGGCAACACTGATTGGGATGAGGCCGGTGACGTGCCGCTGCTCGACTGGAAGGCCGAGGGGCTGTTGAAGCCGTCGCTCGTGCGCTGTTCGCAACGCTTCTACTTCAACAGGAGCGAACTGCTGCAATGGTTCGGACGACTCTCGTTGAGGGACGCGGAGCATGTTAACGACGGGTTGAAAGCCACATTGGACATTCCACCATACAGGCGAAGCTATAGCCGTTATCGTTTTCATGATGTTTTTGGCGAGGATACCCCGGCCCTTGTGGTCGGGGAGGAATCGCCTTCTCCTTTTCAATCAATTACCGCGATGACGAGCATCGCGGTAATTGATGGCCTCATGGACTTGTTCTATGAGGCCATTCTTATAGAAACCATCATTTAGAACCGCATCATAGGGCTTTCTATGGTGCGGTTTTCACATAAATCAGCATTTAGACGGGACTTTAGAGCGTTCTATTGTTCCGTCAATCGTTTTACCGAACAATACAAAGGAAGGTTTTGTCATGGAAGACAAGTTGGAGAATTTGCAGGCGTTGATTGAGGCTCGGGCTAGGGGATGTACGCCAAAAGGTGCGGGGCATGTCCGAGGCGCGGGTCCTGTGGGTATTGGATGGATATAAGATTGATGGGTTGCCGTCCGGCCGTGAGTTTTCATCGAATGGGATTCGCTGGAGCACGTACAAACCAGTTGAGGAGCTTGCGGACGGCGGCTATGACGCCGACGATGACGTGGCCAGATGATGAATGACCTTGTGCCTGTCGATACGGCGTACAGTCGTATGCGCAAGGTCCGCGCCAGCTTGAAGTTTTTCGCCGCGATGGCGGAAGGCGACGGTATGGAGACCTACCGTATCTCCCAGCATGTCACGACAATCGAATACCGGCAGGTCAAGGCTCCCAAGGGATTGACCTTCGCTGAACTGTGCGATTGGGTGGAGGAGAACGGTGACGGCGATCTATACGACGTTGACGATATCGGCAGTGACGTGTTCGCCGCCAGTCGCCAGGATGGTACGGAACTTAGTTCCAAGGAGTCGAAATGATTACCGCGATCTACCGTTTCGAGCGTTTCGACCCCGCCACCAACACCGAGTTGTGGCGGCGTATACCACGCTGGAAGCTGCGTCTCATGTGGCTTCAAGCGTGGCTTAAACGCGATAAGGCGGCTCGAATCGGCTACCGGGCGTGGTTGTACGCGCGTGTTTCAGGTGGCGGCGAATGGCTGACCGGCGACATGCTGGACTGGAATCAGGAGGTGTCCAAGTGAACGTCGAACGTATGGAGAAAGCCTTGCACGAGGTGTGGAAATACTATGACGAAGCAGGGGAGACTGGGCAAAACTATGTGCTTGACCCGGATAATCTCACCAAGTTCGCCGCCGATCTGTGCAAGGAATACGAGAAATCTTGATACACTGAAGGCCACGGGACTATCTTGTGGCCTTCTGGGAATTAGCGAACCAAGTACAAGAGGCATGATGTTTCGTCATGCCCGAATATTCTTTCAGGAGGAACTATCATGTCCATCAAAACCACCATCGTCCACATGCCCAGCGGAAAATGGCGTTTGGAAACCCGTCAAGGCGCATGACCGATAAACCGCAATTGGAATGGGTTCAACACGTGGCCGGAATACGATCACAAGCCTACGAAAGAGGAAGTGGATGTGTTCGCACGTGAACTGTTCAAGGCCATGTTCGGTGTGGAGCCGATATTCATTGGTATGGAAGATGACGAATACGAATACGATTCACGTGCCGGTCTTTGACGGATAAGTGGAAAACGTGGGCCCGATTATACGAAAACATGCTTTTCATTCACTGAAACCCGTGAAGATCAATAAAAAATAGATTTTCACGGGTTTCAAGCTATGATAGGCGTGTTATAAGACGCCGCTGAAGCTCAGGAACCTCATGGGGTGGTGTTCGCTTTCACGGCTGATGGTCCGCAGCGTGGCCTGCATGTCCGTCACCGGCACGTTCAATCCGGTTTTCCTTACGATGCAGTAGGGGCATGTCCAATGACAGCCGAAATTCGTGATAACCGAATAATGTCCGTTCATTGTGTTTCTCCGATAAGCTGTTCCATGTCTTTCACGTTGTCCTGCTTGCGTTTCAACGCATTGCAGCGACGTATCCACTCGCGTTTGCGCTTATAGACGTTGGTTATCCCATCGTTGCTCAACAGTTCGTTGCATGAGCAGACAAGCTGGGGGATGTCCGACTCCGAGTCCGTTTGCACGACGGGTTTCTCCCCGCAGGCTGGCATTCGGGAACCGGCTCGTCAACCACTGCCTTCAACCGTCTGCAACCGATATTCCACTTCTGAACACTCTCGTCTTCAAAAAACGAGGTGAACGAAAGAATGCTTTCGACGTGATCGCACCATTCCAAGAGCGGCCACGAGTCTTTTTCCAGCCAGTAGTCGCGGTAGTTGCGGGCGACGCACACATGCTTCAGTTTGGGTACGAGTCCGCAGATGGGGCATGGTTCCACTACCGGTGGTTCAGGTTCCGGCTTTTCGACCGGTTCCGGCTCCTCCAAGTGCAACAGTCGCTTCAGCCAGTTCATACGTTCCTCGATTCCATCGACTCGTTGAACGCCTTCTGGAACGCATAAACCCGGCTTTAACGGCCTTTTCGACGGAACCGTCGGGCGGCAACGTCACTGTCACGTGCGCGCGTGGCTGCATGTCGTCGCCTATGCACACGCTGTCCGGTTCCAGCTCGCCCGCCATCGGGACTTCCACGGTGAACGTGGCTAGTTGAAGCGCCTTGGAATACAAGCTCAATTCCACTTCCGTGGTGCCAAGATTGATGCTCATTGAGTAATCTCCCTGTGTCCGAGGAACTTGTTGACGAAGAACGTCTGACCTTTGCCCGTGACTTTCGGCGTCTTGTTGATGGTCGTGTGACCGTCCGAGTGAACCACGGTGGTTTCCTTGATCTCGAACAATCCCAATTCCATAGATTTCTGCGTGGGCATGTTGCGAGAGCTGCCGGTTTTCATCAGCCATCCGTTGTCCCTCAGCCACGCGAACAAGCGCGTGCCGCCAATATCCACGCCATTGCCTTTCAGGACTTTCGCCAAGTCGCCCACAAGGATGCTGGTCTTCGAGGTTTCCACAGCGTCAGCGAACAATGCCTTGAGACGCATCCGTTCGACCTGTGCTTGGGCCTTCTCCTTTTCCGCCCGCTCCTGTTTGATTTGTGTGGCAAGTCGGATAAGGAAGTCGGGTTCGGTGACTGCCTTTTCCAAAGTCGATTCGGTCATGTACGCACCATGTTTGCGAATCGATGGCAGCACCTCATGCGTCACCCAGCGTTTGAACTCGCGAGCCTCGGGCTTGCGGCTGCGTAACACGAGGGAGTACAAGCCGGACTCGGACACGAAAACGGGTGCCTTGCCGCCGTTCTGAGCAATATCCGTACTACGGATATTGGTGATTTCATCGGCATCGAGGTATTCCCGAATATGGTTGGTGGCCGTACCGAGAATGGCGCATACGTCCGCTCCAAGGAACCACGGGTTGCCGTGTTCATCGGTTAGGACACGCACCTGAATGCTGTTGAAGTCGAATGGTTGAATCTGGTTGCTCACTTGTCGTCTCCTTCCTTGGATTGGTTTTGCGAAACCTGCATGATCTCCCACACGTCCGCGTCCTCCGACAAGCCGGACGCGAGACGGTAGAAGTCACTGAACCTGTAGAGCGGATTGCTGTACGCATCCTCGCCCTGCTGGGGCAACTGGCCTCGATGTATCCAACTGCGCAAAGTGCTGCGGTTCACGCGCATCCCGCACGCCTTGATGATGTCCAACAGTTCGCCACGGGTTCTCACCGCCTCCGATTGGAGGAGACGTTTCACCCGTTCCGCCCTGATGAGGCGACGGGCATACTGAAACCGCATTTCGGGCATTTCGCCGTCTCCGCGTCCGCGTAGCAGGAGAGCTGGCCCAAGCACTTGTCGGCTGGGCATAGCCCGTACAGTACGGTTTCCCCGTCATCGTCCGTGAGGAAACGACGCAGCTTGCGTGTCAGACTGTGAACCAGTTCCGCGTACACGGGGGTGCTGGAATGCTCCATGAGTTTCGGATGATTGGCGATACGGTGAACCATGTCCGACAGTGGCGTGGACTCGGCAGATTGATTTTCAGACTGCGCACCCACTCGTACAACGTGCCTTGCAACCCCGGATAACCGTGGTCATCGTCCGCGTACAGCAGATCATGCAGGGCCTCGCGCAACGGTGCGGGCGCAGTGCCGGATTGACCGCCGCCACCGTTCTTGTGCCCGTAGGCGCGGTTGATGCGATACTCGCACAGGTCAGGCAGACTGCGTTCCAACCATCGCAGGTCGCCGGTCAACTGGCTGGCGTGCTTGTCGCACAGGAGATTCAGATTCGGTTCGACGCCATGTCCGATAAGCGGCGACGGCGCGTCGGTGACGATATCCCGCCAGCAACCGTGGTAGCGGCAGAGCCTCGTGTTTTCAGTGGAAAAGACAATAGTAACCTTGACCTTCGGTTTTTTTGAAGGTCTCGGACGTGTCAGCAACTCTTAATTATGCCATCAAACCGGTTATTGTTCAGCCGGACGGCGTGTCGCCAGAACCTCGTCCAATGTCACGCCCAAACCCGGATTGAAACCACCGCCCTCACGCTGCGCTTGGGTTTCGCGGGCGGCAAACGCAACGGGTCACGCGCAGTCAACGCCACCCGGCGAGACTCGTCCGAAGAACGGCCCATCATGCGCTGCCGGCGATACAACCACGCCTGATCTTCCACCAGTCCCAAACGTTCGCACTCCCGGCCTATCTGCGCTTCGGACGGTTTCGCACCGTTGCGCAGCTTGCGGACGATGCCGTTGATGTCGCCGGAACCACACCAGCGACCCGTGCTGTTGTCCGCGTAGAAGCGTCGAACGGCCTCACGCGCCTCTGCTGCCGTGATATCCGAACGCAGTTCCGAATGAAACGCGTCAAGCTGAACATCATCCACTGAGCGTTGCCGTGATGCGCGTTAATCAGCGACAACAACGCCGCCGCCTCACCCTTGCTGAGCATTGAGACCTCCCTGCGAGTATCGGGCACGCTCCTCCTCGGTCATGTACTGCCAGGTTTTCGCCATGTTCGCTTCGAGATTCTGCTGGCTGCGGGACTTGACCGGCTGGACTTGCCGGGCCCTTGGGGTCTCCGGTTTGGGTTTCTCCCAGTTGCGTGCGTACAGTTCCCCGCCGATGAACCTGCTGAACGTCTTCACGAACCGTTCCTCGGTGGCCCCGACATACGCTCGGGTTTTGGCTTCAAGAAACTCGCACGGGTCAGCCTCGCCGGCGGCTTTCACGATCTTGGGCCATTCGATTTCCAACTGCATTCGAGCCTGAGATGTCTTCCCGTCGAACCTGTTCGTCGGGTAAAGACGCTCAAGACTGTCGAGCAGTCCAGCGAAGTCAGGCTTTGAGGGGGTAGGGGGAGTTGAATTATCTTTAGATAATTCATTCTGGTGTTCTGGTGTTCTGGTGTTCTGGTGTTTGTCCCGATTCAGATGACTTTCAGACGGCTGAATCGCATCTGAATCGGAGGTTTTCACCTCGTTCTTATTTTTTTGGTAATTTTCAGCATTGCTTTCGCGCTTCTTTTGCACCTGTTCGCGACTACGATTATGCATAAGATAATCGTGAATGTAGTACCCGTTGTTCCCGTCCGGTTCGATCATGCCGACATTGCATAGTGCTTCAAGTTCTGAATCGGTGATATCCAGCACGTAAAGCGCATCATCTTCACTGATATGACCGTCTGAAAGATTATCTCCGCAGAAGGTAAGCATCATCGTGAACGCGCTATCGCGCTCGGGCATGTGTGCCTGAGTTTTCGCACCTTGCGATTCATGTAGAAGCCGTTGACAAGCTGGATGTATCCTTTGCGGGCCATCGTTATACCACTTTCCTGAAATCTAAACTCACCAGACTCATTCCGTCTCCTCAATCATGGTTTCGAGGCAGCGACCGCGTTCTCACTGCGGTTCTCGCTACTGCCTTCCGCGCCAGTGCGAGTAGTTCCTTGCTTGTCGGATATATTCCTCATGGAAGCCGGGAATCTCACCGGCATAATTCCATGCGTCATCCTCGTCTTTCGCCGCGTAGCTATCGACGCCATCCCATTTGCAGCTGTTCCAGCAGAGCCGTCTCGCCACGGCCTCAATCTCTGGTCTGTCAGGCAGGCCCATGTCACGTCGCCGGTCCTGACCGTCTCCGTGCCGTAATCATGATGCGTGCCCGCATACCAGTACGAATAGATGCTGAATCCCGCCAGAAAGAGCGTTGCAACGACTGATACCACCAGTGCGACAATCAAACTTTTCTCGACCTTGTCCAATCCGCCCATCACTCACCGTCCTTTCCGATTTTGTTGGTCTCCTTGTATGGGTTTTTGCTTGTATATTGCGGGAAGTCCCATTCATGGTCTTTCCAACCGGCGGCATAGCCTTCGCTCCATGCCTTGCGGCGTTCGTGGTCCAACTGTTCTGAGCTGTGTATGGTTTCTGGTTCGTCGTCGCTTTTCTCAAGAATGTACATGAGTGTGGTGTCGCTGGTGCCAGACTTGGTATCGGTCGGGAGGCAGTCCACGCGCGTAACCCGCCAGCCCTCGTCCAGCCGCCTTCTGAGCGCCTCCAGATTGGCCAAGTAACGCCTTTGGGGGCGACTATCCCAAAATATCGGGCAAGCCTTGTATCGTCTGCTCATTTCGCGTCCTCGCTTTGCTTGGTGGTTTCGGTTTCATGTTCATCGAATGGGACTGCCAGCTTCACGTGGCTGTTCATGATCGCGATGCGAGCCGGATCTTTAAACCACGTAATGCCTTCGACATAATCCACGTATCCGCAAGCAAGCCCATAAATCCCGTCACAGCGTTCCGCCCATCCGCTTTTCAGGTAGTATGTTTCGTTCGTATCAAGTTCCACGCGCAGACCCATGTCATGCGGGAGGAGTTCTAACACACCGCTCATTTCGTGTCCTCGCTTGTGAGAATCGCTAGTATGGTGTCCTCGCATTGCAGTTTTGGCAGTGGTTGCGGTGTGCTCATATCCTCGTAGAACCTGTTCAAGGCGTGCGAGGTCGTTTGCGTGTATGGACTGTTGGAATCGTAAAATACGTTCGACCAGACATTCCGCGAGTTTTGCACGTATCGCAAGTGCGCGGGACAGAAGAATCTCGGCTTATTGTCACCGGCGAACAGGCATAGCCATTCTCCATTGTCTATAACTTCAAGGATTGCGTCTTCCTCGGTTAACTCCCAGAAGTCGTAAGTCATGTGACAGTCCGGGTAGTCACATTTTGCCAAGTAGGTTGTTCTCACTCTCATGCTCATTTCCTGTCCCTTTCCCAAATATTCTCAACCATCCCGCACCACTTATCCCATGCTTCCTCTCTCGTATCGGCATAAGGGGCTTCCAAGTGGGTGCAGAAAAACATGTAGCGGCCTCTCCATTCGAATATGAGCGGGACACATCCGTAGAGGGGGCAGCAGTGCCGAATCTTCGATGCTAGATTGAACATGTTCGTCTCCTTAAATCTCGTATGAAGTTGTGGCGCTTCGCCAGTCCGAGGGCGTGCCGCTCGTCGCCGTGAGCAGCACGCCGTCATCGAATATCTTCCAGTGGCCGCTGCCGGCGCGTACACCGTGTAGCCGTGCGAGGCTATCCAATGCATGAGTTTGCGGTCATCTCCACGCGCGGTCATGCTTTGAGCCTCATCTTCAACGCGAGACCATTCTCATGCACGCCACCGTTGTCGAAGCCCATGAAACCGTTGAACAGTTCGTATTCGAGCAGGGCGGTGTCCACGCGGAACTCGTCATACCGATGATTTTTGATGCGGTCCATGACAAGCCTCATCGATGCGGCCGTATCCCTGCGGTCGGCCTGTATCGGAATGAGATACGGCCAAAGATTCCATTCGCCGGATGATCGTTCAGCCAATGGGCGAAATCAACGAGTTTCCTATCTTCCATCATGTTCTCCTTGCCTTTTCGATGAATTCGCGCAGATACGGGTCATCGATGTCGATGGGGTGGCCGGCGAAAACCATGCCGCCCTCTTGGATGGACAATGGGGGAGTGCGTTTGGTTTTATGCTCCTTGCCTATTTCGCGCTTCCGGCTCTATACCGGTCTTGCCGTCCAAGTCGGTTGACGGGCGAACATGATAGGCGGCGAAGAACGGGCCGAGATTGTACGTGTAGTTGAAGTAGCAGCCATAGTCATAGTCAGGGTCGTACCCGTAATCCCAGAAGTTCTCGGGAATATCCCGGCGTACCACATACAGGTCGTAGCTCATTCTTCGTCTCCTTCGATGATTCCATGTCCTGCTATCAATGCGAGGGTCTTTAAGTCGGTGAGCACGGCTGGTTGTCCATGCTTGACAACGTGTTCAAGCCGAGACCCTTCTGTTTGAACACGACGAACCAGTAAGGTGCGTCAGCGTTACCCGCCTCGGTACGGCCCTCCTGCATCCACTCCTTGAGTCTCCCAGCGTAGGTGCTGTAGTTTTTACACTCCAATACGACCGGCTGGCCGTGGATACGCAGACCGGTGATATCGCCCTGGTCTTTCGTCCCATGCAACACTTCACGGTGTATCGTCTGCTCGCTGTCACCCAACCGGGCGCGCAAATAGTTGACCACCTTGGATTCAAGCAGTGTGCCTTTGGCTTTCTGTCGGCTCATTCGTCCATCCACCATTCAGTCGGGTCATCGTGAAACTGGCAGTCCACGCAGTCCCCGAATACGTTCAAGATTCCTCCGCAGTACGGGCAATGCTCATACTGGACGGGCAGATAACTCGGTCTCATAATCAGAACTCCGGGTTGTCTCGTAGTCGTTTTTGCACGTCCCCGCGCATCTGCTCGATCACATCGACCCGAAGTCCGGTAGCCAAGCGAATCTCCTCTGCCGGACGGTTCGAGTCTTCAATGAGCAGTTGCCATGCTTTACTTGTCGCTTTGCTCAATGTGAGTCTCCTTCGCCAGATCAGTGCTGATACGCACCCGATAGTCGGTGATGCTCCAAGTCAGATGGTTCAACTGCCAGACGGTGAGTCCAAGAAAACACAGCAGACAAAACGCTTCAATGATGACCAGCATCGTGTTCTTTGACGTGATGCCCACCGCGAGGGAGAACGAGTAGAACAGTCCCACCCCAAATACCAGTACACAAGCCATAATCCGGGTTTGCTGCCGTCACGTCGTTCGTAAACCGTGACCATATCCTTATCACTCATTTCGATTCCTTCTTCTAGTCCTGTTCACGCCGCCCCATACGCCTTGCAATGGGTAGCCGCTGATTCTGTCGTGTTGCGCCGCGTACCGTGCGCATTCGCATATCGCCGGACATTGGGCGCAGACCTTGAGCGCCAATCGTTCCTCGCTGGACGTGGTGGGGAAGAACAGGTCAGGGTCCATGTCACGGCATACGGCTTTGTCACGCCAGCCGCTCATTTCACGCCACCGGACGCGGGGTCGATAAGCTCACACGACATGGCGTCGATGTGTTCGCCGGTCTTGGCTTCGAGGCAGAGCCGTTTCACGTCGCCGGTGGTTTCGACCTGTTGGATGATGGTCTGTTCCGGTGCCGGGGTCGTAACCGCGTAGGCGGTGAGTCCGATGACGGCCAGCACCATCGCGACGCTGACGGAGCCGACGATGATGAAGACGAGCCCGATGGTTGATTCCACGGTCCATGACGACCTGCGTTGCATGGTTTGACTCCTGTAAATCTCCGACAGTGTTTCGATACCGTCGCGTACTGCCGTCCGCTCCGTGGCGGCGATGATGATGCGCGTGGCCTTGTCCGCCTCATGATGGGCGTTGGGATTGCTGTGGCAGCGGACAAGCCACACATGGGGCAGCAGCCGTGTCACACGGACACGGCCCCGCCAGTTCTCATAGTCGAGGCTCATGATTCCGCCTCCTTGATTCCTTCGGCTATCAGTTCTTCCCCGATTTGCTGAATGTGTTCGACGGCCTCGGTCATCGCCACGTAATGCTCGTACACGTCGTTCAACGCGAGCTGGATATCCGTGAGCCGTCGTTCTCCGATGGTCTTGTCGAAGTAGTTCGCGGCGAAGTTGATATCGGTGAACGCCACGTTGAGCAGCTTCTTCCCGTCCCGCAGCATCGAGTGAGCGGAAACGTTACCTACCAACACTTTCGGATTACTCACTGCGTTGCCTCCTTCCCTGAAGGGTTTATCGTGTCATCCCTGTAAGGAGTGGCCACGCCAGCGCAGCCGGGACAATACCGGAAATCAGGTTTGATACGGTTGCCCTGATGGTGAACCAGTCACGGCTCATGGACTGTCCGCATCGAGAGCAGTCGAAACCACTGTCCGGGTCGATGAAACTCGGCCCGTTCACATCCTCCGGGTTCTCGATGGTCGTGTCCGGGCGGAATACGACTCGCTGGTGAATCACGAGCGTGGCCATGTCGGTTAGCGGCGCGGTCTTCCTGCGGTCCTTGAGCTTCTTGCGATACTCGTAGACCTTTTGGCGTGACACTCCGGTGCGCTCCGCGATCTGCTTCGGTGTCAACTCGTCTCCGTGATAAGCCGCAGAAGCGTATCCAACGTTTCGGCTGAAGTTGGCGATACTGGCGGGTTCCGCTCATTGTCCGCCTCCCATTTCCTTCTCTCGCGCCATGATCTCCACGTCGTCGGCGAGCATCCTCAGCACGCCAGCGAGCGTGCCATACGATTCGGCGGTCGGATACACCGTCTTGCTGACATACACGTCCCACCTGTCGGAGCCTTGATGGTTGTCGGCCTTGAGGATGATGAGCGGGTCGGCGTCGATGAAACGACCGTCCTTCATGCCCCGCACTTTGAGCATCAGACGTATCGAATCCGCCTGCTCGCTCGTGTTGCCCAGAATATCCAGAGTGCTCATCGTCTACCTCTCAGTTCCTTCTCCTCGTTCGCGATCGATTGGAGGATGGCCTCCAGGTCGCCGAGCTCGTTCTGCATCGCTCATTCTTCCGTTGCCTTCCCTCTCATTGCGCCAATGACCTTCTGCACGATTCCTGGCCGGGATATGCACCAGTTGCCTTCGTGAGGAAATCGAACACCTGTTGTGACGGCTGGGATATCACATAGGCATGATTGCCAGACAAGCCGCCTTGATTTCCTCTTCCGTGGCTGACGTGTGGCCCCGGCCAAGTAGCCTCTCTCGAACGCCGGTTGCAGGGCGGGGTAGATGTACGGGCTTCCTTGCGCCGAGTTTCGATTTCGCTATTGATAATGTTCATTCTTCTGTTGCCTTTCCTTGCATTGCCTTGACTGCGAGTCGCATGGCGTCGTAGTATTCGGCCCTCAACGCGCAGTCAGAATCCCATTGAGGGTAAGAGTCGGGCTTCAACGCCTCGTAGAACGCTTTCGCCCCGGCTTCGATTTCCTCGTTCGTGGGCTGGCGTTCAGCGCCATCCATGTACGCTTCCGCCAAGTCATCGGACGTGTAAACCGGTATCGTTATTGCGCCGTGACAATCAACCGCTTCGGGCGGGTAGAGGCGCTCCGCCTCACTACTGATGATGCTCACAGCTGACCTCTTTCCCGATTGCGTTCCAGACAGTCGTCCATCGCCTGTGCCACTTCTTCGTCGGTGATACCGAACGCGGCGATCAGGTTGCCGACCGTCTGCAACACGTCAGCCAGTTCACCGAGCATGGCCTGGCGGCGCTGGTCGCGCACGTAACCTATCCATCCGGCTTTCGCCTTGTCCCGGTCATCGCCGAGCTCGCCGCCCACGTTCACCCCGAAGCAGGCGAGGCAGTTCGCATGATCATCGAACTCCCGGCCAATGCCGCTCGGGTCTGTCGGGTCGCTGGCTTTCAGGTATTGTTTGCAGGCTTCGACCAGTTCGGCGCTCTCTTCCAGATTCTTCAAGGCCAGCCACTTGTCGGGCGTGAGATGGCCGAAAGATTCGATCGGAGGCAATTGGACGATACGATTGCTCATGCTTCCACCGCCTTGGCCGGACGGAACGGAGCTTGAGAGGTCACGTGCTTGCTGTTGAGGTCCGACCAAACAGACCCGGTGACGGGGGATTCCGGGTCACCGATAAGCAAAGCGATCAACTTCGAATTGTCCAGGACGGAGATGGCGACGCTCCACAAGGCATTGTCCTTATCCCACCACAACCCGTCATGGTCGGGCAGCTTCGGCTTCCGACGCAAAGCGTAGGCGAAATCATCGGAGTCGATGCAGTACTCACCGTCTATCTCGCTGATGCGGATACGCAGGAGCATGTCGCCTAGAGGGTCAGGCTTGAGATCGATGACGCGGAAATGGTTTCCCTCCGTCGTGCAGGCAATATCGCCCACCTGCACGTTTTCGATGTTGTCGATGCGCTCATACTCGGGGTCATCCAACAGTTCGATGGATTGGATATTGTCTGTTGGCTCAAAATCACAGGAAGAGTCATAGCTACGTGACGTGTACAAAGAACGGTTATCGCCTAAATCAATATCTCCTGTGTCATCTAACACTCCAGTAACAATGGTGCCGTTCTTCCATGTGGCCTTGACGTGCAGTCCGGCCATCTCCTTGCAGGTCTTGCCTTCCCAGAAGGGTTTCTCACTCATTGACAGCCTCCTTGGCTAGTTGTCGTTTACGTTTCCGCTTCGCCTCATACTGGGCGTATTTCTCGGGATGCTCCGACCTCCAACGGCGATGGTATTCAGCCATCTCACGCTGATGGGCGGCGGCATACTTACGAGCCGAAGCCCGAGCCTGAGCCAAATGCTCCGACCGGTACCGGCGTGCATACTCATTACGTTTCTCACGATTACGAGCGTTCCGCCGATTCGCCAGATCACGCAGATGCTGCGCATACTCGGGTCGGTTCGACGCCGTTCCCTGACACGACAGTTCCGGCACATGCCATCCTTGCCGACCCGGCACATGCCACCGCACCAATCGCATTTCGGATGACGTTCAGTTATCAGCCGGACAGTTCGCCGCCGTTCCGGCAATAGTCGATGAACTCCTCATCGGTCATGTCATCAACGTTCACAGCCACACCTCCCCATTAGTGAACCTGCGGAACAACACAGGGTCGAGCTTGTACAACGCCCGCCGAAACTGCGGGTCACGGCAGAACAGGATGAACAACAGGCTTACTGCTTCGGCGGTTCGCATCGCGTCCAACCTCCCTTATCGTCCAGAAGCACCCAACCATGTTGGGCGGTGAGAATCGGCACCAGTTCGGGTGATCGTTGAAACCGCTCACGATGTACCCCAAGCTCATGGCCTCACGCGGATGGGCGTGAATCCACCCATGACATCCCGTATCGCCACTCCCACACGCCAAGATGAGGTTCGACGCCTCATGCAGTCCCGGCACTTGTGTGACCGGAGTCTGCGATGATGCCGGCTGAAACCGCTCCAATGGAATGGTTTGCCGCAGCGGACGCACCGGTATTGGTCGCGTGCGTCCACCAAATCCTTGACGTGTTGGGACGGGTTAGATCTGCCCATTTCCGTATTCGTCCTGGGGTTGGCTCCACGGTCCGTAGGCTGCTGATACTGCTGTTGCGGTTGCTGGAATCCCTGTTGCGGCTGCTGGAATCCTTGCTGATACTGCTGCTGCGACTGTTGGAAACCAGACTGCTGGGCCTTGGGTTTCGCGCTCAACACCGCAATGGTGCGGGCCGCGACATCCCAATTCTCATACCGTTTCCCATCCTTTTCCGACACTCTTTTGGACAAGCTGCCGTTCACAAGAACCTTCACGCTCATGTTCGGCTGGGACTTCAACTGGCGAACCTGATTCAAAGCATCCTTCGCCTGATTCGACAAGGGACGCACACCATAGAACTGAGGCTCCTTGTCAACCCACTGGTTCGTGTTCTTATCCGTGTAACCCGGATGGACGCTGACGTTGAGAATACTGGAATCCTGAAAATCCTTGATCTCTCCCGCATATCCGGTAAACTCGATGCTTGGTTCTCCGGCCATTACGCATTCCTCCTGTAATTGTTCGTCTTGTGTTTCTCCATGGCCCGCCTGTTGCAGACCAGCATGTGTGATTGGGCTCCGGCGCAATCAACGGCACCGCATGTGGGGCATTGGGGGAGCGTGATCTTGTCCCCGTGAGCCCACAGGCATCTGGCGCACTTGCAGCCCGGCCTCGGGGTGAAAGTCACTCGAAGCTCGCCTCCACCTTCGTGAACGGGAAACGATCATCCGGACACTGGTCTTGAAGAACTGGCTGCGGGATTGGGACTGGCATGGGAAGGCGGGGGCGATGGTGCCATCATGGGAGAGCACCGGCATCCAACGTTTGCCGTCATGCTTCCACACCGATTCGGTGCGAGCCTTGTAGAAGCCCGGCTCCTTCGGAAGGTTATCCATCGTGTACGGTCCGCGGTACGCATATTGGAAAAAGGAGTCATCCACCCACCACCCGTCCGGAAAGCCGAGCTCCCCGATACTCAGGCACAGGGTCTGTCCGCCAATACGGTCAGAATCCGTCTTCTTCACCGTGTACTCGTTGCCGCTCTTCATCACCACTTTGTCGCCGGGGCGAACCTTCGTGATATCGGTGATACGCTCACGGAAAGCATCATCCACCAGTTCGATGGACTTGATACCGGAGTAAGGGACGAAAGTCGAGGATGAACGAATGGCGGGAGAAAGAGAGACGCAATGAGCAACGTTTCCCACCATGTCGAGCGTACAGGTCATCGTGTCGCCGTTATTCCACGTTATCTTGACACGCAGCCCTTCCAGCTCCCCGCAGGTCTTGCCTTTCCAGAACGGTTTCTTGTCATCATCTTCAGCCTGCTTGACGGATTCCGTCTCGGGCTTCGACTCGTACACATGCACGTTCCGAGCGGAACCGGTACTGTACCCATCGCCAAAATCCAAGAAAACCACGAGATTGCCTTCATCCTCGGTCTCGATGTACAGTGGCGGCTTATGGCCCATACTCATGATGAGAACGTCCACCATGCTTTCCTGGTTCTTCATCTCATGCAGTTCGCCCGCATAATGCCCGTCCGCATCATCAAACTCAACCCACATGCCCGGCTTCACGTCGTTCAAACCAATCTCACTGCTCACTGGGAGCCTCCTTAACCTTGTCGTTATGCTGTCGATAAGCGTCGATGAACCGTTGCGCCTGATATTCGGTCAACGTGCCATAAGCGACCCGCGTTTGCAGGACGTTGCCGATGAAACCGTTCTCCTGACCCACCGGAATCTTGCAGTCTTCAAGAATCCGGTCGATCTGTGTTTTCTGCTCGTCGGTCATACCCTTGACGGAACGCTTTTTGTAGCCGCTCGTCTCACCGTCATCATCCGTGGTCGCCAGTCCGAACGCGCCGCAAGTGCTGTAGCGTCGCGCATACGTCAATGCGGAACCGAGGGCCTGCATGACGCTCATGCCACGCGAATCACCCACCTCGACCGGGATAAGACAATTACTGGCAATCCACTTGTCCGTGCCCTTCTTCCTGACGGCCGTATCCACATACAGGCGTCCGTCAACCAACTGGGTCGGCCATTGCAGGTCGAACCCCTGCTCGTCCACATAGTTCACGACCTGAGCCAGGGTCGCATACGTGCCACGACCGCCCTGAGCGTCCTTCTTAATTACCGCCATGATTCAATCTCCTCCTCTTCCTCCAACAGCTTCCAGTCGGGGAACACGACATCCTTCGGGTATTTAGGCAACCCGTAGGCCCTCATGGCCTCCAACGGGTCCTCCGTGTTGTCACGGAACCATCTGATGCCCTGCAAGGCGTGGTTTATCTTCGGTTCCGCCAGTTCGGTGATGATGGGCGAATCCTCCTGAATCTCGTAGCGCATCCAGTCGAACGGCGGGTTCTTCTCCTGCACGACGAACTCGAAACCCAACGGCCCCTTATATTCGGGCATCGTCAACCGGTAGAGACGCATGTAGAACGCGGCCTGAATGTGATACCGTACTGCCAGCAGGAACGCTCGAACTCGTCCGGCGACTTCACCGTGGTCTTGTAATCACGGATACGCAGCACACCATCCGGGTCGGGAGTGGACGGCAACCAGTCCGCCTTGCCCTTAATCAACAATCCGGTATCAGGGTCGGCGGCGATCATCGCCACCTCCGGCTGACCATCCAGCTTCGTGAAGAAATCTCCAACCATATCTCGCATGGCCTCGACCTTCTCCACATCATCGGGGGAAAGCCATACGATATCCTCGCCCTCATGCAGTTTCAATGTCTCCGCATACCTGGCTTTGCCTTCCTTGGTGCGTAGGTTCGGTTTCACCAGCACCTCGGGGCCACTGCCCAATATGAGACTGTGAGCCGCCTTCCCGAACTCGAACTGGGGGAGGACGAATGCTCGCCGGTCAGATACTGCGAATACGCCAACGGGCTGACCAGATACTTCTTCAACGCGGTCTGGTCCACCGCGTCAAACGCGAAGTAATCGTCATCGGCCATCTGCTCGACGGTCATTGCCACTCCTTTCTTGCTTTGAGTACTTCCTTGCCTAAAACCTTGATGGTGTCGGCACCGAGTCGAGAAAATCGTCAACGTCCTCCGCGTCGTAGACCTCTCCGTAAAGCAGGGAACGATACGTGCGGAACTTTCTATGCCGGACATCATTCGGGGTCAACATGAGAACCCCTTGACTGCATGGACAGTTGTTCTTCACGTTCCATCAGGTGACTGTGACGCCAAGTACGCGACTTGCCCTGCTTGTGAGAGGCCTCCGCATAATCGGCCACATGGTCACGGCCAACGTCTCCCACGACCTTCGAGGCCTCGTTCCAATCCGAGTACACGCGATCGTTCACGGCCACATACTTGTCCGCGAGATAACGGACGCAATCACCGAGATAACGGATTGCTTTGGCGATGGAGTTGAAATCAGATGCATCAGTCGGCGTCCTCCGTCTGAATCTGAGCCCACGTCTCCTCCATGAGAGGCCGGTCGATCTCGTAGTAGATGTAGGGCTTCCCGTGCTTCGGCGGTAGGCGCCGAACTTCATCTTGTAGTTCTCGGCAAGACGGGAGCCGAAATGCAGGGCGCTTTTCTTCATCGGCTCGAATCCTTTCGAGCGCAGGAAGTCGCTGATGATGAGACGAGGCGAGTCAGGTTTCTTCGACGTCTCAGAAGGAGCGGCTGGATCGTCGAGAATCACGCGCGCCCGACGTTCAAGCTCGTCCTGCGGCAATAGTCCACGCGCCTCGTTGAGTAGTCTCATACGGTCGAATGGGGTGAGTTCCATGATTGTTTCCCTCCACTGGGCTTGATTATTTGGTTGTCCTTCTACGCCGGTGCTGACACGTCCGAAACCCTTGTTTTGCTGGTTTCGACGCAAGGACGCGAAGGGGTTAAATTTTTCTGAGCGCCAAGCGGGAGTCGAACCCGGGTGTGATCGTGAAGTCCATGACATCGGAACGCTTCACGACCACGGCCACCGTGCGCTTGGCTCCACCGGCCAGGGAGGAAAGTAAGGAATAAAAAGACCCCCGGCCGGAAGCATTATGGCTACTCGCGTAGGATGTAGCGAACGTCAAGTGGGCACAGGCAGCAGCAAGACCGCCCAGAATGCTCCACGGTCCCGCATACGGTTGGAACGCGAGGACAAGGAACCCGCATACCGTCACCGTCATGACGGCAAGCAGCGTAAGGTTCTCGATCATGTGGCGGCGTTCGTCCGTGGAATGCTGCCAGCCGGAGCAGTGCGCCCCATAGGTTTTCCTGTTCATGACATGTCCTTTCCTCGTGGCCGGACTCGGATTCGAACCGAGAACGCCCTTGCCGCCACCGTGTTTCTGGTTTCTGAGAGATGGATGACGAGTCCTATGGTGTGGCGGCGATGGTGCGTGTCCAGACACCCCGAAGTTCCGGCCGATGGTTGCCGCAGCAGATCGCAGTATGGTATTTATTTGCCTGTAGTCGATAGGTGGATAAAAAACGACCCACTGCGGCAGGACTTGTTATTCCTCGTTCTTCTCTCGGCGCAGTCGGCCAGGTCTTCAAGGGCCTTGGCGGCGAAACGCGCCTGACTTGGAGTGAGGGGGCGGGCACCGTAATCGGTGTCGATTTCCGCGTTGATAAGACCTTCGGCAGTGACGTTGCCGGTGAAGTATTCACGGGTGTGACGTTCCTCGACCACGAGCTTCTGGGAAAGGTTACGATTTTGGCTGACCATTGTTTTCTCTTTCTTGTGAATATCGTTTAAAGGCCCTTTCGGATTAGGCTTGTAATCGCCAAACCACATGCCAAACCCGAAAGGAAGAATGAAAAATGACCGACATCGACGCGCTTCAAAAAGCGGCTCGGGAGATCAGGGGAGACATGAGCTTCCTGAACGCCTCCAACAACGCCGAGACCTGGCTGAGACACATCAAAACGTCGATGGACTCCACAGCCAAGGCCATTGACGTTATTACCGCCAACCAGCGCGAGCTTTCCGACCGTCTGGACAAACTCGGAGTCTGACTCACGACGCTTGGCTTGTTCTCCCCAGATTTCCGCCAACTGCGCGGAGATTTGGGGAAGCCCGGTTTCCACGATCTGAGCCATCCACGTGTTGAGAATGTTCAGCTCGTTGGCAACACGCTCCGACGAATCCGAGACATACGAATAGTTGCCGTCACTCATATCGCCACCTGCCTATCGGGTTAAGTCCCTTCGGAAAGGATTCGGCCTTATCCGCCAGATCATTGAGTGCTTTCGCTATCTCGCGGGCCTGTTCCGGGGTCAGTTTTTCGCATATGGAAAGCGGTGCCGTCACCTTTACGTATCCCGGATGCGCCTCGCCTTTGAAAATGTGGGCTTCAAAGGTCTTCGTGACATCCGCCTCCAACGGGTCGTACATCACCTTGCCGATAGCAGGGGAGTCATAGACATGTTTCCCATGCTCATTGGTCTTGGACTTAGTCTTGTACATGATTCTTCGATTCGTATCGGTCCATCATCAGACGAACGTTGCGGCAAGGCGTCTTCCATGATGCTTGCGAGGCTTGCTCGCGTTCGTCTACTCCACCGGGGGTCTCCGGCCAGTAACTGTCCACGAGGGCGATGAAGTCCTTGGCGAAGCTCCTGAGCTTGCGCATGTCCGGTACGATCTCCACTCCTACCTTTCCGCTGTAAATCTCAGGGGCTTCATTCTTCGTCTCGTTGACTGCTGGGCTACGATTTGATGTGTTCATGGTGTTCTCTTTCGGAGAGGAGGTGAATATGGAGTATTGGAGTAAGCCCTACAGTGCGGACGGTGAATGCTATGCGGTTCGCAATATCTCAGACAAGCCGTTGACTGTGATTCAAGTTCTTGATTACTCAGGAAACGTCAGTCCGTTCGCTCGTCCGTGGGATTCGGGCAAGGAGCTTCCCTTCGTGGTGAAGCCGGGAGAGAGCTTGGAGTTGAAAGCCGCCAGCTCTTTCCTGTCCGGGCACAAGGGGTTGTCTATTCGCTTCTCGAACGGGGAGACGGAGTTTGTGACGGCTCTTGTTCCCCCGGCTCGCTGACATGCGCCAGAGCGCCGTCAATCCATTCCTTTGCTTTGGCGGCGTCCACCACCACCATTTTCCGGTAGGTGATAAGCGCTTCGCCTTTGCCGTTCCAGTCGAACTCGATGCTTGGCGTCTGCTCGGGGAGCATTGTGTCATCGAACTCCCCGACAAGTTCAAGAAATTTTTTCCGAAAGTCCTCCGGGAATGTCGCCCCGACCGCGATTTCACTGTGACGACTCATGCTGTTACCTCCAATACAGGAGACTCAGAAAGACGCTGCTCTTCAGAGAAGTCAAGTTCGCCTTGCAAGGCTCCGACCGATTCGGTCAGCTCGACCAGTTTGCGGTTCAAACGCCTCATGGCTTTCACGGTCCTCTCAGATGGGTTCCGAACAACTCTCTGGTTTTTCCCGTATCTTGCTCGGCGTCTAATGAACTCCTCAACTGGAACGCCTTTGCCGTAAATGTGATAGGAGATGTTGCCAGGGCTGCAATCAAGCAACTTGGCCCATGCTCGAACATTCCCCTCCACCCCATCGACGGTGACTATTCGTTCCAATGATTTGGTGGCGTTATCACTGAGCGTCATCCACTGACAGTTATCGGGCTCGTAGTCCCTGCTGCTGTCGATGCGATCTAACGAGAGTCCGTCAACATAACCGTTGGCTTTAGCCCATTCCTTGAATTTCGGGAATGAATGCCATTCTCCGCAAACCTTGATGCCTTTCGCACCGTAATACTTGTAGTTCGGCATGTTCGGGTTCTCGCAACGGCGCTTCATGCTTGACCAGATCATGTAGAGGTGTGAGCGACTCTCCTTCTGAGTCATGCCGTCACCTCCAAGTCAGGCGTCTCAGCGCCGAAGAACTTCTCATGCATGTCCACTGGATGGTGAGCAGTTCCTCGAAACTGACTCCGAGCGCTTCGCAGATCATGTCCAATTCATCGACTTTGAAGGCCGGCTGGCCGGCGAGTCGGCGGGATAGTTTGCTTACATCCCATCCGAGTTTCGCTGCAAGCCATCGGAGGCTTTTCTGTGCGATGAAGAGTCGGTATCGAATACCGGCTGTTGTTAGTTTCTGTGTGCTGCTCATGTCTATTAACATAGCATATGCCAAGTTCTGTCAAGACTAGACACGCCGTATCGCATATGCTAAGATTTAAGTATGGCTAATCCAAATGATTTCCGCGAAATGTCTGCGTTCGCCTTGGCATTTGCGACGGAGTATAAAAAGTACATGAAGGCGCACAAGGTAAGGCAGCGTCAGATTGCTGAATACCTCGGTTTCACCGAAGCGTATGTCAGCGAAAGGGTCAACGGCAAAAGGGCCATCGACACCAACGACGTAGATGCTCTTGCCGCATTGTCGGGCACCACCGGCCGTTCGCTGATGATCGAACTGGCTCGCCTCACCAAGGAAACATTGCGCCAGCCGGTATCCGAGACAGCCTCGGTGGCGTCCCAGCTCGAAAAGGTCATAGGCAAGAAGATACAGGTGGAGAAGGCCGCTTATCGGGATGAGAACAAGCAGGCGGAGTCCGGGCGTGAAAACATGGACTGACCTCACCATTGAGGCCCGACACATGGGAGTCCTCATAGAGGATAAGGAGTTCGACGGGACGCAGTGCGGGGAATACGATCCCGATACCCGCACCGCGTACATCGACCCCACCATGAGCATGGAACAACGGGTATGCACGTTGCAGCATGAGCTTATCCACGCAAAACACTTCGATGACGGGCTCGGATTACTGAGCCGGGAGAAAGAAGAACGCCTCACCCGCAAGGAGACCGCGTTCTCTCTGATTAATCCCATCGAATACATGCGCACGGAAGACCTGTACGGGGAGAACCCTACGCGATGGCGCAGGAACTGGGCATCACCGTCGGCGTCCTGTTGGACTACCGGCGATGGCTGCATGACAATCTTGCCGCACGGGCCGCATGATTATGTACCTTATCCGTGTTTCTTGCAATCAGGGAACACGTTCGTGGATACAATTAGCTCACCAACCCCAATGGAGAGAAGAGACAAAAAATGAGTGAACCAGAACAACCACCCGTATTACAGCAGCCGGTCGAATCGGGCGGTCAACCATCGTCGCGGCAGTCTGCCGATAAGCCCACGCCATAACCGACTCCCACATACGGTGCATACGCGCCACAGTCGCAACAACCGCAGGCCGGGCAATATGTGGCCCCACATCCGCTTGACCCGTACTTTCCCTCGGGGCAGCCGCGCGGATTGAAGCCCGCCGCAAAAAACAATCACCATGAAGATATGGCAATTCGTCCTCAGCCTCGCAGGTGCCGCGATTGCTGGCATCATTGTCTTCATATTGATTGTCGGCTTGGCCGCGTCCGGTATCGAAGCAGCAAGAACGACGCAACCGCGCCTGCGACCTCCGACCCCTCCCAGAGTTCCAAGACCAAGGAAACCCCGAAACCTAAATCGTTGACTGGAATCACAGCCGAGTATTCGGGTTCGACGGCCGATGGCACCGAGATAAATAATTCGACCGAAGGCATAGACGTGACGGCCACGTATGACGATGGCTCCACAAGGGACGGAATATCGGGCTTCACCGTCAAGAACCCCGGTAAGCTTCAAGCGGGTCAGACGCAGGAGTTCACCGTGGAGTTCAAGGGGTTCGAGGCGACCTTCTCCGTCACGGCCGATGAATCAGATGACCAGTTCAAGGCGTCCGCGCAGGATATACCTTTCGATGATCTGGCTCGAAACCCTGATGCGAACAAGGGCAAGCGCGTCCATTTCCATGGGAAAATCGTACAGGTCATTGAAGGTGATATTGACACTCAATATCGAGTCAGCGTGGAGCAGGGCGATTATGGAATCTGGGATTCCAACAAGGTCATATTCGTCTCATACATGCGCACCGGCAACGATAATCGACTTCTGGAGGATGACATAGTTGATTTGTGGGGCACCACTGATGGGACGATAACCTATGAGTCCACGATGGGCGGCAACATAACGATTCCGAGTGTATCCGCTAGAATCATGCAACTTGCCCAATGAACAAGCCGCTAGGAACATGAATGGTCCCGTCTTCCTGTATTGGAGGACGGGACCATTGCTGTTCGTATGAAAAGTGCCGTGACCCTGCTGGGGCCACGGCACTTGACGCATACCAGACGCTCACCATCCAAGTATGTTTTGCTTATTTCGGTTGGCTATTAACGTTTCATGAGACACTTCAATTATGCTTAGCGGCACGCATGGTGTCAACCTCGGTTCCGACCGGGGCCAGGCTGTTCCCCGACCTTTCCTCCTGTATTGGAGAACGAGACCATTCTGTTGAACTCTACAAAATGGTGGTCAGACAAGGCCAAGCGTTTTCAACGCGGCGAAAATCACGACTGCCACCACGCCCATGCTGCCGATTGCTACGATGGCCCAATCCGCCCAGAAGCATATGCGGAATATCCATTTATGTTCGCGGATGAATCGATGGACGCGGATGGCCCTGTTGTTTTCGAAGGCGTATTCCATGTCGGCCACCCTGAACAGGAACCTGAGGAAAGGATGCCATCCCGTGATAGAGGTCAAAGCCGAGGCGTCCGACTTGTTCGAGCCGGGTGAATCGTTTCGGCTCATATCCTCCAGCCGTCTGTCAATTCGGAGCGTTCCCTGGCTTCGCTCTCGACTCGGGCGACTCCCTCGTCGGGCAACCGGCCCACCGCCGTGTCGTCACCTGCTTTCCCGCCCAGAGCGTCCGTGTTCTGATCAAGATAAGGTTCATCGAGGTCAGCCGTCATCGGTCAGTCCTTCTCCGGTGGATTCCTTCTGAGTCTTTCCCGGCGTTTGCGGGCGGCGTCCAATGAGACCCCGAACCGGGCGGCTATCTCGATGAGGCTGACGTTCTCGTCCAGCATTTTCATGAACGGTTGTTCGGGCATGAGCAATGCGCCAGCGAACTCGTCGGCATAGAACTCATGCAGATCGTACTGGCCGGGCTCGCGTTTTTCCACGAACGAGAAATCATTGTCGTCGGATACGTCCACACGTTCGACGTAGTGCCCAATTCGTGCGCCAATGTGAACCGGCGACGGGTCTCGATGTCGGATGCCTCGACATAGGAGCGGGCCTGTTCGCTGGGTTTCTTCACAATCATGCCAGAAACGCCCGCAGCAATGAGGCCTGATAGGGGATGACGCCCATGGCTTTACTGATGGCGGCGATTTTGACGGGGAACTTCCCGTCCCAATAATTCTCAAGGACATCTTGCGCGTGTTCGCGCGCGTCCTCCCATACCAGTTTGCCCATGCCACCTCCTTGGAATCTCGGTCAGGGTGAGCCGAATAACTTACTCTCCTATTGTATGGCCGGCAAGTTTCGGCGCGCCAGTTCACGCCTTCCATTCGATCTGCTTCAGACCGAGCCCGTCGCCTATCGTCTCCATGCCTCGCATCAAATCCTCCACGGGCACAGTGCGGTAATGCTCGCTCATGGCTATGCTCGAATGGCCGACGATGCGTTGGATGATGCCGGGATCAACCTTCATGTGGAACAGGAGCGATACGACGGAGTTGCGGCATTCATGCCCGTACCGGTTCTCGTAGTCGGGGATGCCCGCCCTGCGCATGAGGTCGCGGAAACCGGCCCTGTCATCCAACGCGGCCAACGGCATACCCTCGCGCGTCCTGAATATCAGGTTATACGGGTTCGGGATGATATTCTCCGTGGCCTCCAGATACCGGTGCACGACGGTGCAACTGGGGGATTATCGGCACGACCTTGCCTCTCGCGGACTTCGGCGGCGTCAGGGCATACCCCTTGCACAGGTGTATCATGTCGTATCCGTCAGGCACCCTCCACCGGTATCGGGGACAGCTCGAAGGCCGTTTGAAACCGCACGGGTACCTTCCGTCCCTGCCGGGCTCCCCACACCCATGCTCCTTGTCAAGGCTTTCCAGTTTCCAGTTCACCGTGTAGGTGCCTATCCATATCTCGCCGCTGTCCGGGGTTTCCAACGTCTTGTCCCGCCACAGGTCGAGATCGTCCAACGTGGCTCCCAGTATCTCCCCCTGCCTCATGCCGGTGAGCAGACGCCACCATTGGCGTGCCCCCAGAAACAGGTCATCGGAGGACGCTTCGAGCATGTCCTGCATCTGCTCCACGGTGAACGCCTTGCGGTCCTGCGTGCCGCTGCGCCTGTCCGCCGACACGGCCACGGGCCCGTTGATGGTGCGCCGGTCCCCGGCCAATCCCGTGTCCCTGCGTTTCGGCCTTGCCGCGCTGGTGACCGGACTGGTGGGTATCAGCCGGTCGGCCACCGCCGCTTGAATATCTGGTTAAGGATGTTGTAGAAGCCAAGCTGCCGGTTGTACGAGCATGGGTGCCGTCGAGGTTGCGCATGTTGGCTATCATGCGCTGCACCGCCGAGGCGGTCACTTCGCCCAGCTTCTCGTTCGCGTACTTGCACAGGTGCACGCTTATGAGGCTCGCATAGTTGTTGATGGACTTGGGTTTCAGGTCGCGTCGTTTCAGCTCGAACCAGCGTTCCGCGTACTCGCCGAGCCGGGTGGCGCGGTCTACGCCCATGCCCCATTCGGTTTTCTCCTTGAGGGCTTCGGCTATCTTCCTGTCGCATTCCTTGTAGGTCTTGGCGGACACCCATCGGCCGTCCACCTTGGCCTGCCAGTTCACGTATGTCTTTACCGTGCCGTCCTTGAGTGTCTTCCGCTGCTCGTGGCGGATGGGGTAGACCGCTCCGGTTTTCCTTATCCTAGGCATTCAACATCCTCCATTCTCCAACATTCTCCAACAAACAATCCGTGGCGAATGGTATTCCAATGGTATACCAATCGTATCAAATCGTTGGAATTCCGCCGTTCTTTCCGTGGGAGCCGTTGATTTCATTATACGTTACTGGATGTGGAAGGTGTGCTGAACTAGCACCTTTTGTTTCTGACTAAGACCCCTTGGAACAGCAACAATTCCAAGGGTCTTGGCGTATTGGAAATGTTCTTGGCTAGAGAGATACAGATGGATTTAGCAACATTCCGCAACAAATAATATGATCTAGGTCTTCTGCACGTTGCGGGGGGTGGTTATGGTTCATCCAGATGAGAACAGGAGCAAACCTATGAGCAAGATGAGTGACATGACGGAATACCATGCTTCAGCCTACCGTTTGCCGTCAGGCTTCGAACACTGCTCGAAATTGAAGCCGGTGGCTGAGGCAGCGACGGCGCTGGACCGGGTCAAGGCCGTGGTGGATGTGCTGTATTCGCCGGGCGGCTGCCCGTGGGACGGCAAGCAGACGAACAAGTCGCTGCTCAAGAATCTGCTCGAGGAAACCTACGAATACGTCGACGCGGTGGAGACTCACGACCGTGACAACATGCGCGAGGAACTGGGTGATGTGTTGCTGCAATCCGTGTTTCAGGCGCGGGTCTGCGAATCGGATACTGAGGACCCGTTCGGTATTGATGAGGTCGCCGATCGGTTGGTGAACAAGCTCATCACTCGGCATCCGCATGTGTTTGCGGCTGATGATGCAGGCAATTCCTCTGATTCTTCTGATGCTTTTGATGCTGACAGTAACGACGGGGGAGAAGCTGCCCAACCCGAATCCCCGGAAGCTGTGCTGGCTCTATGGGAAAAGATGAAACAGCAGGAAAAGCATCGTAAATCCGTGCTTGAGGCATTTCCCGCGCTCAAGGTGCGTTGCCTCGCGCGGCCAAAGTCGTTTCTCGCATCTCCAAATCGCCGAATGCTGATAGAGTGTTCGCGGCGTTTGATGAGCCGGCTGCGGCTGATGCTCAGCGAGATGATGTACATCCTCAAGCGGCGAACCAATCCGAATCAAGCGGCGACAATTCCGCTGAACGGGAGAAGGCCGATGCCTACGCCGATGAAATCCTCGCCGTCGTGCGCAAGGCCCGCGTTGACGGCATCGATATCGAGTCCGCACTGCGCAATCGCTTGCGTGATGTCGAAGAAAAAGTCGCCTTGATTGAATCAGAAATCAACAACGATTAAGTCCATACATGTTTTTTGATTACAGATCGTAAAACCTAGAGGGGCTGAGTTGCCAACGACTACCGGCAAGCTGGCGTCATTGCCATCCTATTCACGTCTTAGTGGCCCCTTCCTCCCCGGCCATACTACTCAGGCAAGGCCTGTTGTAGGCTCGGGTACGACGGGCTGTAGCGCCGAATAAGGATGAACGGGAACAGAACGAAGACGGACTGAGACGAACCGAAGCGGTACCAGAGGGGAGTGGCTCATGCAGGTGGCGTTGGAGAACAACATCGTTTTTGTGGTCATCGAGTATTTAGCAATCCTGTGTTGGGGATTATCGGGCGGACTTGCCGCCATTCGCAAGGGCTACGACATCTTCACCATCATGCTGTGCGGATGGCTTACCGCACTCGGCGGCGGTCTTGTGCGCGACGTGATGCTCGGTGCCCTGCCGCCGGTCGGCATCACCGACAAAGGCTATGTGCTCACCACGCTGTTTTCCGGCATTATCGTGGTGGTGGCCCATCCGGAGATCACCAAACTCAAATGGACGATGACTGTCATCGATGCTCTGGGCCTCGGACTATTCGCAGTCAGCGGCACCGCAAAAGCTCTGGCCTACGGTTCCTCAGGCATGACAGCCGTATTCCTTGGCATGTTCACAGCACTGGCCGGCGGCTCATTCGTGACATCTTCATTGGCGACGTGCCAATGATTATTCGAGACAAACACCTCTATGCTGTGCCTTCGTTCATCGGCTGCATCCTGACCGTGCTGGTATGGCGCGGCGTAAGCTACGGCTGGTTCGACATGCGCTCGGAAATGCTGCTCGACGTGCTGATCGTCATCATCGTGGTGGCGCTGCGACTGCTCTCGGTAGGCTTCAGCGTCACTCTGCCCGGAGCCGTCGAACGTCATCGCGTCTACCTGCCCAGCGAAAGCCGATATCTCAAGCGCCCGGTCATTCATCCGCACGCCGATACCGGCGATACCCCCAATACCAAGGACGAAGAAGACAAGCCTCAGGATGGTTCAAGGCCGCCTCAGGGCTAACTGTCTTCAAAGAGGTACATCTGGCCTTCTGCAGAATGCTAACTGCTTTCAAAGAGGTACCTGAAGCACGAAACGCTGAGTATAAGTGTTGCAATGATGGCGTTTATAGTTGGTTTTTCCCGTATTCGGTACCTCTCTGAACGGAGATGTCATTTCGCAAGACCGCCAATGTACCTCTTTGAACGGAGATACAAAAAGTCCCGCAAGCCAGATGACTTGCGGGACTTTCTAAAACCTTAAGAGGCTTATGCTCACAGAGCGTTGATCGCAACAGCGAGGCCGGACTTGCGGTTGGCGGCCTGGTTCTTGTGGATCACGCCAGCGCCAGCAGCCTTGTCCGAGCTTCTGGGCGGCAACCTTGTAGGCGGCCTCGGCGGCAGCTTGTCACCGGCGGCGATGGCTTCGCGGGTGGCGCGGATGGCGGTCGTTCAGCCGGACCT
>ENA-OQDD01000056-OQDD01000056.1-human-gut-metagenome-genome-assembly--contig:-NODE-56-length-42564-cov-2.815538_pt1 | contig 42564 bp, 49 predicted proteins | sample MGYA00242507_ERZ504598 | MGnify/ENA primary metagenome ERZ504598 (study PRJEB26092, sample SAMD00036318) | human gut metagenome | host: Homo sapiens | study: EMG produced TPA metagenomics assembly of...
ATATATTTTTACCAAATCGGAGGATAAAAGGCTTCTTCAATATGCTCTATAGTGAAAGGAGTCTTTTCGCCCACTAAGGTGATGATATCAAACGTACAGGTAAATCTACTGAGAACTTGCGCAAGTATGCATCAGTTGAAGCTATAATTCTGCGAATCTTCTTATCTGTTACTGCATCTTCCGGATTACCGAATCTAGTATTCTTGCGGGTCTTTACCTCTATGACAATTAGTTCGTTCCGATATTCGGCGACAATATCCAGTTCTTTTTTTCCGCAATGCCAGTTCCGGTGGCGGATAGAATATCCTTTATCTATGAGATATGCAGCGGCCTCTTCTTCTCCCTCTTTGCCAAATTCGTTGTGTTCTGCCATTCTGTTTCTTTTTGTACAAAATACTCTTTTTTATGCTTTGTATTTACAGAAGTAAAGCTAATTTTGCAGAGAATATGGCAAACAACGTAAAAAAGAGAGTAAAGTACCGGCATCAACCCCTAAACGCAAGCAGCGTATGGTATGTTTGATGAGTGAAGAGGAAGTACGGATTGTGGATTGTTATCTTAAAAAGTATAAGATAACCAATAAGGCGCGTTGGTTACGCGAAACAGTATTGACTTTTATCCATCAGAAGATGGAAGAGGATTATCCTACATTGTTTAATGAACATGATATGAGAAGATAAGATGGCAGATGATACCTATTATATGAAACAAGCCTTGATGGAGGCTGTAAAAGCGGCTGAACAAGGAGAAGTTCCGGTGGGGGCGGTGGTAGTCTGTCGTGACCGCATCATTGGTCGTGGGCATAATTTGACAGAAACATTGAATGATGTTACAGCTCATGCCGAAATGCAGGCTGTCACAGCTGCGGCTAATACCTTGGGCGGGAAATACCTGAATGAATGTACTTTGTATGTCACTGTGGAACCGTGTGTGATGTGTGCCGGTGCCATAGCCTGGGCACAGACAGGAAAACTTGTCTTTGGTGCTGAAGATCCAAAAGGGGATATCAAAAATATGCCCCCGATGCCTTGCATCCAAAGACGATCGTGGTGAAAGGAATACTCGCCGATGAATGTGCCCGATTGATGAAAGATTTCTTTAAGAAAAAACGATAATTCTTATTTCACCTCTTCATAATCTACATACTCTCCCTCATCGTCATCAAAGATTTTTTTTCTGTTTCCCGATGAATGAGAATGTCTATTTGAAGAAGATGAAGAGAATTCTGCAAAGTTTTCATTCTCGTCATTCGTTTGAGTCTGGGTATATGTATTTTGTTTTTGGTGGGTAGATGTTCGATTCTGGTAGGGGGGATGCTTGCCGATCCCGAACAATACACGCAGAATGTTGCCTAATATAGTGAAGCCGATAAAAACAATCAGCAGAAAAATAATAAGTAGAAAGCCTAAAAATTCCAAACATAGTAATTTCTTTTTTATATACCACGTACAACAAGCGTGCCACGTTTATTGTTTACGCTCTTTTTTAGTTAAAAGAGATAGAATGATATACCACAGGATGATAGCTGCAAAACTGCTGATTTTGAAGAAAGCCAACAGGGGAATACATACAATGAGGAAAATATAGCTGACTTTGTTCTGTTTCCAGGCAAGACTCTTGAATTTTAATGAGAACATTGGAATTTCTGCCACCAGCAATAATGACATAATAACTACCAAGATGAAAAGATATGCCGCATTAAAAGAATCGGATATAAGAAAAGAATGTGCTCCTACAGTCAATGACCCCCAAAATAAAGCATTAGCCGGAGTGGGCATACCGATGAAACTACTGCTCTGGCGTGGGTCAATATTGAACTTGCCTAAACGCAAAGCTGAAAATACGGAAATAAGAAATGCTGTATAAGGCATATAATCGGCAACAGGCAATAGAAAATCAGGATAGTGTACCTCTTTAAATAAAGAAAAGACAATGGCGGAAGGAGCGAACCCAAAAGTGATGTCATCGGCCAACGAGTCTAATTCTTTTCCTAAAGGCCCTGATACTTTGAACAAACGTGCCAACATGCCATCAAAGAAATCAAATACAGCGCCTAGTATAATGAAAGAGATGGCCAAGGTATAGTTTTCGTTAAAAGCCATGACACTGGCAATACAGCCGGAGAATAAATTACAGCAAGTTACCGCGTTAGGAATGTGGCGTGTGATACAGTTTGCCATTGGTGATTTTCTTATTTTAGTTTAGCAATGACGGTTTCGTTACCTACAGTCGCTTGTCCCATCTTGACACAGACTTCGGTTCCTAGTGGGAGATAAACATCTACACGCGAACCGAATTTAATAAACCCCATGTGTTCATCAATATAGCAATCTTCTCCTACTTCGGCATAGGTCACGATTCGACGGGCTATTGCTCCTGCTATCTGGCGCGCCATGACAGTATGTCCTTCAGGAGTTTCAATAACGACCATAGAACGTTCATTTTCCGTACTGGCTTTAGGCAGCCATGCTTTCATAAATTTACCGTTATGATGGTCTACATGTTTCACTACTCCGTCTACGGGATACCAATTGGCATGTACATTGACAATGCTCATAAAAATAGAAATCATTAACCGGCGGTCATGAAAATATTCATGTTCATCTACTTCTTCTATAACTACTATTCTTCCGTCTGCCGGGGCTACTACGATTTTTTCAGTGTCGTGCTCGAATAATCGAATGGGACAACGGAAAAAGTTAACCATTAACAGGTAAACAACGATACTTGCGGTGGCAAATATATAAAATGGAATTTTGCACTCAATTCCCCAAAACAATAGGGCATTGATACCAATTAACAGGATGGCACTGACAATCAAGATGCTTGTTCCCTCTCTATGTAGTCTTATTTTCTTTAATTTCTTCAGTCGGTTCATGATTGTATAAAACCAATTATCGTGCAAAAATAAACTTATTTTGAAAACCTTGCAAATAAAAGTTGTTAGAAATGCCTATTTCGACTTCATTTAAGATAAAAAAAGCGAATGTTGATAACTTCTTCTTTATCTTTTTGCAGGTTTTATGAAAGCAGAGTATCTTTAGACAATTTTTTAGTAGAGTAACGATTATGCAGGATTTTGTCCATTTACATGTCCATACCCAGTATTCCATCCTTGATGGCCAGGCGTCTATTCCACGTTTGGTAGACAAGGCTATGGCTGATGGAATGAAAGGTATAGCCGTAACAGACCATGGTGATATGTTCGGTATCAAGGAATTCTTCAACTATGTAAATAAGAAGAATAGCAGTACTAACAGTGAGATAAAGGATTTGAAGAAAAGAATAGCCGGACTGGAAAAAGGTACGGTGGAATGTGATAATCCCGAGACGGAACTTGTGGCATGCAAGGAAAAATTGGAAACGGCAAAGAAGAAACTGTTTAAACCGATTTTCGGTTGTGAGATGTATGTGGCGCGCGTCGTTTATTCAACAAAGAAGGAAAACCCGATCAAAGTGGTTATCACTTGGTTGTGCTTGCTAAAAATGAAAAAGGATACCACAACCTCATAAAATTAGTATCAAAGGCATGGACGGAAGGGTTCTATATGCGTCCGCGTACTGACCGTGTGGAATTGGAAAAATACCATGAAGGGTTGATTGTCTGTACTGCGTGTATTGCCGGAGAGGTTCCTAGAAATATCATAGCTGGAAAATATGAAGAGGCTGAGGAAGCTATCCAATGGTATAAACGTGTATTCGGAGATGATTTCTATTTGGAATTGCAACGTCATAAAGCGACGGTTCCTCGTGCGAACCATGAAGCTTATAAATTGCAGCAAATTGCTAACGAAAAGCTGATAGAGTATTCTAAAAAATTCAATGTCAAGCTGGTTTGTACCAATGACGTTCACTTTGTAGATGAAGAGAATGCTGAAGCACACGACAGCTGATCTGTCTGAGTACGGGTAAGGATTTGGATGATCCTAACCGTATGCTCTATTCAAAGCAAGAGTGGATGAAGACACGTGCCGAGATGAATGAAGTTTTCGCTGATGTTCCCGAGGCTCTTTCAAATACGGTGGATATTTGTGATCAGGTGGAATTTTATAGTATAGATCATGCACCGATTATGCCTACTTTTGCTATTCCTGAAGATTTTGGAACAGAAGAGGGATATCGGAAGAAATATACAGAAAAGGACTTGTTTGATGAGTTCACTCAAGATGAAAACGGTAACGTGGTAATGAGTGAGGAGGCCGCTAAAGCCAAAATAGAGAAACTGGGTGGCTATGACAAACTCTATCGTATTAAACTGGAAGCTGATTATCTGAAGAAATTAGCGTTGGAAGGTGCGCATAAGCGTTATGGAGAAGTATTGAGTGAGGAAGTGCAGGAACGGATCAAATTCGAACTTCATATTATGAAGACGATGGGTTTTCCCGGTTACTTCTTGATTGTGCAGGATTTTATTCGTGCCGCGCGTGAAGAATTGGATGTGTCTGTGGGACCGGGACGTGGATCGGCGGCAGGTTCTGCCGTAGCATATTGTTTGGGTATCACTAAAATAGACCCTATTGCATACGATTTGCTGTTCGAACGTTTCCTGAATCCCGACCGTATTTCTTTGCCTGATATTGATGTGGATTTTGATGATGATGGTCGTGGACGAGTATTGAATTGGGTAACTGAAAAATATGGTCAGGAAAAGGTGGCGCATATCATTACATACGGTACGATGGCAACCAAGCTGGCAATCAAGGATGTAGCCCGTGTACAGAAATTACCTTTATCGGAGTCCGACCGTTTGTGTAAGTTGGTTCCGGATAAGATTCCTGATAAAAAAATGAATTTGCCTAATGCCATAGCTTATGTTCCCGAACTACAGGCAGCGGAAGTCTCACCCGATCCTATTTTGCGTGATACGATAAAGTATGCAAAGATGTTGGAGGGGAATGTCCGTAATACAGGTGTGCATGCGTGCGGTACTATTATATGTCGAGATGATATAACGGACTGGGTGCCTGTAAGTACGCAGATGATAAGGAAACCGGTGAAAAAATGCTGGTGACCCAGTATGAAGGTTCAGTTATTGAAGATACTGGATTGATCAAGATGGACTTTTTGGGTCTGAAGACCCTTTCTATTATCAAAGAGGCGATTGAAAATATCAAGCATAGTAAGGGGATTATCTTGGATATTGATGAGGTTGACATTTCGGATCCTCCTACTTATGCTCTTTATAGTGAAGGACGGACGATTGGTACATTCCAGTTCGAATCTGCCGGTATGCAGAAATATTTGCGGGAATTGGAACCTAGCACTTTTGAGGATTTGATTGCGATGAATGCCCTTTATCGTCCGGGACCTATGGATTACATTCCGGACTTTATCGACCGTAAGCATGGCCGTAAGCCTATTGAGTATGATATTCCTATTATGGAGAAATATTTGAAAGATACATATGGTATTACGGTATATCAGGAGCAGGTCATGCTTTTGTCACGTTTGCTGGCGGATTTTACTCGTGGCGAATCCGATGCCTTGCGTAAAGCATGGGTAAAAAACTGAGGGACAAACTAGACCATATGAAGCCTAAGTTTATTGAAGGCGGACGGAAGAACGGTCATGATCCCAAAGTACTTGAGAAGATTTGGACGGACTGGGAAAAGTTCGCTTCTTATGCATTCAATAAATCTCATGCTACTTGTTATTCGTGGGTGGCTTATCAGACAGCTTTTCTGAAAGCAAACTATCCGGCGGAATATATGGCGGCTACGATGAGCCGGAATATTTCGAATATCACGGAAATTACTAAATTGATGGACGAGAGTAAGGCGACTGGTATCATGACCAAGGGACCTGATGTGAATGAAAGTTATCTGAAGTTTTCTGTGAATCGTAAAGGGGATATCCGTTTTGGACTGGGAGCATTAAGGGAGTGGGGGAAAGTGCTGTGCAGTCTATCCTTGAAGAACGTGAGAGAAATGGAGAATATAAAGATATTTTCGATTTTGTGCAGCGTGTAAATCTTTCGGCTTGCAATCGTAAGAATATAGAAAACTTGGCTTTGGCAGGTGCTTTTGATAGTTTCACAGGAATAAAGCGTGAAGACTTCTTTGTAAAGAACGCTAAAGATGAAACATTTACCGAAGTGTTGGTACGTTATGGGAATAAGTATCAGATGGATAAAGCCGCGGCTGCAAATTCTTTGTTTGGAGGTGAGAATCAGGTGGATATTGCTACTCCCGAAATCATTCCGTCTCCTGCATGGGGGATTTGGAACGTTTGAATAAGGAACGTGATTTGGTAGGTATCTATCTTTCTGCCCATCCGTTGGATGAGTATGCTGTTATATTAGAGAATGTATGCAATGTCCACATGGCGGAACTTGCCGATTTAACCCCTTTGCAGAACAGAGACTTAACCATGGGAGGGATTGTGACTGCAGTGCGTGAGGGGTATACCAAGACGGGAAAACCATACGGTATTGCTAAAGTGGAAGATTATTCGGGCTCAGCAGAATTTGCTTTCTTCGGTAATGAATGGGTAGAGAAGAAGAACTTTTTTATGACCGGTATGTTTTTATTTATGCGAGGGAAATGTCAGCCAAAACAATGGCGGCAGGAAGAATGGGAGGTGAAGATAAGTACTATTGAGTTGTTACCGGAAGTAAAGGAAAAGATTATTGAGAAACTTACAGTTTCAGCTCCTTTGTCTGCATTGGATGAAGAGCTGATAACGGAGTTTTCAGCCTTAATCAAGGCACATCCCGGTAATGCAGAGCTTTATTTTCATGTGATGGATGAGGATGGACAAATGTATGTCAATCTGATGTCACGTACTATGAAAATTTCAGTTCAAAAAGAGATCATGACTTATTTAAAGAGCCAACCACAGCTCTCTTACAAAATTAATTAGTATATTTGCGCTAACATTTTAAATAACTAAGTATAATAATTATGGCACTAGAAATTAAAGATAGCAATTTTGAAGAATTGCTGGCATCAGGCAAGCCTGTAGTAGTGGACTTTTGGGCAACATGGTGTGGTCCTTGTAAAAAAATAGCTCCGGATGTTGAAGCTTTGGCAGAAGAATATAAGGATCAGGTAATAATTGGAAAGTGCGACGTGGATGATAACGACGAACTGACCGGTAAATTTGGTGTACGTAACATTCCTACTGTTCTTTTTATCAAGGACGGTGAAGTGAAAGATAAGACTGTAGGTGCAGTGACCAAAGCTCAGCTGGAAGAAAAAATAAAAGCTTTACTGTAATAAAAAGAATATTCACCCCTTTAATATATACGACTATGGGAATGGAAGACGATTTCTTATTGGAAGATGAGGATGATCAAAAAACGATAGAGTTTATCAAAAATTATCTGCCTCAGGATTTGAAAGATAAATTCACGGAGGATGATTTATATTATATCCTTGATGTGATTGTGGATTACTATACCTCCAGCGGATGCCTTGATGTACAACCTGATGAAGAGGGATACATTAACATTGATCAAGATGAAATTGTGAATTACATAGTCAAGGAAGCCAAGAAAGACGGAATGGGGCCTTATGACCCCGATGATGTATTCTTTGTAGTCCAAGGGGAAATGGAATATGGGAATTCATTGGGACAAGTGGATTAAGAAGAAAGTCTCATAATAAAATAAAAGATGCGTATCTCTATGTAGGGGATGCGCATTTTTTTATACTTGAAAACAAGGTAGTATCTACTATTAGCTCTCTTATTTCTTTTGTAAAAGAAAATAATAGAATACCTTTGTAAAAACACTCATGCTCATTTTAACTATAAAAACATTGCTTAATGGCTAAAAAGAAAAATTCCCAATTCCTGCCTGGTCTTTTGGAGGATATCATGTCTTTATTGACCCCGGAAGAACAAGAAATTGCATTTGAATTGTTTAATGATGGAGCGAATCAGGTAGATGAAGAACTGTCTCATATTTATTATCATCATCAGTGTCCCGATTATAGATTGATTGCGCAGCCGATCGCATCTTATCTGATGCCTTTGTGGACGATGGATGATATGAGTAGTCTGTCACCGGCTGAAATCTACTCTTCTTGTGCTGTTATTCCACAAGAAACATTGGAACGAGATCTCCGCAATTTTATCTTTAATATCTTTGTCGTATATCGGAAAATGCCCGAAAAATGTTATTCATATAGAATGTGGTATGCATTAGGAATAATGGAGCATTTTCGTATGGAACATTGTTTGGATATTGTTTTGGAAGTGCTGCGGCAAGATTTGGATTTTTATGATTTTTATTTCGGTTATTTGTATGAAACAATGTTGTCTGCCATTACCTATCAATTGGGACAGAATCAATTAGATGTCTTGATGGACTTTATGAAAGAGCCCGGACTGCTTCCTATGTCTAAATATAGAGTGATTGAAGCTGTTGCTCATATTGTGATAACTCATCCTGACAGAAGAGAGGAAGTGATGGATTGGTTTGGTAATTTGTTGAGTTACTATTTTGATGTACTGAAAGAGCAGAAGAATGATATTTGTTCTACTTTGCTGCTTGATCATGTTACAGCTTGCATGATGGATATTCGCGGGGTAGAAACTTTACCTATTTTGCAAAAGATTTATCGGACTTATCATATTAAACCTTATGGTATTCCAAGTATTAATGAACTAAAGAAAAAAATGCCTTATGCGGAAATGCATGGGTTGGAAATGGAGCGGGTAGAAGATTATTTAGCTGAAGTTTTTGAGGCTGCTACTGATGAGGACGAGGATGAGGAAATTTACGATGATCCGCTTTACATAGAAGATCAGCCTGCTAAAAACTTAGAATAAAAATAGAGTTGAAAGACTCTGAACCATTAGTCTGGCGCATATTGGAGGTTCCTTCGAATATTTGTTTGGAAAGATTTTCTGAGGTGGTAGAAGTGGCAATGGGATGGGATGGTTATCATTTGCATCGTTTTATTAAGGGGAACACTTATTATCTTCCTCCAAAGATCGGGCAGATGATTGTTTTTTGAGGGTGTACCAAACAGTTTGATTCCGGTATGCTTTCTTTAGGTGAATTATTAAGTCGTAAGGGATCAAAATTAAGTATGAATATGATTTCGGTGATAGTTGGATACATGAAATTATATTAGAATCCTGCCAGTCCTATAAGAAAGAGGAAATTCCGGTTATAGCCTTGTTGGATGGTGAAAATGCTTGTCCGCCAGAAGATTGTAATGGCATATGGGGGTATAGGAAAATGCTGAAAGCTTTAGAAAAGCCTCGCTCTAAAGCTGCGCGTGAATATAAAGAATGGTTGGGGTATAATTTTGATCCTACTGAATTTGATCTTGATGAAACTAGGGGGCTGTTGGCTGAAATTGTAGATTGATTTGGATTTTTGTTATAACAGGGGGCGGGTGGAAATCCTGCTCTTTCCTAAAAAACTTGTTTTATGTCTGTGGATAGGGGAATGTAATATCCACAGATTTTGTTCACTATGTGTTTATACGATGCCTTGTACATTCAAAAAGAAATAAATGCCTGTAGCTATCATTAATAGTCCTAATATAGCATAGAAAAGTCGTGCACGCTGACGCCCTGCATTACTGACAATGAACTGTGTGTTGTGTGCGGTAAAGAACCACTCCCAATTAAATAAGGCTGCCAGAACGGACAATAGTCCTACCAATACGAATATGGCTTGGATCAGATAATGCATTCCCATAATTTAATGAATTTGGCTGTAGGGGCAGATTTTGTTCGTCCCTACAGTGAATATTTTTCTTTTATTCAGCTTCAAAGTGCATGATGCGGCTTCCATCTTCAGATTCTTCAATCTCGACTTTTACAGCATTGCCAGGCAAAAGTTCTTCTACCAGTTCCGGCCATTCGATGAAGCAGAGGGCACCGCTATAGAAATAATCCTCATATCCCATGTCGTATACTTCGTCCAGTTTCTTGATACGATAGAAATCAAAATGGTAAATAAGTTCACCGGTTTCATCCGAACGGTATTCGTTGACAATGGCAAAAGTTGGCGAGTTGATGACATCTGTTACCCCCAGCTCTTCGCATACAGCTTTGATAAATGTTGTTTTACCGGCTCCCATCTTTCCGTAGAAAGCAAAAACGGTATTATCACCCATAGCTGCGATGAATTGTTTGGCAGCTTCGTGGATAGAGTCTAAAGAATTGATTTTAATTTCCATATCCATTGGTTTGATTGAGTTTCTTTTGTTTGCAAAGGTACATGCTTTTCCCCATTTTGCAAAAAGTATAGATGAGGATTGAAAAAAAGATTATTGCTGCACCCGAAGGAACTTGTAATTTATAAGAAATGAACAGTCCACCTAAACAACCTGCATAACCGGTGATGACAGACCACCAGATAATTTTCTTGAAACTATGGGTAAACAAATTGGCGGTCATTTGCGGTAAAGTCAGCAGGGAAATGGCAAGTACTATACCTACCATGCGGAGGCATGATACGATGGTCAGTGCGATGAACATCATCAGAATATATTCAAATAAAGCTACCGGTATACGTTGGGAACGGGCGAATTCCCGGTCGAAAGCGATGCAAATGATAGGATTCAGAAATAAAGTGAAGAATAGTGTCAGCAGCACGGAAAGAATGGCAAGTAACAGAATGTCTGTGGGCGTAATGGTCAGAATGTTGCCGAACAGAAAGGCGGATAAATCGGGAGTGAATCCTGGAGCTAGAAAGCTAAAGATAATACCTACTGCCATACCGAAAGTCCAAAACACGGCGATAGCGGAATCTTCGCGCATATCTTTCCGTTTGCTTAACCATTCTACCCCAAAGGAAGAGAGTACGGAGAAGATTGCAGCAGATAATAGAGGGGAGATTCCTGCGTATAATCCTAGGCCGATACCTCCAAAAGAGGCGTGGGTAATTCCTCCACTGATGAATACCAAACGGCGCGTCACAATGTATGTGCCGATAATGCCACAGGCAATGCTGGCAAACAAGCTTCCTAGCAAGGCATGTTGGAAGAAAGTATAATGCAAAAGTTCTAATATATCCATATTTTTTCAGTGGTTTTTATTCAAATGGAGACTTTGCTTGGTGTAGGCGGATTATTTGAATCTTCGTTCACCTACAATCAGGAAAAGCTCGTCTTTCAACTCGTCCGGCAGTTCTATTCCACGCAATTGCAGGCTACGGCTCCATCCGGCTACTTCATCTTCTTTACAAGTGTACATGATTTCCCGAAATTCTTCCACTTCTTCTTCATTATAACCATTTGAGGGACGGCCGCGAAAGCGGTCCAGTTCCTCGTCATCATAATATTCTATTTTTTTGCTGACAGCGGCAAGCAGGCTTTCTTTTTCACAAATTTCATGTTGCCCACAACATTCAGCGTCTGCTTCCACTATTTCGGGAGCAGCCTTCAATTCTCCGCTTTCTATCTTTTTTTGTATCTGGCGGTTGTGTAAACTCCCACTGTCATGGCGATACCTGCCAAAATAATCAGACCAATAATAAGTATGAGCATAACTTTATACCTCCTCTATTATAAAACCAGCTTTCTTTAAATCTTCCCAATAGTAAGGATAGGATTTTGAAACGACCTGTGGATTATTAATCCGGATTTCGGGCATTACTACACAAGCCGGAGCGAATGCCATAGCCATACGGTGGTCCTCATAAGTGTCAATGGCAACATCAGCGGTCATTTCACATCGTTCACCTTCCCAAGACAGAATACGATCATCTGTTTCATGAAGTATATATCCTAGCTTTCCCATTTCTTGTATCAAGCTGCCATACGGTCTGTTTCTTTAATCTTCAAACTTTGTAAGCCTGAGAAGCGGAAGGGAATATTCATTAACGCACAAGTGACGACAAACGTTTGTGCCAAATCCGGTTGGTTGATGAAATCATAATCCAGCCGTTCGGTTATTTTATCGGTCTTTTTCAATGTTACCGTTTTATTTCCATAAATACTTTCGATTCCTAGTAACTGGAAAATTTCAGCCACTTTACTGTCCCCTTGATAGCTTGTTTCGAATAATCCCGGTAAAATGATTTCCGCTTTGTTGGAAAGAGCGGCTATCTGATACCAATATGAGCTGCGCTCCAATCACTTTCCACGTAGAAAGGTATGGATTGGTAGGGTTGCGGCTCAACTTTTAGTTGATATTCATTGAGCCATTTGGCTCTAGCACCAAAATCGTTCATCAGCTGCAGGGTAAGGTTGATATAAGGGCGGGATATGATTTCTCCTGTCAGTGTAAGGGTCAGTCCGTTACTTAGTATAGGGGCAATCATCAATAAGGCTGAGATATATTGAGAACTGACATTACCCGGCAGGCTGATGGTATCTTTCTGCAGTTTGTGTCCGGTGATACGCAGAGGAGGATATCCGTCATTGATTATGTATTCAATTTCTGCTCCCAGCTCACGTAAAGCATTGACCAACACCTGGATAGGACGTTGTTGCATACGTTGTGTACCAGTGATGATCCGTGTTCCCGGAGTGACGGACAAATAAGCAGTAAGAAAGCGCATGGCTGTTCCGGCTGCCATAATGTCTATGGTATTTTTGCCGTCATTTAAGGCGTGAATCATTACTTGGGTATCATCGCAGTCAGATAGGTTCTCAAGTTGGAATGTTCTATTTCCCAGTGCATTGATTATCAATGCACGGTTGCTGATACTCTTGGAAGAGGGGAGCTGGATAGTTGTATGTATTTGAGCGGGTGCCGTTACTTTTATTTGCATCATACCTTATATAATATAATAATGTGTATCGGATTGCAAAGGTAGGAATATTATCTTAATACTTGAAGGTTGCTACTTAAAAAAGGAGGCCGGAGAGTATAAAAAAGCCGGGAACATGGAAAGGTGGTTGTTTTGTTCCCGGCCCGGACATATAGTGAAAGTTAAGCTATAGTGATGCTTGAATCCAAATAAACATCTTGAATGGTATTTAGCAATTCAATTCCGTCTTTCATTGGTTTTTGAAAGGCTTTACGTCCACTTATGAGACCCATACCTCCGGCACGTTTATTGACGATTGCTGTTATTACTGCGTCTTTTAGATCAGAACTGCCATGAGATTCACCTCCAGAGTTGATTAATCCTACACGTCCCATGTATCCATTGGCTACTTGATAGCGACAGAGGTCGATAGGATGTTCTGAAGTCAGTTCGGTATAAACTTTATCATTTGTCTTTCCGAATTTAATGGCTGTAAAACCACCGTTATTGACCGGTAATTTCTGTTTTACAATATCTGCCTTGATAGTAACTCCCAAATGATTGGCTTGTCCGGTTAAATCGGCTGCTGTATGATAATCTACACCGTCTTTTTTAAAAGCATTGTTACGTAAGTAACACCATAAAATAGTAGCCATGCCTAGTTCGTGGGCATATTCAAAAGCTTCCGCTATTTCAACCAGTTGTCTGCGGCTCTGTTCAGAACCGAAATAGATAGTGGCACCTACTGCTACAGCTCCCATATTCCAGGCTTCTTTTACAGTACCAAACATCACTTGGTCGTAAGAATTGGGATAAGTCAATAATTCATTGTGATTTAGTTTGGCAATAAAAGGAATCTTGTGGGCGTATTTGCGGGCAACGGAACCTAATACTCCGAAAGTAGAGCTACGCCATTACAGCCCCCCTCAATAGCGAGTTTTACAATATTTTCCGGATCAAAGTAAAGTGGATTGGGAGCAAATGAGGCTCCTGCTGTATGTTCTATGCCTTGATCTACAGGAAGAATAGATACATACCCTGTATTTGCAAGTCGCCCGTGTCCTAACAGGGCTTGAAGACTGCTTAGGGTACGAATATTGCGGTCTGATGATATCCAAGTATCATCAATGGTGTTTGGAGAAGGGATATGGATTAATGATTTATCTATAGTTCTACAGGTGTGCTCTAAATAAAATGCTGCTTGGTCACCCAATAAATTTGTTATTTTGCTCATACTCTTTTTTCTTTAATTGATTAATAATTTTTTATCCATAGTGTTTTCTTTCTAGTATAAAAGCGTATGATTGCGTTTGAATGCATTATTGAAAACACTATTTTGATGTATTCTCCATTCTGTGATGGAGGTTTCGGACAGCGCAGGAAAATTATTTCCTGCCACCGGGGTTGGTTTTTCCTTGATCGGCTACAGCTTCCATTAGTTTTTTATTTTTCCGGATCTCCAAAAGTAGTCTTTCTTCAAATTCAGGTCATTATCAAACTCGAATACATACGGAACAGCAGTAGGTAGATTAAGACCTACAATTTCCTCATCCGGTATATGTTTCAAATATTTAATAATTCCTCTGAGGCTGTTTCCGTGAGCTACTACCAGCAGTTCGTTTGCTGTAGCTAGATTGGGGAAGATGATGCATTTCCAATAAGGTAATATACGTTCTACTGTTTCTTTCAGAGATTCGGTACGTGGAAGATCTTTGTCAGGAACTTCTTTATAACGGGTATCTGTTTTCGGATTGCGCGGATCATCTTCCGGTAGGGCATTGGGGCTACGTTAAAACTACGGCGCCATATCAAGACTTGTTCTTCTCCGTATTTAGAAGCTGTTTCGCTTTTGTTTAATCCTTGCAATGCGCCATAATGTTTCTCATTTAGGCGCCAACTTTTCTCTACAGGTATCCAGTCTTGATCCATTTTATCTAGGACACAGTTTAATGTTTTGACCGCACGCTTTAAAAAAGAAGTGTAAGCTTTATCAAAATGAAATCCTTTTTCTTTTAAGAGTATACCTGCTTGGTTGGCATCAGCGATACCTTTTTCGGTTAAATCTACATCTGTCCATCCTGTAAAACGGTTGTCTTTGTTCCAAGTACTTTCTCCATGGCGGAGTAATACGATTCTTTTCATTTGTTCTCCTTTCTTTATTACCCGGTAATACATTTTCTGTTGGTGGCAAAATTAGTTGTAGCATACATACTTATCAATACCCATTAATTATGAATTTAACAGCGGAAGGCAAGGTTTTGTTTCTCTTTTTATTATTTTTGTACTTTGTAATTAAACACATGCCATGAAAAGAATTAAAACAGGACTAACGGGATTTATATTAGGAGATTGGTTGGGAATGCCTTACAGGGGAAAAGGAAAAGGGACATTTAAACCTATGTGGACAAAATCTTATCTTCGGGGAGACAAATGTTCAGGAAATACTTCGATGTTATTATGTGCTTTGGACAGTCGTTGTAATTTGGAACTTTATCAGCAGAATTTAAGAGATTGGTATTTTAATAGAAGTATACAGGAGAAAACATTGAGTTTGATATTGATCAGGTAACCCAAAAAGCAATCATGAAAAATTTCAGGGGAGTGTCTTCGGATTCTAATAGCGGCAACCGTAGTTTGATGGGATGTTGTGTTTTGGCTTTTTCGCCTTTATCTAAAGAGGAGATTTTTCCTTTTATTAAGATTACTCATAATAGTCGTTATAGCTTTAAGTATACTTGGTTTTTTATTGAGTTTATTCGTTGCCTGTTGGAATATGAAGATAAAGGACAGGCATTACAGCAGGCTGAGCAGAGATGTGGTGTGGAGGTTAACAGGCAAAATCTTTGTAATGGAAGCTTTGTTGTAGATACGGTGGAGTCAGTGGTCAATTGGTTTATGGCAGGAAATAGTTATAAGGAGTGCGTATTTTCGGCTATAAACTCAGGTAAGTCAAGTGATGCGGTAGGAGCATTGACAGGTTTGCTGGCGGGAATATATTATGGATTAGAATTAAAGAATGGAGTGAAAGGGTTTGAAACAATGGAATCTTATATTGATTCATTTATCCAGTACCTTAATCATCCCACTCTTTAAATTCCAATGAAAGTTGTTCCCATTGTTTTTTATTTCTTCTTTTTCTTCTTTTGGATTAGATACGGATAGTCCGATAAGGCGGATGGGGTGGCTTTCATAATCAATTTCTTTCAGTAATTTTTTTGCTAAAGGAAGAATTTTATCCATGCTTGTCAGTTCACTGTCTTGAGTGATGCTGCGGGTTATTTGGTTAAAGTCATGGAATTTTATTTTTAAAGTAAGTGTATTACCACTGAAATTAGTGCGTTTCAGTCTTTCTAGCAATTCGGTGACTACATGATATAGTTCAATGATGGCGGAAGAATGAAGAGAAATGTCTTTTTCCAATGTATGTTCGCATCCTACGGACTTACGGATTCTTATGGGTTCTACAGGACGGAGGTCTATGCCTCGTGCAAAATCGTAATATAGATTACCTGCTTTGCCAAACTGTCGGGTAAGCATTTCTAAAGTGCAGGCTTGTAATTGGGTACCATTATGAATACCTAATGCGTGCATTTTTGGGCTGTGACCGGACCTACTCCCCAAAAAGATTCGATGGGAAGATGGGCGATGAAATCCAATGCTTGGTCGGGATGTATTGTACATAATCCGTCGGGTTTGCGGTAATCCGATGCTATTTTGGCTAGAAATTTGTTATAAGAGACCCCGGCTGAAGCTATCAATCCCAATTCTTTGCGGATACGCTTTTTTATATCTTTGGCTATATCTATAGCAAGTGAAAAGCCTGCTTTATTTTCAGTTACATCCAGAAAGGCTTCGTCTAGTGACAGAGGCTCTATGATATCTGTATAGGTATGAAAGATATCGTGTATCTGCCGGGATACAGCTTTATATACATTCATTCGCCCTGGAACAAAAATCAGTTCTGGGCAAAGTCTTTTGGCTTTTTGTGATGACATGGCGGAATGTACTCCGTAACGACGGGCTTCGTAACTGGCAGCAGCTACCACACCTCGTTCTTCAGCGTGTCCCACAGCAAGCGGTTTTCCACATAATTCGGGGTTGTCACGCTGTTCTACCGATGCGTAGAATGCATCCATATCGATATGTATTATTTGCGTTCGGACATCTTCATGAAATTTGTAGAGCAAAGGTATGAAAAAGGTTTTTGGTTGATGAGTTCTTTAACAGCTTTATTTGTTATATTTTCATTAATGTTATTTCTGTATAACGAATACGAGAGAGGCACATAAGAACTGCCCCTTTTATTTATCTGATGATGCGAAATTTCCGCTGGACCCCGAATATTGGTTTCGGTAAGGTAAGATCAATGTTGGGTAGTATAATAAAAAGAAGGAGTTAGTTTTCACTAAACTCCTTCATGCTCAGCTTGTCGGGGTGACTGGATTCGAACCAGCGACCACCACGCCCCCAGACGCGTACTCTAACCGGGCTGAGCTACACCCCGAATTGCGGATGCAAAGGTACGGCTTTTTTGGTATTTGCAAATATTCTCTGTACTTTTTTACATTAAAAGTGCATCTTTTTATGCAAGGTATTGATGAAACTAATAAGTCGATTCCCTATATTCAGAGGGAGACATATTGGTGTGTCTTTTAAAAAAACGACCTAAAGCAGACTGGTTCAGGAACTTAGTTCTGATTGTTATTTCCTGAATATTAAGAGAACTGTTTTTCAATAATTCTTTTATCTCCAGTAATGAATAATCTATAATCCAGTCCTTAGGAGATTTTCCACTGGTTTCTTTAACTACTTCAGACAGATATTTGGAAGAAACATGAAGTTTGTCGGCATAAAAGATAACCTCTTTATGCTCTCTGTAGTTGTCCATCATTAGCGTATAGAATCTATGCGTTAAATCTTCTTTACGTGTTGTACTTGTATTATTTCTATGATTGATATAATTTTCAAAATCGTTATATAAATCTAGGAATATAATTCTTAGCAGAGCTATAATTGCTTCTCTGGAAAAACTTTTGGGAAGTTTGATCCGACTCTTCAGTAACGTATAATAATTCATGAAATACTGCATCTCTTGTTCCGGCAAGGGATAAAGGAAACGAGATTTCATGTAAGAGAAAAATTGAGGAGAAAAACTCCTGATAGTTTTTATTACATCATAGAAAAATGTGTTTGAAAGTGTAAAATAGTTTGTTGTGAAATGAGGACTTGTCTCTATGACTGAGACTAGCAGTCCCGGCATAAAGACAAAAACATCATGTGGGTGTATAGTATATTCTTGAGAATCCATTCTTATTTTAGCATTTCCTTGTATACAGATTCCAATAGTACATATAGGGGTATAAGAAGGGCAATCTGTAATGGGCAATGTTGATGCATTAGATTGCATGCAAAATTCATTCTCTAATATATCTTCTCTATTCTTTTCAAATTCCTTATATAACATTTATACCAACCAATTATATAATGCAAAAATAGGGTTTCTGAAGCATTGAAAAGTTGATCAATGGTATTTAGGAACAATTTTACGGAAAAAAGGTGCTTTATATTTGTCTTTTTTAAATGATTGGTCTGTTTTTTAACTAATGTATTATAAATACTCTAATTGCTTGATTGTTAAAAGTTTGATCGATTATAATTGGGAATAAATAAAAGATGTTTTTATTGTATCGGACAGATGGAAAGTTTGTACAATCCTTTCCATCTGTTTGAAGGGAGATCAGCAACCCATGGATTCATGATAAAAATCCAGCATTTCAAAAATTTCGTCTTTACTTGCCGATTGATTAATCTGTATATTTCCTATTTCAGTTAATAGGGTGAAATTGATAATGCCTGCTGAGTTTTTCTTATCATGTTTCATGAATTCATAGAGGCGTTCATATTGTTTGCAATTAAAAGGCATAACTCCATAATGTTCTTTGACGAACAGGATGGTCTGACGTAGCTTGTCTTTAGGAAAACCAGTTTTGATATGGGAGAAATAAAGTTCACAAACTATTCCCCATGCCACAGCGTAACCATGTAATATCGGATGCTGTGTTTCTAATGCCAGACTTTCAAAAGCATGCCCTACGGTGTGTCCCAGATTTAAAGCTTTGCGGATTCCTCTTTCAAAAGGATCCTGTTCCACTATATCTTCTTTAATCTGTACAGATTTTCCGACTAAAGTCTGTAAGACCTTGTAATCTATATTGTTGAAGTCAAATTTCAACAATTCTATCCAATGATCATGGGTGCTGATAAGACCATGTTTCAACATTTCAGCGTATCCGGACAATAGATTGCGAATATCCAGTGATTTTAGAAAATTAGCGTCAATCAATACACTTTCGGCAGGAGAGAAGACTCCGATCTCATTCTTTAATCCGTTGAAATTGATTCCGGTCTTGCTCCTACAGATGCATCAACCATAGCCAGCAGTGTGGTAGGAATATTAATATATTTGATCCCTCGTTTGAAAGTTGATGCGGCGAATCCTCCTAAATCTGTAACCATCCCTCCACCTAAATTGATAAGTAGCGAATGACGCTTGCACCTTTATCTCCCAACTCTTTCCATACATATGCCAGTGTTTCCAAGTTTTTGTGCACATCTTCAGCCCCTATATAAATAAAATGGGCATTTTTAATACAATCAAATTCTGATACAACAGGAATGCAAAGTTCACGTGTATGTTCGTCAGCCAAGACAAATAATTTGTCATGTGGCATTGGTTTATTGCCTTATTGAGATTTTCTTCTAAGTTATGGCAGATAATAACTTCTTGTTTACTCATATTTCTATTATTTGCCTGCAAATTTAGGTAAAAAAGCAAAAAGATGACCGTTCTTTGCTTACAAATAATTACTTTTGTACGTTAAAATATAAAATAATGAAAGGAATTTTACCGGTTTATTGTAGGACGATGGGATATGTTGTTCTGTTGTTGTCTGTTTTCGTACCGTTGTTCATGTTTATGTTTGGCATGATAAACGATAGTAACCTGTTGTTTACAAAGGCTTCTATCAAGTTACTTATCTGGTTTTCTTTGTTTATGATCTTCTTGGCAAAAGTGAAGGATGAGAATGAGAAGATTTCCCGAATACGTATCAAGGCTATTTGTTATGCTATTTATTTGTTGGGCATTTATTATATTGTAATGTTGGTCAGAGGAGTATATAATGGAAATCTGGAAGAAGCGGATAATTCCATTGCTATAGTTTATATGGTTTTTAATGTTATTTGTCTGGAATTTGGTGTACAAAAAAGCCGGGTTGACCGATTGTTTAAGAAATAAATACATTTTTCCGTTAAACCTTTTGTCGACAAGAGTGTCCAAAGGACATTAGGCATTAAAATTTCAAGGAAAAAGAAAAAATGAAGAAGTTAGTATTATTGTTGTTACTGGTATGTACCTGTGCAACTCTCTCTTGGGCGCAAAGTGGCAAGCGCATAACCGTGACGGGATCTGTGATTGATGGTGATGATAAAAGCCCGGTTGGACAAGCTACCGTACAGTTACTTTCTCTACCCGATAGTACAATGGTGGTAGGAAATGTTACCAATAACAACGGAGTATTCTCTATTGCTGCCCGTCCGGGGAAATATGTACTTAAAATTTCATTTGTAGGTTACCTTACTCAGGAAAAATCTTTGCAGCTGACAGCTGGTAAACCGAGTGTTAATATTGGAACAGTCACTTTACCCACCGATGCTATCATGTTGGGTGAGGCGGTTATTGTAGCCGAGGTCCGCAGGTAACCATTTCAGAAGATACTATTGGCTATAACGCTTCTGCTTATCGTACTCCTGAGGGGGCGATGTTGGAAGAATTGGTGAAAAAACTTCCGGGAGCAGAAATAGATGACGATGGTAATATCAAAATCAATGGTAAGGAAGTAAAAAAGATTATGGTAGATGGCAAAGAGTTTTTTGGCGGTGATGTGAAGACCGGTTTGAAGAACTTGCCAGTCGATATGGTGGAAAAACTGAAAACCTATGATAAGAAATCCGATTTGGCACGCATTACGGGTATTGATGATGGTGAGGAGGAAACAGTGCTCGATTTGACGGTGAAGAAGGGATGAATCAAGGCTGGTTTGGAAACGTGGATTTAGGCGCCGGAACGGAAGACCGTTATACAGGAAGAGCTATGATTAACCGTTTTTATGATAAAACTCAGGTTTCTATTATTGGTTCCGCCAATAATGTGAATGATCAGGGATTTTCGGGGGAGGACCTCGTTGGAGGCGTAACAATGGATTGAACGCGAACTAAAATGCTAGGAGCGAATTTGCTACAGAAACAGAAAAAATGGAAGTGGGAGGTAGCATGCGTTACAACTATCGTGATGCGGATGTAGTAACAGTAGGATCTTCACAGCGTTTTTTGCAGTCGGGGGATTCTTATTCCAATTCAAACAAAGCCAATAGTAATAAGGAAACAGGTTTCAAGGCAGATTTCCGTATGGAATGGCGTCCCGATTCAATGACCAATATTATTTTCCGGCCGAATGTTTCTTATGATAAGACAAGGGGAGCTTCAGTTGCAGAGTCAGGTACTTTTAATGAGGATCCTTATCAGTATGTGGTAAATCCCAATGATTATTTGAACTTTGACAATATAGGGTCTGATGATCCGTTAAGGGATACTCGTATTAATGCTACCAATGAACATAATCTGTCCAAATCAAATAGTTTGTCGGCTAATGCAACATTGCAGCTGAACCGGAAACTGAATAATGAGGGACGTAACATTACATTCCGTGGTTCATTTGGATATGGAGATGATGACAGCGATCAGTATGCTCAATCGGAAACCCGTTATTATCAGATAAAGAACTATTTAGGAGGGGATTCTATAGAACATCGTAATCAATACATTACGATGCCTACTAAAAATTATAATTATACAGCACAGTTTACTTATAGCGAACCTATAGCACGGGCTACTTTCCTGCAATTTAGTTATAGATTCCAATATAAGAATAGCAAGAGTGATAAATCGACATACGATTTGGGGTATCCTTGGGATATAAATGACGGATTACCCGAAAACTATGAAACTGCTTATGTGGATAGCTTGAGTAAGGATGCTGAATATAAATACTTTAATCATGATATTTCTTTGGGACTACGATTTATCCGGGAGAAATATCAGTTGAGTGCCGGCATGTCCTTACAGCCTCAAAATACGAAATTGTCCTATAAGAAGGGAGATTACATGACTGATACCACAAGAACGGTATTTAATTTTGCTCCGAATCTGGATTTTCGTTATCGCTTCTCCAAAGTAAGTCAGTTGCGTATCACTTATCGTGGGCGTAGTAGCCAGCCTAGTATGGAAAACCTGTTGCCGATTGTCGATAATTCCAATCCGTTGAATATCCGTGTGGGTAATCCAGGTTTGAAGCCTTCGTTTGCCCATACCATGCGTTTGTTTTATAACACTTATAATGCCGAGAAGCAGCGTGGCATAATGACTCATGTAAATTTCACTGCTACTCAGAATAGTATCAGTAATAGTACGGTATATGATGAGAATACGGGTGGTACTACTTCAACTCCTCAGAATATCAATGGAAACTGGAATGCGTTTGGATTGTTCGGTTTTAATTCGGCTTTGAAGAATAAAAAGTTTACTATAAATTCTTTTTCTCGTGTGAGCTACCGGAATCAGGTAGCGTTCTTATACAATAAGGAAACATTGCATGATGATAAGAATACGACTACCGGTTTGACTTTGGCGGAGAATCTGAATGGTCCTATCGGAATGACTGGTTTGAATTTTCATTGAATGGTTCTATTGAGTATACAGCGGAACGTAGCAAGCTGCGTCCTGAAAAGAACCAGAATCCTTATACATTCTCATATGGAGCGAGTACCAATGTCACTTTACCATGGCAGATGACATTGTCTACTAATATCACCAACCAGTCCCGTAGAGGATATGATGATGCCAGTTTGAACAATAATGAACTGATTTGGAATGCCCAAATAGCACAAAGTCTATTGAAAGGAGCTGCAACTGTTAGTTTTGAAATGTACGACATCTTAAAACAACAGAGCAATATCAGCCGTTCTTTGACAGCGGATGTACGTTCGGTTACCGAATACAACAGTATCAACAGTTATTGTATGGTACATTTTATCTATCGTCTGAATATTTTTGGAAGTAAAGCCGCCCGTGACAAGATGATGAATAGCCATAGGGGATTCGGCGGTCCCGGTTTTGGTCTCGGTCCGGGAAGACATGGCCGGCGTCCTTTTTAAATGAAACTATATCTTAATCTTTTCCCAATCTATATTGTTATAGGTTGGGATTTTTTTTATAAGTTTGCTTATAAGTAAATTACTGGAATTATATGGTAGAGTGGAGTATCTTTAATGAAATCTTTGCTGTTGCTTTTAACGTGCTTTATTTTGTGATTATCATCGGAACTATCTTTATAGTGATACTTGATAATCGTAATCCCGTTAAAACAATGGCATGGGTACTTGTGCTCTTTTTCCTGCCTATTGTGGGGCTTGTGTTCTATTTCTTTTCGGCAGAAGCACACGTAAGGAGAAATTGATCAGCAAGAAAGGGTTCACCCGTCTCATAAAACGTCCCATGGCAGAATACCAGGCGCAAAAGGCGTTTAAGTGTCCTGATGAACAGTACCAGTTGATGCGTTTTTTCCGGAAAGTGAATAATGCTTTGCCCTTTGAAGGAAATGCGACGGAAGTTTTTACGGATGGTTATTCCATGCTGTATTCATTGATGAAAGAAATCAGTAAGGCAAAGCATCACATCCATTTGCAGTTTTATATTTTTGAGGATGATCCGGCAGGCAGGTTGCTGCGCGATTTGTTGATAGATAAAGCGCGGCAGGGAGTAGAAGTGCGTTTACTATATGACGATGTGGGCTGCTGGAAAGTTCCCCATGCTTTTTTTGATGAAATGCGGGGAGCAGGTATTGAGGCACGCAGTTTTTTGAAAGTCCGTTTTCCTTTATTTACCAGTAAGGTAAATTATCGTAATCACCGTAAAATAGTAGTAATCGACGGTCGTGTGGCTTATACGGGAGGGATGAACATTGCTTTGCGCTATATGAAAGGCTTTCCATGGGGGATATGGCGGGATACTCACATTAAAATAGAAGGAAAAGCGGTATATGGGTTACAGACTGCTTTTTTGACCGATTGGTATGTAGTAGACCGTACCCTTATCACTTCCTCCCGTTATTTCCCCGAAGTCGGAATCTTTGGAAAGGCTCTGATACAGATTGTCACTTCCGATCCTGTAGGCGAATGGCGGGATATTATGCAAGGGCTACTGATAGCTATCAGCAGCTCCCGAAAGTATTTTTATATACAAACACCTTACCTGTTGCCTACCGAACCTATTCTGATGGCATTGAAAACGGCAGCTTTGGCAGGCGTGGATGTTCGCATTATGATACCGGCACGTGCCGATACATGGATAACACATTTAGGTTCGTTATCTTATTTGGATGATATCATGCGTGCGGGTGTCAGGATTTACCTTTATCAGAAAGGTTTTTTGCATTCCAAGCTGATGGTCAGTGATGATACTCTTTCTACGGTAGGTTCTACAAATATGGACTTCCGTAGCTTTGAGCATAATTTTGAGGTGAATGCCTTTATGTATGATCCGTCCTCAGCATTGCTGTTGAAAGGTATTTTCCTGCAAGACCAGAAGGACGCCATCCTGTTGCAGAGAAAAACATGGATAAAGCGTCCTTGGTATCAAAAAGCACAAGAATCTATTGTCCGGTTGCTGGCACCGTTGCTTTGAAGAAAGAGAAGTTCACACTGCCATATGCACGGCGCTCAATAAAATGGGGGTCATCCTCAAAATGATTCTCTTTGCCATGTTCCAGTACCAGTAATCCGTCTTCCTTTAAAATCCCGCTTTCGAAAATACGGGTGGGGATGCTTTCCAACTCTTTCAAGGCGTATGGAGGTCGGCGAAGATGAAATCAAATTGCTCGCTGCATTTGTCTATAAATCTAAAGACATCAGCACGGATAGGAAAACATTTGTCAGTCTTCACTTCACGCATCACCTGCGAGATGAAAGAAAGATGCTGGGGATCTTTTTCCACTGAGATAACCCGGTCACAACCGCGTGAAACCAGTTCTATACTGATGCTGCCCGTACCGGCGAAAAGGTCCAAGGCTGTAACTCCGTCCTCGAAGTCAAAATAATTGTTACTTAATACATTGAAAAGGTTCTCTTTGGCGAAATCCGTTGTCGGACGTGCCTTGAATGTATGAGGCACATCGAAACGGCGCCGTTTGTATATACCGCTGATTACTCGCATAATAATAAGGTTTGCATGTCAAAAGGTATCTCTTCTATTTTACTTATCTCGGAGCGGTTGAATTCCGCTTTGGGGCTGATGACGAATACCTGGCGCAGATAATTGCGCAACTCTTTCAGTAATTCTTCTTTGTCCTTTAATATTCCTGTCAAGTGCAGCTCGTCTCTTTCCTGATTATAATTTAATTGTTGCCATACATATAATAGGTAATACACACGGTCTGTGGTTTGTTTGCATGGAAATGAGTTGATCAGTAATAAGTTGCCCTTATCAAAACAAAAAACTTCCATTTGTTGCTCGCGTATGTATGTATATAGTTTCCGGCTGTTACCCAACCGGCTTTTCCGGGCGAAATATTCAGTCAGCGGGCTGGCGGTGGAGAAGAAACGAGCCGTAGGAAAATGTTCAGTCAGTAACAAATGGGTATGTTTGTCCATAGCAAAAAGTATTACCACATTGCTTCTTCCCAGGACATTGCAAAGTACAATCTCGTTATTTCCTTTAGCTTTAGGAAAATTATGATAGAAAATTGTATCCATCTGTTCGTCTTCGAATAATTCCAAAGGAACAGGGGTGAAACGGGGGGAGTCATACAAGATGTTAACCCGTTTATACGGATACTTCAGCGCTTCTGTTTTAGTCAGCATATCTTTCAGATTGGCCGTCATGGAATATCCGGTGTTGACCGGATGCGGAACAAAGCAGAAATCATTATCTGTCAGTGGGTTATAGATAGAAAAAGAAAATCCATCCGCACTGAGGCGGATGGATAATGTATATTGTTCCGATTTTGTAAAATCGATACGTTCAGTCATTCTTATTCCCAGTTACCTGCGTTATTGTTAGGCTGTTCGATATCACCCACTCTTAAACCGCAATATTTACCCAATTTGGTCTGAAGGTCTTTAAGGTTAGCCAATTCTTGAGTATTCAAGCCGCCCAAATATGTTTCATACGGAGTTTGAGCTTGGAACAAGTTCAAAGGAGCACCCGATTTGGTAGTATCGCTGCGGGTAACCATCTCAAATTGTACGCCGTTTCCGAAGGGAACATATCTCAAAGAGTCTGCGTTGAAGCCCGGAGCATAGATTGTATCTGTTACGGCAACCCATAAAGTATCACGTTTGAAGTTCATCAAACCTTCTTTTTCAACTTCTTTCCAGTTACCGGTCTTTTTGGCTTTGTTGATGATTGCCATCGCTTTCTTTTCAGTCATACCGGCTTCCAGTTGTGTATCAGACAAAACTCCTTCTTTCTTTACAAACGGAAGTTTTGCAGTTTTGACGAAATCAATCAAGGTGTCGAAGCTTGCAGTATATCGTCCATTGTGCAGGTTACGGTATTCCAACTGTGCCTTACGGATGTCAATTAAGCGTGCAATAACTTGTTTCTCTCTAGTCTTTTTAGCGTCATCGAAGTTGATCGGTCCCATGATACTGCCGTAGCAAACGTATATCAAACCGATAACGCAAGCAGCCAATACAATATTAATAACTGTTTTCATGATAAATATGTGTTTTTTTAGTTTATATTCGCATCGCAAAAATAAAACAAATAAATCTAATAACGCACAGTTCAAGGAACTTTTTATTACGCAATTATGATTAATAGTTATTTAGTGCAGCAAATTAAGGGAAATTTTCTATATAAACCAACTTTAGAACAAGAAAAAGCTGTTAAATTTTTAGCAGATTTTCTCTTTTCCCGCCAATCGGACTCGGTTTTTCTCTTAAAGGGATATGCCGGTACGGGTAAAACATCCCTTATCGGAGCATTGGTGAAGACCTTGGACCAGTTACAGCAAAAGTGTGTTCTGCTTGCTCCGACGGGAAGGGCGGCTAAAGTCTTTTCACATTATGCACAGCATCCGGCTTATACTATCCATAAGAAGATTTACCGCCAGCGCAACTTTTCAAATGACCTGGACAACTTTTCTTTGGATGATAACCTGCATCAGCATACTTTGTTTATTGTGGATGAGGCGTCGATGATCGCTAATGACGGATTGGCGGGGGCGGTCTTTGGTACAGGGCGTTTGCTGGACGACTTGATTCAATATGTATATGCCGGAACAGGTTGCCGTCTGATGCTGATAGGAGATACGGCGCAGCTTCCTCCGGTGGGAGAGGAGGAGAGTCCGGCTCTTTCGGCCGATAAGTTACGCGGGTATGGCATGGAAGTATATGAGGCGCAGCTCACTGAGGTGGTCCGTCAGATGCATGATTCGGGGATTCTTTGGAATGCGACAGAATTGCGCCGCTACATATCCGAGGAAAATTTTCTCACTTTGCCTTCTGTCCGTGTGGAAGGGTTTCCGGATATCCGGATGGTTTCTGGTAGTGAGCTGATTGAGGTAATCAATGATTGTTACGGTCAGGCAGGTATGGACGAAACGATTGTGGTCTGCCGTTCCAATAAACGGGCGAATATTTATAATAAGGGAATTAGGAATACGATTCTGTTTCGGGAGGATGAGCTGAACAGCGGTGACCTGCTGATGGTGGCGAAGAATAACTATTTTTGGACGGAGGGTTGTAAGGAGATTGATTTTATAGCCAATGGAGATATAGCTGTGGTTCGCCGTGTCCGTCGGGTGCGTGAGGCATACGGCTTTCGTTTTGCCGATGTGGTGCTGGCGTTCCCCGACTATGATGGTATGGAACTGGAGGTGAAACTTTTGTTGGATACCTTGCATACTGAAACACCCGCACTGCCTAAAGAATTGAATGACAGGTTATTTTATTCGGTATTGGAGGATTATGCTGATATAACAGTGAAACGTGAGCGGATGAAGAAAATGAAAGCCGATCCTCATTACAATGCCTTGCAGGTGAAATATGCGTATGCCGTTACTTGTCACAAAGCGCAGGGTGGTCAGTGGAAACGGGTCTTTTTGGATCAGGGTTATATGACGGAGGATATGTTGACTCCGGATTATTTCCGTTGGCTGTATACGGCTTTCACCCGTGCTACGGAAATTCTGTATCTAGTGAACTGGCCGAAGGAGCAGACGGAATGAGCGGGCAGTCAGTGAGGTGTTAATGACTGATGATATGTTTTCAACCGTTTGGTTAATGTTTTTTTCTTTATGGCTAAGCCTTTTTGAACGTTTGTATTCTATCTCCATAACCTTTGGAGTTAACTCCCAAGCTTATGGAGTTAACTCCAAAGGCTATGGAGATAACTCCAAAGGCTTGGGAGATAGAAATCTTCCTTTTTATTTCCCTTATCCATAAAGAAGAAAAGGCTTAGTAAACCAGATAAAAAAACTCCGCCATCGGCTTTCAGACAGATGGCGGAGTTTTGATATATACGAAATATGGACGAAATTCGAATAGATTACAATGCAGCCAGCTCTATCACTTTATCAACAGCCGCATTCAGACCGTCGGGATTCTTACCGCCTGCCGTTGCGAAGTGGGGCTGACCACCGCCGCCGCCTTGAATCAGTTTGGCTGCTTCACGGACCAGTTTGCCTGCATTCTGTCCGGCTTTTACCAGGTCTTCGCTAATCATGACAGTCAGCATCGGTTTGTTGTTGTCCACACTACCTATTACAACGAACAGATTGGCAGGAATCTCACCTTTCAGCTGGAAGGCAATATCTTTCACTACGTCGGCAGACATCGGAATGATGGTTTTCACCACTTTCACACCATTTATTTCTTTGGCATTCTCTACCAGTCTGGCTTTCAGTGCGGCGCCCTTTTCTTTCATGAACTCTTCCACCTGCTTCTTCAATCCTGCATTTTCGTCAATATACTTGCGGATGGCGACTTTCAGATCGGGGCATTGTTGAACAATGCCTTCAAGTCATTCAGCGTATCTTGGACCGTATCCATCAATTCCTCTACTTTGGCACCCGTGATAGCTTCGATACGGCGCACACCGGCAGCAACAGAGCTTTCGCTGATAATACGGACCATACCGATCTTGCCTGTAGCCGGAACGTGGGTACCTCCACAGAATTCAATAGAGTTTCCGAATTGGACAACACGTACCTCATCACCGTATTTTTCACCGAACAAAGCAATAGCACCCAGTTCTTTTGCCTTTTCGATAGGAAGATTGCGGTATTCCGTCAAAGGGATGTTCTCACGGATTTTGGCATTTACCAAATGTTCCACTTCACGAAGTTGCTCGTCAGTCACTTTCTGGAAGTGAGAGAAGTCGAAACGTAATGACTCAGGGGTTACCAAAGAACCTTTTTGTTCTACGTGAGTTCCTAATACCTGGCGCAACGCTTCGTCCAGCAAGTGAGTACAAGAGTGGTTGGCGGCACAGGCGGCACGTTTTTCTGTATCTACACAAGCCATCATCGGAACGTCAAGGTGTTCGGGCAGTTTTTTGGTGATATGGATAGGAAGGTTGTTTTCCTTCTTGGTGTCAATGATTTCAATGGTTTCGAATTCGCTTACGATCACCCCTGTATCACCTACCTGACCACCACTTTCGGCATAGAAAGGAGTATCGCTCAGTACAATTTGATACAGTGTCTGGTTTTTCTGCTTGATCTGGCGATAGCGCAGGATGCTGGTTTCATATTCGGTAAAGTCATAACCTACAAAGTGGGTGTCACCTTCCTTTATGGTGATCCAGTCGCCGGTTTCAACGGCTGCCGCGTTACGGGCGCGTTCTTTTTGTTTCTGCATTTCGGCGTTGAACTCTTCTTCGTTTACAGTCATGCCGTTTTCTCGGAGAATCAGTTCTGTCAGGTCGAGGGGGAAACCGAAAGTGTCATATAATGTAAAGGCATCCACACCGCTGATCTCTTTTTTCCCGGCAGCTTTGGCATCGTTCATAGTCTTGTCCAACAGACGGATACCTGTTTCCAGTGTGCGCAGGAAAGATTCTTCTTCTTCTTTGATCACTTTCTCGATCAGTGTTTTCTGTGCGTTCAACTCCGGATAGGCCTCGCCCATATTCTCAATCAATACAGGCAGCAGCTTGTACATGAATGCTTGTTTCTGTCCCAGGAAAGTATATCCGTAACGGACGGCACGGCGGAGGATACGGCGGATTACATAGCCGGCTTTTGCGTTGCTGGGCAACTGGCCGTCGGTGATTGAGAATGCGATGGTACGGATATGGTCGGCTATAACGCGCATGGCGATATCTTTCTGGTTGTCTTGACCATAGGTGGTTCCTGCCATTTCGGCAATGGCTTTCAGTATCGGTTGGAACACATCAGTGTCATAGTTGGATGTCTTGCCTTGCAGTGTGCGCACCAAACGTTCGAATCCCATACCGGTATCGATCACTTTGGCAGGAAGACCTTCCAGTGAACCGTCTGCTTTGCGGTTGAACTGCATGAATACAAGATTCCAGATCTCGATTACTTGCGGATGATCCTTATTTACCAGTTGGTTGCCGGGGATTTGAGCTTTTTCTTCTTCCGAACGTGAGTCGATATGGATTTCGGAACACGGGCCGCAGGGACCTGTATCACCCATTTCCCAGAAGTTGTCATGTTTGTTGCCATTGAGGATATGGTCTTTTGGCAGGAACTGTTCCCAGTAAGAGGCGGCTTCGTTGTCCCGTTCCAGTCCTTCTTCGGGACTTCCTTCGAATACGGTGGCATACAGATCTTTCGGATCTATCTTCAGTACATTTACCAGATATTCCCATGCCCAGCCGATAGCTTCTTTCTTGAAGTAATCTCCGAAAGACCAGTTGCCCAGCATTTCGAACATAGTATGGTGGTAGGTATCATGTCCCACTTCTTCCAGGTCATTGTGCTTGCCGCTTACACGCAAACATTTTTGTGAGTCCGCGACTCTTTTGTATTTGGCCGGGTGGTTGCCCAGAATAATGTCTTTGAACTGGTTCATACCTGCATTGGTGAACATCAATGTGGGGTCATCTTTAATGACCATCGGAGCCGATGGGACAATCTGGTGTCCTTTCGACTCGAAAAAGCTTTTGAAAGAATCTCTAATTTCTTTAGCTGTCATCATGTCGCTTATAATATATTGTCTTCTAGTTAATATTCTCAAAAAGGATTTGCAAAGATAATTGGTTTTATTATTTTTGTCGTCAAGAATTGTGCAAAATATTGATGTGTTGTGCATTAAAAACTTCAAAAAGCAGAATTAGATGCGTAAAGTCTACTATATTTATAATCCTAAGACCCGAACTTATGACCGCATTTACCCCACAGTGAGGCAGCGTGCCTTAAGCATCTTGCGCCGTTTGTTTGTGGGAATGGGCTTGGGGGCAGGCAGTTTCATTATCTTATTATTGATCTTTGGTTCTCCGTCCGAGAAGGAGCTCCGTATAGAGAATACCCGTTTGCTGGCCCAGTATAATGTGTTGTCCCATCGTCTGGATGAGGCTATGGGGGTGATGCAGGATATCCAGCAGCGTGATGATAATTTGTATCGGGTGGTGTTGCAGGCCGATCCTGTATCGGATGCAGTCCGTAAGGCCGGTTATGGGGGGACAAACCGCTATGAACAGTTGCGGGATATGGCGAATGCCGATCTGGTTATCAATACCACTCAGAAGCTGGATATGTTGAACCGGCAGCTTTATATCCAGTCCAAGTCTTTTGACGAGGTGGTGGATTTGTGCAAGAATCATGACGAGATGCTGAAATGTATTCCGGCCATAATGCCGGTATCCAATAAGAATTTGAAGAAGACGGCTTCAGGTTACGGTGTACGTATAGATCCTATTTATAAAACAGCCAAGTTTCATGCGGGAATGGATTTCTCTGCCAATATAGGTACTCCTGTTTATGCTACGGGAGACGGAACGGTGGTAAAGGCGGGATGGGAAACCGGTTATGGAAATCTGATCCAGGTGGATCATGGTTTCGGGTACGTGACTTGGTATGCACATTTAAGCAAGTATAAGGTTCGCCCGGGGCAAAAGGTGGTACGTGGGGAAGTGATAGGGGAGGTAGGAAATACGGGCAAGAGTACCGGGCCGCACTTGCACTATGAAGTGCACGTGAAAGGAAAAGTGCAGAATCCTGTGAATTATTATTTCATGGATTTGAGTGCGGAAGATTATGACAAGATGATACAGATTGCAGCCAATCACGGTAAGGTATTTGACTAGCCGTGAATTTTTAATTCTTAATTTTAATTTACCATGGCCTATAATCCGAATAAAGAATTGAAACTTTACTATTCCATTGGGGAAGTGGCGAAGATGTTTGATGTAAATGAATCCTTGTTGCGTTATTGGGAAAAGGAATTTCCTATTATTTCGCCCAAGAAGGCGGGAGGGAATGTCCGTCAGTATCGTAAAGAGATATTGAGAATATCCGGCTGGTCTATCATCTGGTGAAAGAGAAAGGGATGACTTACAGGGGGCTAAGCAGAAACTGAAGATGAACAGGGAAACCACTATCGTACTACGGAGATTTTGGACAGATTGAAACTGATACGTGAGGAATTGGTCAGTATGCGTAAAGAACTGGATTACCTGACTTAAGAATATTCACCACAGATTGCACGGATTAAAAACGAGTTGCAGATAATCGTTATGGACAAATCAGTGTAATCTGCGGTGAAACTGGTATTGGTTAATTCGGCTGGTCTTCGAACTTTTCGATACGGGTGACGGTTTTTATCTCATCTATTTCCTTAGGTTGGTAGTGATGGATTTTACATCATCCACATCGTGCACAAATAGCTGTATTCTTCCTTCAAAGATACCATCGTTACTTTCAATATTCAACTTGTGGATATTTACATTCAATTGTTGTGAAATGATTTCTGTTACCTTGTTTAACAGACCGATGTGGTCAATACCTTTTATGTAGATATTTACAGGGAAGTACAAGGACTTTCCTGTTTCCCATTGGACAGCCAACAAGCGGTTGCCATAACTGCTTTTCAGTTTGGTAGCCAACGGACATTGGCGTTTGTGGATGATGATACGATTATTGTCGCCTATATATCCCAAAACGTCATCTCCCGGAATAGGTTTGCAGCATTCTGCTATCACATAGTTCTTTTGGATAGCTTCGGGAGTCAGTTTCAATATTTTCTTGCTGTCTATCTTTGGTAGGGGAACCTTCTCTTCTGTCGGTTTCTCCTTGTTTGTCTTGCTGCCTCCGAAAGCGAAAGAGATATACTTTTTCCAGTTACTGGAAACCGGTTTGTCTTTCAGTTCGTTTTTATCGTTTTCTCCTAGAATGATTGTTTTGAATCCGATGGCTGCAAACAATTCTTCCTGTGTCTTGAGGGTATGCAGATTACAGATCTTTCGTATGTTTTCGGGAGTGTACTCTACTCCTCCCTGGAGAAGAATTCCCGTAACATTTCCTCACCGGCCTGCTGCATACCTCGCTGTTCGCGTTTCAGTATGGCCTGTATCTTAGCCTTGGCTTTTGCAGTGGTGGCAAAGTTTATCCACGAAGGCTGTACATGTTGTGATTTGGAAGTAAGAATCTCCACCTGGTCGCCGCTTTGCAGTTTGTGGCTCAAGGGCACCAGCTTGTGGTTGACTTTAGCTCCGATGCAATGGCTGCCCAAGAATGTATGGATGGAGAATGCAAAATCCAGTGCCGTACAGTTTTGCGGCATCGTTTTGATTTCACCTTTCGGAGTGAAGACAAATATTTCAGAAGCGAACAGGTTCAGTTTGATGGTATCCAGAAAGTCCATGGCATCCGGTTGCGGATCATCCAGAATTTCCTTGATGGTACGCAGCCATTTTTCCAGTTCGCCCTCGTCCTCACTGCCTCCGCCTTCTTTATATTTCCAGTGTGCGGCAAAGCCTTGTTCGGCTACATCATTCATCCGCTCGCTGCGTATCTGCACTTCTATCCATTGGCCTTTGTTGCTCATCAGAGTTACGTGAAGTGCCTGATAGCCGTTGGCTTTAGGATGGCTTACCCAGTCGCGCAAGCGGTCTGGGTGCGGTTTATAAATCTTGGATATGGATACGTATATGTTAAAGCACTCGTTGAGTTCTTCTTCCGGATTTTTGGGACAGAAGATGATACGGACAGCCAGGATATCATATATTTCTTCAAATGTGATATGCTTGGTCTGCATCTTGTTCCAGATGGAATAAGGGGATTTGACTCGTGCTATCAATTGATAGCTGATACCCATTTTGTCCAGTTGTGCGCGGATAGGTGCTGTAAATTCACGGAATACTTCTTCGCGTTCCGCTTGTGTTTCTTGTAGCTTGGATTCTATCTGTGCATATTCTTCCGGATGCTCATATTTGAAACTGAGATCTTCCAGTTCTGTCTTTATTTTGTTTAACCCCAAGCGGTTAGCCAGTGGCGCATAGATGTATAAGGTTTCTCCGGCAATTTTGTATTGCTTGTTGGGAAGCATGGAGCCAAGTGTACGCATATTATGCAGACGGTCGGCTATTTTGATGAGGATAACCCGGATGTCATCACTCATGGTCAGTAGCAATTTCTTGAAATTCTCGGCTTGTGCGGAAGCCCGGTCTCCGAATATGCCGCCGGATATTTTAGTCAGGCCATCTACAATCTGTGCGATTTTAGGACCAAACAGATTTTCAATGTCTTCCACAGTGTAGTCTGTATCTTCAACCACATCATGCAGTAAAGCCGAACAAATGGAAGTTGATCCCAGTCCTATTTCGGTACATACAATTTTAGCAACGGCTATGGGATGCATGATGTATGGTTCACCCGAGCGTCGTTTTACTCCTTTATGTGCTTGTTTGGCAAAATTGAATGCCTTTGTGATGATTTCTACTTTTTTGCGGTGCTTGGTCGCTAGATAACTGTCCAAAAGTTCCTGAAACCCTTGGTTTATCATTTCCTCATCCGCCTGTTCCTGAGTCTGCTTTTCATCCGTCATATCTTTGCCTCCTATAATCTATACTGCAAAAATATACAAAAAACATATTCAAGCAAGTATTTTCAGAAAATGTATAGTGTTAAATCTGTATTTTTTATCAATCATCTGATCCGCAAACTTCTTCCGGCTCTGATATTATTGCCCTTTATACCGTTTAGATTACGTAATTGGCTGATGGATACGTGGTATTTGGCAGCAATTCCTCCCAATGTGTCTCCTTGTTTGATTTTATGATAAAGAGTTCCCTTGGATGAGCGGTTTCTGCTACTGGTTGTTTCCTTGATGGCTACCGTTTTTCTTTTGGTCAGATATTCATTGGCTTATAAGCGAACACGCTGTCTTGGCGGTCAATGAAAGTACTGACAAAGTTATTGGGCAGACGAAGTGCGCACAACTCGCTGTTACCGGGAATAATATCCTTTTTGTATTGGGGGTTCAGGCTGCGAAGCTGGTCTAGGTTGATGTTGCATACTTCTGCCACTTGTTGTAAGTGGAGGTCTTTGTTAATGTGAATGGTGTCTGTAGCGTTGGGAAGCTGTGTTTCCATGGGACAGATGCCATGTTCGCAATAATAGGTCATGATGTAGTTTGCCGCTATGAAAGCAGGAACGTACCCACGGGTTTCTTTGGGCAGATAGTTGTAGATTGTCCAATAATCCGTGGCTCCTCCGGCACGGCGTATGGCTTTGTTGATAGTGCCGGCCCGCAGTTGTAAGCTGCCAATACCAGATTCCAGTCTTGATAGATGTCGTACAGGTCTTTCAGGTAACGTGCTGCCGCCCAAGTTGATTTGACCGGGTCCCGTCTTTCGTCTATCAGGCTATTGTTCTTCAGCCCGTATATTTTTCCTGTACCCAGCATAAACTGCCATAAGCCGGTAGCTCCTGGCGGGAAACAGCGACAGGATTTAAGGCGGACTCTATAATCGGCAGATATTTCAGTCTTGAGGAAGGTCGTATAAATCAAGTGCTTCTTCAAAGATAGGCATATAAAAATTGGTTGCCGCAAGCATAAAGGATACTTTATTGCGCAGACGGACGGCATACATATCAATGAATTTGCGTACTGCCTCATTGTAAGGCATTTCTATGATAGAGGGAATACGTGACAGACGATCCATATAGATGGAATCACTTACAACAGGGTTGGTAGAGGCCATTGTGCAGTTCTCTCCCAATGTGATGTGATTCTTAGATTGCCAGTCCCAGTAAAGACTGTCCATTTCTGACTGCATACTTTCAGGAACATCAATAATTTCTTCTTTTCCTGTAGTTTGCGAGTGAACGGTAATACTTTGGGTTTGTGCGCTTATTCCCGTTGTTCCTATAAATGTAAATAAACCAATTAAAAAGTTTTTCATGCGATTAAAATTTGAAGCTGCATTGCAGGCCTATTGTATTAGGTATCCTGCTCCGGCCGTCATTAAAAATAACAGGTTGTATTTGAAGACCTAAGTCTTTGGATATGTCAAAATCAGATAGTTCGGCATCCACGTATGCGTCTATGACAGACAGTATATATACACCGATAAAACAGAATATGCTTAAATCCCGATTTCGGCGATAGAAATCTTTTCGTTTTTTAAAGGTGTCCTCCATACCTTCCGCGCTCATGCCATGAGGCAGGAAGTCTTCGTAGCTTTTGGTATCAGGGTCATCGTCCATAATATCCAGATAGGCTTGAGAATAGTCCTTGTACATTCTGTTGTTCCAGGTCAGCGCATATGCACATCCCACAAACCCACCATATACTATCGGCAGTTTCCAATATTTACGGTTGTATATCTGTCCTCCGCCGGGAATTACCAACGCCAGCCAGATGGCACGGTTGGAGTTCGGGATAAACCGGGGTTTTGTTTCGGCAGCCATTGCTTTCTGTATGGAATCATTTTTACGGACTAAAGCGGCAGTATCAACAGGTGCTTCCATATTTTCTATCTTTTGCCGTTCTTCCAGCAGTTTCAGGCTGTCAATGACAAGTGAATCTTTGACTTGTATAATAGAATCTGTCTTTATACCATACGGCGGTTGCGTGCCTTTTGGGCGTGAACATTCATGCTTCCAGCCATCATAAGGCATAAAAGCAGGAATGTAAACAGTTTATATGTGGATGTTCTTCTTTTCAATGTAGTAATAACGCTTTATTCTTTCTTTTTCAGTGAATCCAGTATTTCCATGATTCGTTCCAAGTCCTCTTCGTTATTGAACGGAATACTGATCTTGCCTTTTCCTTTGGCTGTACATGATAGCTGTACTTTCGAACCGAAGAATCCGCAGAGGTGGCTTTGCAGCAAAGTGTATTCCTCGGATAGTTTGGAGCCTTTCGGTTTGATCTTCTTCCCACCGCTGTCCACTGTCTCGCCACTGCTCAGTGCCTTGACAATTTCTTCCACTTTACGGACAGAATAGCCTTGTGACTGTATTTCATTAAAGATACGTATTTGGGTCTTAGGATCATCTAAGGACAATAAGGCACGGGCGTGTCCCATGTCTATTTCGCGGTTTTTCAATGCTACTTGAATCTGGGCCGGAAGTTTCAGCAGGCGCAGATAATTGGCGATAGTGGTACGTTTTTTCCCTACACGTTCGCTCAGCCGTTCCTGTGTCAATGCATATTGTTCCAATAAATGTTGATAAGCCAGTGCAATCTCCAATGAATTCAAATCTTCACGCTGAATATTTTCAATCAACGCCATTTCCATTACATTCTCGTCATCGGCTGTGCGGATGTATGCCGGAATAGATTTAAGTCCTGCCTGTATGGAGGCGCGGTAACGACGTTCTCCGGCTATGATCTGGTAAGAGTCTTCACTCAGTTGACGCAACGTAATGGGTTGGATGATACCAATTTCGGCAATAGAGTCGGCCAACTCCTGTAACGCCACCGGATCAAATTCACGACGCGGCTGGTTAGGGTTGACGGATATTTTGCTCAGTTCTATCTCGTTGATAGAAGATGAGCCGGCTGTCTTTACTTCTTCAGTCGAGATCAGTGCGTCAAGCCCGCGTCCTAAAGCAAATTTCTTCTGTACTGCCATTGTTTACTTACTGTTACGTGTTATAATTTCTTGTGCCAATGCCAATGATTCTTGGCTCCGGTAGAGTCGGCATCATACAATATTGCAGGAATGCCGTGGCTGGGAGCTTCGCTCAGTTTGACGTTACGCTGTATAATTGTCTTGAATACCAATTCTTGAAAATGGCGTTTCACTTCATCATAAATCTGGTTGGCCAGACGCAGACGTGAATCGAACATTGTCAGCAGGAAGCCTTCTATTTCCAGTGAAGGATTCAGTTTCGATTTAATAATCTTAATGGTATTCAGCAATTTGCTGATGCCTCTAATGCAAAATATTCGCATTGAACAGGGATAATCACTGAATCGGCTGCTGTCAGCGCATTGATTGTTATCAAGCCTAACGACGGGGAGCAGTCTATCAGGATATAGTCATATTCGTCCCGCATGGGGGCTAATACTTTTTTCATGATCTTCTCGCGGTCTTCCAGGTTCAGCATTTCTATTTCTGCGCCAACCAGGTCGATGTGTGAAGAAACAATGTCGAGTCCGTCAATGTCGGTGGTATAAATTGCTTCCCGTATATCGGCTTCGTTGATAATACATTCATAGATAGAGCATTCTACCTCTTTGATGTTCACACCCAATCCTGATGATGCGTTGGCCTGAGGGTCTGCATCAATAACCAGCACCTTTTTCTCCAGTGTTGCCAGAGAAGCTGCGAGGTTAATCGTTGTGGTAGTTTTACCTACGCCACCTTTTTGATTGGCTAAAGCAATAATTTTTCCCATATTAATCAGTTTTTCTCGCTGCGAAGTAACAAATAATAGGTGATTGCACCTATAAAAAACGGCAGACATTAGCAAAACTGTTGATAACTCATTGGTTTTGTTAATAACTCAACGGCGGCAAAGATAGAAATTTTCATTCAATTCTATTCTATTTTTAGCACTGGGTTGTAGAACATTAAGATAATTTTCTTTTCTGGCGAGGGGTAGTTCCGGCAAAGAGTTGTATCTTTACGCTCCGAGAAAAAGAGTGGAAAAATATGAAGAAAGAAAAACCGTTGATATTGCTGTCAAATGATGACGGCGTGGAAGCTAAGGGATTGAATGAATTGATACGCGGGTTGCGTGGAATGGGTGAGATAATCGTAATGGCACCGGACGGTCCTCGTTCGGGAGCTTCGGGGGCGATCACTTCCGAGCATCCTGTGAAGTATTACAAGGTACGTGAAGAGGAGGATTTGACTGTGTATAAATGTACGGGCACACCGGTAGATTGTGTGAAACTGGCATTGCATACGGTGGTTCCCCGTCGTCCCGATGTGGTGATAGGTGGAATAAACCACGGTGATAATTCTTCAGTGAATGTGCATTATTCCGGTACGATGGGGGTAGTGATTGAAGGGTGTCTGAAGGGGATCTCTTCTATCGGATATTCATTATGTAATCATTTTGCGGATGCTGATTTCTCTTCATCGCTGCCTTATATACGCCGTATTACTGAGCAGGTCCTGGAGCATGGCTTGCCTTTGGGGATTTGCTTGAATGTGAACTTTCCGGATACAGCTTCCTTGAAAGGGGTACGCATCTGCCGTCAGACGAATGGGGCTTGGATTAATGAATGGAAGCGTAGTCTGCATCCTCGGGGGGGAGAGTATTTCTGGCTGACCGGAGAGTTTGATAACTATGAACCGGAAGCGGAAGATTCGGATCACTGGGCATTAGGGCATGGGTATGTGGCGGTAACTCCGACCCAAATTGATGTGACTGCTTATGGGATGATGAATGAGTTGAAAAACTGGAATCTGGAAGTATGAAATACTATTTGATAGTAGGCGAGGCATCAGGCGATTTGCACGCATCTAATTTGATGCGTGCCTTGATACAGGAAGATCCGGAAGCAGAATTCCGTTTCTTTGGCGGGGACTTGATGACGGCTGTTGGTGGAACGCGGGTGAAACATTACAAAGAACTGGCTTATATGGGTTTTATCCCGGTGTTGTTGCATTTGCGTACTATCTTTCGGAATATGAAAGAATGTAAGCAGGACATTGTTCGTTGGACTCCTGATGTAGTGATTCTGGTGGATTATCCCGGCTTTAACCTGAAAATAGCCGAGTTTATAAAGAAGCAGACGAAAATACCTGTCTACTATTATATTTCTCCTAAAATATGGGCTTGGAAAGAGTATAGGATTAAAAATATCAAGCGGGATGTGGACGAACTGTTTTCCATCCTGCCTTTTGAGGTTGAGTTTTTTGCCGGACATCAGTACCTGTTCATTATGTGGGTAATCCTTGTGTAGATGCAGTGGATGCTTATTGTAAGGAACATCCGGATGGATTTCCGGAATTTGTGGCGGATAATGGCTTGTCCGAAAAGCCTGTTATCGCATTGTTGGCGGGCAGCCGGAAACAGGAAATCAAAGACAACCTGCCGATGATGCTGGAGGCTGCTGCTCCGTTTACCAAAGATTATCAATTGGTGCTGGCAGGGGCTCCGGGGATGGACCCTGCCTATTATTCGGATTATATAAATCCGAATGTACCGGTTAAAATCATTTTCGGACAGACCTACAGGTTGTTGCAGCACGCGCAGGCGGCATTGGTGACTTCGGGTACTGCAACTTTGGAAACAGCTCTTTTCCGTGTTCCTCAAGTGGTGTGTTACTATACTCCGGTAGGGAAATTTATCGCTTTTCTTCGCCGGCATATTCTAAAAGTGAAATATATTTCGTTGGTTAATCTGGTAGCCGACAAGGAAGTGGTTCGTGAACTGGTGGCGGATACGATGACGGTGGATAACGTGCGTTCAGAGTTAGAATCTCTTTTATATAATAAGGTATACAGAAATAAGGTGTTGGAAGAGTATGATCGTATTATTCAGATTTTAGGTCCGGCAGGAGCTTCGGGGACAGCAGCCCGTGAAATGGTAGCTTTGTTGAAGAAATAAACTTTTCACGATCTCTTTTTGTTCTTTCGGGTAAACAACTTAAACCTTGGAAGTATATGAAATATTTTTTTCAATCTATGTTAGGGGCGATGCTTCTTTTGAGCGGAGTATTCGCCTTTTCATCTTGTGGTAATGATGAAAGTGATCCGGACAGTACGGTGACTATAGCTATGGCTACCGTAGAAAAACAACCTCAGTATGATGCTCCTTATTTGGTGTTGGACAACGGAGAGAAGTTGTGGGTGGTGCAGCATATTGTTCCTTACCGGGATTTGAAGGCAGGAGAACGGATTTTTGGAAATTATTCTTTTTTGGAAGCCGGTGAAAGTGGATTTGCTTATAATATCCGTTTGAATGACTATACCTTAGTACCTGTTCAGAAAATTATCGGATTGAACCCCGATAATATGGACAGTATTGGAAATATGAAAGTACAGATCAAGGATATGTGGCCTTCTGATGACTATCTGAATGTACGTTTTATGTTGAATTTTCCCAGTCCGCAGAAACCTATTCTTAATCTGGTTGTGAATGAGATGATTCCTTGGACAAAGGACGGATATGCGCATTTGGAACTCCGCTATAATAACAACGGAAGTCAGGGCAGATTGGTACCTGGTATGGTTTCTTTTAAATTAGATGATTATTCACCGGAAAACAGTGAATTGAAAGGAATAAAGGTATTGGTTAATCCTGTGGACGGGGAAGAAAAAACATATATTTTCTCTTATCCGCTCACTGGCGAGGATGTACCGGGCTTTAATCCTTTGGATTTGGCGGAGTTAAAATAAAGAAACTACATACAGATAGACTACTGCTGCCGGGATTGCGAGAATCGCGCTGTCAAAACGGTCGAGCATTCCACCGTGTCCCGGTAAAATATTGCCCGAATCTTTGATGCCTAGACGGCGTTTTAATAAAGATTCCGTTAAATCTCCCCAGGTTCCGAATACTACCACTGTCAATGCTAGTCCGATCCATACTCCGGTAGACATGAAAGGGAAGAAGTGAGATAGCAGGAAAGAAGCTATGATACAGAAAATGCCGCCGCCAATAGAGCCTTCCCATGACTTCTTAGGAGAGATGCGTTCAAATAGTTTATGTTTGCCAAATAGCATGCCTGTACAGTAAGCACCTGTATCATTCACCCAGTTGAATATAAAAATAGATAGTGGGAGAATAGCGTTGTATTGTGAAAGGCTGGCTGTTTCGTCCGAATGGAAAGCCAATACATTCAGCAAAGCGAATGGCAAGGCAATATACATCTGGCTTAACATGGCATAAGCCCAATTATTCAGCGGGTTTTCTTTTTTCAAATAAAGTTCGCTGACCATCAGATAAATAAATAAAGCTAAATAAGGAATAAATATACCTGTTTGTGAAGGATCTATTCCAAAATAGAAAAAGCACAGGAAAAGAAAAATTCCGCTGAGAATACATATACGTTTATTTACTTGTATTCCTTCTACATGATTGACCAAATTACAGAATTCATTGATTGCCAATGCGCTGATAATGGCAAATAGGATGCCGAATGAGACAGCCCCTCCCACGATGCAGCCTATCAGTACTGCAACAAAAATAATTCCGGTTATGGCACGTTGTAAGAAATTGCTTTTCACGGTCGTTAGTCTTAAGTGATTCAAAAATCAAAGTAGAAGATCTGTTTTTTTATCATTCTGAGTGACTATGAAGAATCCGGATATATCTGGATTATTACGGACTCTTTGTATCATTCAGAATGACAATGCTTATATAGTTGACAGATCTTTCTACGATGTTATGCTTCTTTTTTTTCTTT
>ENA-OQDD01000057-OQDD01000057.1-human-gut-metagenome-genome-assembly--contig:-NODE-57-length-42533-cov-2.950007_pt1 | contig 42533 bp, 46 predicted proteins | sample MGYA00242507_ERZ504598 | MGnify/ENA primary metagenome ERZ504598 (study PRJEB26092, sample SAMD00036318) | human gut metagenome | host: Homo sapiens | study: EMG produced TPA metagenomics assembly of...
CGTTGTGTGGCTTTTGGATGTCTGCAAACGACCTTTTCCACATCAAAAGCAAAAGCGTAACGACCACTCTTTCAGTTGAATCGCTACGCTTTTCTCAAATTTACTTTTTAGCTATCTGTTTATTTTAAATGGTTAAACAATAAGGGTTTGTTTTGATATTGCAAATGTAATCTCCCACAGTCCGACACCTCCGGACTGAACAAAAAAAAATTTCATTTAACATTCTTTCGTATTCTCATAGAAAGACTGCCTTAAATAAAAGTAACCACACTTTTATTTAAGGCAGTCTTATAGAATCGCTTATACAAGTAGCAGATCAATTCATTGCCGCACCTTAGTTATTGATAACCGGCAATAATTTTAGGCCCTTTCTCTCATTCTTTTTACGCTTGGCATCTGCCTTACGGTTATTGATAACCAATTGATAAGATTCAGCCACAGCATTCAGTTCATCGGCAAAGGCAATAAACAGTTCATTATCATAATAAAAGAACATATCATTTACCAATGAATATAGCTGATTCAATAATCCATTACAGTTCTTATGCAGACTAGTAGCCGAAAGACCTTTCTGTTCTTTCACAATACCACGCTGTGTATCTAAGTCCAAATAAAGATTATTTGCCTTTTCCACTTCAGTGATGCGATCAGCCAGATTCAGTCGTTCTACTGAATCATGGTTTTTCTCTGATTGCAGAATCAAAATGTAACCTGCAATGCGGGCAGACATATCGGAACGGGTAATTATCTTATTCATTTTATAATTTCCAGTCTGATCAATAAGGCTTCTTGCAGCATCTTGATCTTCTTTTGTTCCTATATCTCTTGCTCTTGATGTTCATCTGTAATGCGCTGAAACATTTGCGACGAATATCATGGGCTTCGGACAGACCGACTGTTTCAGAATAAAGATGGCTTTTATTTAACTTTTGACCATATTCAGCTAATATAGCCTGTAATGCCAAATGCTTGTTGGTTAAATCCACTTTATCGTTTGCTGATTCAGGTATCTTTCCAGATCCATCTTTTACAACTGCATCCGACGAACCTTTCAATAGCTTTGCATATTTATCATATACACCTAACCAACGTGACATAAAATCATAGTTTTCTGACAAATTCAGAAAATTAATAGAAACTAATGCTCTTGCTTCAATCATTTGTTACAAATATTTATAAGTTTAATCCTCATTTTTATTTGCGAATTATAATTTTCTTATCAATCTGACCACAGATTGGATTAAGAATACTCAAACATTTGCTTCACATTATCTATATAGTCTTCTTTTACACGTACCATTGTCTGTAATGTAGAGGTAAATATAGAATCCAATGAAAACTGCAAGAATTTAATTCCAGACTCTTTTAAAAAGTAAATATCATCCTCTTTTAGCGGTATTTTTGTACTCAATAAAGGTGTGAATCCATATTGCCCCACTTTTCGTATCACCTCTTTCCAATCAGGGAAAGCAAAAATATCACCTCCTGTCAAAGCCAGATTCCCCCCCCATATCATGAGCTTCATCTATCACCTTTATAATTTGCCAACTTGTCAAATCGTTCTTCCTGTTTCTATCCGCATAGCAATACATACAATCCGTCCTGCATTGGGTTGTAATCATAAAGTTAAGATTCAGCGGAACAGAAGGACGTTTAGGTATAAAGTCTGTAGTATAAAATAATTCATTATCCGTATAAACACTTCCCTCCGATTCTTCCTTAACAGAAGTCAGCAGATACGGGGGAAAAGAAATCGTCACTCCTTTATAATTCCATCCTACTTTTACTGGATTATCGATTATTTTTCGAATAAACTTATCTATCAGGTCTGGTTTTATATTTAGGGTATTTGCTATATTTTCTATTGAAGCATTTAATTCTCCTTCTCCAATATGTGACAAGATATATCCAATAGAAGGTGGAACTACGCTTGCAAAAGCCATGGCATATTCTAGCTTAGCAGTAATTAAAGCTGATTTAGCAATGATATAAGAACAATTATTTTCGTTTCTAATCACATATTGTGGATTCAAATAGATATACATAATACAGCCGTTTTTATACATAAAATAGTAAGGAGGGCATGCTCCTTACTAAATTGAATATTTAAGATCCATAATACTTCTATCAACACTGGATGCAAACTATAATCAATCACTCTTTTTTTGTAAATAGTGATATAAAATCTTTTCAATATCGTTTTTAATTTCTATATTTGTTCGCTATACATAAATGCAAATACTATGAAAAAAACAAATTGGAATAAAAAGAAACTTTATTATTATAATAATAAGTATACTCCTTTCTGCCTGCACAAAAAAAGAAAATGCTTCTCAACAAGCGTTGTTGCTTGAATTGGTTCAAGCGGAAGCGGTGATGTATGAACATCCGGATAGTGCACTGGGTGTATTACAAGGGATGAAAGTTCCGGCAGTATCGGACAAATTGCAAAATGCTACTTGGGCGTTGCTAACAGTGCAAGCCAAGTATAAGAATTATAAAGAAGAACTTGCTGACTCTACCTTAATTAATATAGCCTATGATTACTTTATGAAGCAAAACAATCCCCAACGGAAAGCAATGGTACTTTATTATAAAGGTGTATTATATGAAAAAGCTGATAAAAAGAATGAAGCACAAGAATCCTATTTAAAAGCAATAGAAGAAGTAGAAAAGACGAAAGACTATCAACTGGCACATTTGATTTATAGCAGTATAGGAAATATATACCTATATAATTCGCTGAATGAATATGCATTGCAAATGTTTAAACAGTCATTGCACTATGCGAAACTATCCGAAAATAAGAATTATATATGTTCTGCATATTATGATTTGGGAAAAGTATATTCCGTATTATTTGATTTTGATAATAGCATCAAATATTATAAAGAAGCTATACAAATGGCAGAAACTCTACATAATAATGGTATATTAATAAATGGAATGAACGAATTAGCAGGAGTATATACCGAAACAAAAGATTATCAACCTGCCCTATCCTATGCCCAAAAAGCTTTAATACTTAAAGAAACAAGCGAATTACCCCTAAAAAAAAGGCTAGAACAAAGTTACTTGGTAATTGGTGACATATATAGACGCATTAATAAAACAGATTCTGCCTATTATTATCTGAATAAAACATTATCCTCCAATCGCATGGAAACGATTTGTGCAACTTATGAAATTTTATATAATCTAAGCAAAGAGAAAAAAGACTATGAAAAAATGAGCCTATATTGCGATAGTATGGTAGTTTATCAAGATTCTGTCTGGAAATTGCATAAAAATAAAGAGCTTATGAATATGCAGGAAAAGTATAACCAGCAAAAACTATTGAATGAAAAGAACCAGCTAAAAATAGAAAATAATACTATCATCCGTAATGTACTAATCATATTGGTAGTGGTATTCTGCCTGATAGCTATCCTTATCTATATATACCAGCGAAAATTAATCCGTAAAGAGCATATCATACAAAGACATGAAGAAGAAATACAGCTGAATACCTTAAAAAGACAAGAGAATGAGAGAATAATCAGTCGTAACCAAAGCCGCATGAAGGAACTGGCAGAACAAATGGAGGCGAATAAAGATGCGCAGGAACAGTTGGAGGAGCAAAAGAATGTACTATCTGAAATAAAATGCCAAAATGAAGCCCTGCAACAAGAGAATAAAATGTTGCAGCAACATATTGATAAATATTCTTCTTCGCTGAATGAAAAGTCCAAAGAACTTGAAAGATTGGGACTTTTAGGAGAAGAAAACCAACGATTGCATGATCGTGAAAGATTCCTGTGCAACCAACTGATAAAAAAGACAGATGTCCTTTACCGGCTAAAGACAAAGCCCCAATACATGAAAGACGAGCAATGGGAAGAGGTAAAGGAAACAATGAATCTATTATTCGATAATTATATAGTAAGGCTTTCCACTCTTGTACCTTCATTGACAGAAAGCGATTTGCAGATATGCTGCTTCATCAAGTTGGGAATAGCCAATCCGGGAATAGCTGATTTGCTGGGGATAGAATCGACTTCGGTATCTAAAAGAAAATTAAGATTGAAAGAACGTATCACTCAAAAGATAGGAGCATTCGGCAAAGGACAGACACTGGATCTGTGGCTATGGGAGTTCTAGGGAAGCAACTGTCCACATTCCGCATTCGCACAAAGAGGTAATATTCTAATTATTAGCATATTATCTCTTTTTTTAATTGTCCATATAACGTACATATCCGGTCTATCTGTTTTTCATTCTAAATCCATAACTTGCAGCATAACAATCAATCAATAATATTATTATGAAAACAACTAAAGAATTAAAGATTTGGAGTTTGCGTATGGTATTATTCACCATATTGCTTAGTGGTTTATCGGTGCAGAAAGTGTATTCTTTTTGTAATAGTACAGAAATTATTATAAATGGGAAGTGGTATAGCAATCAAGAAAAAGTTAATACACGAAGCCTGCCATCTATTCCCATCACAGCCTGCACCGATGGCCAGAACATCTACATTGAAAACACATCTCCGGACTGTGACATACAAATTACCATCACCGGTAATCAAACAGGAGAAGTGATGTATGAACAGTTAGTGCCCCAAGCACAAACAAGCTATATTATCATTTCCATAGCCAGTTTCCCATCCGGAGAATATACATTAGAACTAACTAGTGAAGATGGGAAATACTTGGTTGGAGCTTTTAAAAGATAACCCTAATTATTCATCCTAAAAAACTACAAAGACCATGAAACGAGTAGACCTTAAGAAAATCCTCTATATGGATTTCTTATCCGGCACAAGTGCACAGGCACATCCAAGGAATTTGCAGCAAAGATGGATATGTCACGTTCCACTCTCTTTGAGTACATTGCCTATATGCGCGATGAACTGGAAGTGTGCATCCTTTTCGATAAATTCTTAGGAACATATTATTATGATGGCAAAATCTATATACGTCATTAGGCTTTAAAGTAGTAGGATAATACGAATTGAAATGTGATGAGAAAAACGGGGCATGTTTGAATTTCTTTTTGATATAAAACCGGATGCAGGAAATGTATGTCCCACCACCCGACTGGCATACCTGATTAGTGAACGGGGAAACAAGGTCTATTATACCGATACCTCCGACTCCGTTTTCACTACCGGTTTGCTGCGGAAAGGAATAGGACGCATCATTTATCCACATGATTTCCGATGGTTTACGCCACATTTGGCATTGCTGGACTATCAACTGCAAGATAAGCAGCAAGTCTATAATGAATATGACATAAACTATCTGTTTATAGCCATAAACAAAACCGACAGAAAGATAGACCTAATGCCGGAAATGCCCGTCGTCACCCTGCCGCCTATTCCTTATAAATTGCTGCCGCAAGGTGCAAAAGACGACGATTTCATCGACAAACTGACGGAAATAAAAGAAGACCGTTCACGCACTGTTATTATAGGCTTGCTGGAAGACGAGGAAGAAGAAAGAAAAGTGAACACCCCCTCACATACGGAATCATTCTACAAAGCCATAAAGCAGAGTGCGAGCATCCATCCGCAATATCAATTCATCCTGCTGACCAATCATGGAGAGGTGGAAACCCGGTTGTTTTCATTACCGCCCAATATAGCCATTTACCGCCTGCCCCGCCTGCAAGCCCTGTTGCCCTTGTGCGACATGGCGCTTATCACCGGAGGAATAACCCACTGGACGGAATGCACCTTTGCCCATGTGCCCATGGCAGAGTTCACGCCACAGGAAATAAAAAAAATTACCCCCGTGAAACTGGACAGGCAGATCATTGATCTACTGGCAAACCGGGAATACATCATAGAACGGCAAAAACACCTGTGCGCCTTCTTTGAGAGCGAAAGTGAAAGGATGAACGAAATAGCCGACTGGCTGATAAACAGAGTAAAACAAAAAAGACAATTATGAGCAAATTTCCATTCTACAAACAGTTGGACGGCATGGACTGCGGCCCCTCCTGCCTGAGAATGATAGCCAAATATTATGGAAAGACATTCTCCGTACAGCAGTTACGCGAGCAATCATACATACAGCGCACGGGAGTTAACTTGCTAGGTATCAGTGAAGCGGCAGCCAGCATAGGGCTGCGCGCCACCGGTATACGCACTTCAATGGAAAAACTGAAACAACAGTCAAAACTGCCATGCATCATCCACTGGAACCAGGAACATTTCGTGGTCCTCTATAAAATAGAAAAGAAAAGGGGCAAAACTTGGTTCTACATTGCCGACCCTGCCTACGGATTGCTGAAATATGAGGAACAGGAGTTGAAAAAATGCTGGATCAGTACCACACAAGGCGGAATAGAAAAAGGAATTGCCCTCTTGCTGGATGTTACCCCGCAATTTTATGAAGCGGAACCCATAAAATATGAAAAGCTGTCATTATGGTATCTGTTTCACTATGTACGTCCCTACAAAAAGGCGATGATACAGCTCATCATCGGCCTGCTGGCCGGCAGTTTGCTGCAACTGGTCTTCCCTTTTCTCACCCAAACCATTGTAGACCAAGGCATAGGGCACAGGAATCTGAATTTTATACAGCTCATTTTGGTCGCACAACTCATGCTGGTATTCAGCCGCACACTTATTGAGGTGATCCGGCGCTGTATACTGCTCCACATCAGTACGCGCGTCAACGTGTCGCTCATCTCGGATTTCCTCTCCAAGCTGATGCGGCTGCCCATGAGGTTCTTTGACAGCAAACTGGCAGGCGACTTGATACGCCGCATCGAAGACCACAACCGCATCGAGAGTTTCCTCACCCAGTCCGTGCTCAATATTTTGTTCTCTACCCTCACGGTAGTCATCTTCGGTATCGTGCTGGCCATATACAGCTGGAAAATATTCCTCATTTTCATTCTGTTCAGCGCAGCCTATATGGGTTGGGTAAAGCTGTTCATGCGCAAGCGGGCCGACTTGAACAGGAAGAACTTTGAACAGATGTCCGTCAATCAGAATAATTTGATGCAACTCATCTACGGTATGCAGGACATCAAGCTGCTGGGCTGCGAACAGCAAAAACGCTGGGAATGGGAAAACATACAAGCTTCTCTCTTCCGCATTAATATGAGTTCACTCAACCTGGGGCAGTGGCAGCAGGTGGGAGCCGTACTTATCAACGAAGTGAAAAACGTACTGATAACAGTTCTCTCTGCCACCGCCGTACTACATGGAAGCATCACGCTGGGTGTGATGCTTTCCATACAGTACATCATCGGACAGATGCAAGGGCCTATCAGCCAATTCGTTTCCTTCATGCAGGACACGCAGGACGCGCAGCTCAGCCTGGAACGTCTCGGAGAAATACATGGCAAGCCCGATGAAGAGACAGAAGGCATGGACCAGGATACCCAAATATCAGGCAAAGACCCGATTCAATTGCAAAATGTAGTCTTTACTTACGGATCAGAAAAATCGAAACGCATCATCAAAGGGCTATCGCTGGACATACCAGCCGGAAAGACTACCGCCATCGTGGGCCTCAGCGGCAGTGGGAAAACAACGCTGATAAAACTGATGCTCGGATTCTATCCTCCCATCGGAGGAGCGGTGATGATAGGCAATCAGTCGCTACAAAAAATCAGTTTCAAGGAGTGGCGCAAACATTGTGGAGTAGTGATGCAGGAGGGATTCATATTCGGCGATACCATTGCCAACAACATAGCGCCGGATGGCAGCATGATAGACAAAGAACGCCTGCTGTATGCCGTAGAGATGGCAAATATACGTGAGTTCATCGAATCCTTGCCTTTAAAGTATAACACCAAAATAGGTAACACGGGGCAAGGATTGAGCCAAGGGCAGAAGCAGCGCATCCTGATAGCGCGCGCCATTTACCGTAATCCCGATTACCTGTTTTTTGATGAAGCGACGAATGCGCTCGATACGGACAATGAGAAAGTGATACAGGAAAATCTGGAGAGATTCTTCAAGGACAAAACGGTGGTCATCGTGGCGCACCGCCTGAGCACCGTAAAGAATGCCGACCAGATAGTGGTACTGAAAGAAGGGGAGATAACGGAACGGGGCACGCACGAAGAACTCATTGCCCGGCAGGGTGATTACTACAGGCTGGTGAAGAATCAGCTGGAACTGAGCGCTTAGGAAATTTAAAAATGAGAATTGAGAATTAAAAAATAATAGCAATAAGGTATGGAGGAAATCTATAAACCTAATACGGACGGACCGGAAAAGGTAGAAGTATATAGCCGCGAAAACAATGATATGCTGGGAGATATGCCCGAATGGTTGATCCATACGGGAAGCTACATCGTATATGGACTGATTGTTTTTCTTATTGCAGGCACGGCATTATTTAAGTATCCTGACACAATAAGAAAAACGATAACCATTGATGACTTGGGAAGTGCGGAATGGATCACTGCCAATCAGGCAGGAATGATAGACCGCTTTTTTGTGGAAAACCAATCACCTGTACAAAAGAACGACACGCTGGGCATACTGAAAAATACTGCCCTACTGGAAGACGTACAAACATTTTGCCGCGTACTGACCAAAATAGAATGGTACTACCGCACCAACGACATCAAGTACCTGCAAGACTATCCCTTTGACCTCATCATGTGAAATGTCTTCCGCCTACGAACAGTTCACCCAAGCCGTGCGTACGTGCGTGATGTATCAGGAGTTTGATATCTATCCGCAGAAGAAAAAATACCTGGATGAAGAACTCCGGATACTGGAAAGTACCGGTAAGGCAGATGCCATGGCGGTGCTGAATGTGAAACGCGAACTCTTTGAACTGGATATAAACCACCGGATGGAGACTGCCAAAAACCTCCGGATGCTGGAACTGGCTTACGAAAACATGGTGAACAGCCTCCGCACGTGGGACAAGAAGTACCTCATCAAAAGCCATCACGACGGCATAGTGGTATGGGGAAAGACATGGGGCATGAGCGCCGGGTAAATGAAGGAGACACCCTGTGCACCGTTATCTCCAAGCAACAGGGGAATCCCCTCGGGCACATCACTCTTTCACAAGACGAAGTGGCGGAAATTGCCGTGGGTGACAAAGTAAATATCGAACTGAACAAATACCCCACCCACTCGTATGGCGTACTGCCGGGAAGAATCGCCTCCGTCTCTTTTGTGCCTTACAATAAAAGTTATGCCGTGGAAGTGGACTTTCCGGACGGACTGGTGACAACCAACAGAAAGGAAATAAAATATGAAATAGACATGTCCGGCCGGGCGGAGATCATCACTTCGAGCCGGAGCATACTGAGCAGGATTTTCGCACCCGTGTATGAATTGTTTTCCACCACGGAGTAACACCGTTTTTTTTCACTACAGAGAATAACCAACTTAAACAAAGAAGAATATGAAAAAAGAAGACCCCGACAACAAGCAACCGGAATACACCCGCTATTCCGAAGATGAAGAACAAGTGCTGGACTTGAACGAACTGATGGACGTACAAGGTGGCATAGATGACAAGGAGTTATCCAAATGTGGCCTGGGATGCTATACAGGCGGATTCGTCGATCCTACAAAAACACAAGATGAAAATACCGGAAATGAATAAAGTATATGTGCTGAACCCTCATTATCATCTGAGACATGATATTCACAGGGTCGCATTATTCTCCAGTACGGGGACAGATACCGACTGCTCCCGGAACTGGCATACTTTTATTCACCCGCTGCAAGCTGTCATGCTGAGTTTTTTCACGTATGACAGACCTTTGCAGACAACTCTCCCTCTGCTGTGCGACTTCTTCTGCCGGAGCAAGGAGGAGATGATCAAATGGGTATCGGACTTCATTGATAATCCGACCCCCATTTATACCTCCTCCCAGCAGGGAGAAATTTATTTTCCCAAACGTATATTGATTGAAGCGGAAAAGGCAGGCAAAGCATTGCGTTTTGACCGGCTGCAAGCAAATTCTTTTGTCTGGAAAAAACTGGATCTTACTACAAGAAGGCTGTATTCCGGTCCGTTGCTCCTCACATTCATGCTGACCAACCAATGTGTCACGCATTGTAAGTATTGCTATGCAGATACATCAACGCAAATAAAATCCCCACTCACCACCCAACGCATGATGGAGCTGATCAAGGAAGCTTCAGACCTGCAAGTACAACAAGTAAATCTGATAGGTGGTGAAATATTCCTGCATAAAGACTGGAAAATCATATTAAAAGAATTGGTAAAACGGGGTATTGCCCCCGAATTCATATCGACCAAAATGCCTGTAACCCAAAAACTGTTGCAAGATGTACAGGAAACAGGGTATCAGGGAATTGTTCAAATTTCACTGGATGCCATTCATTCCGAAATACTGACCGCCTCACTGGGAGTAAACGGAAATTATGCCAAAGAGATGCTTCACGGCCTGCAATTACTGGATGACAGCGGACTGAATTATCAGATTTCATCTGTGCTGACCAACTACAATTGCCAGATGAATGTCTTGGCAGAATTACTGCATGAATTATCTCATCTGAAGCATATACGCGACTGGCGTATTATCCCCGCCAGTAATTCCATATACAAAGAGTATAATGTATTTTCGCATTTGAAACCTACTAAAGACACAAATTACAAAGGTATTCAACCAAATACGCCCTCTTCTCACACAGGTTTCCTTTCCCGTGATTTTAGGGAAAGAAGTAACCGATAAAAACTATCAAGATACCTGGGGTGGAAGCCGGTGTTTCAAAGGAAGCGAATGCTCTGCATTGACCACTCATATGTTTATATTGCCTGATGGTAAAGTGACTGTATGCGAGCAACTTTACTGGCATCCACAATTTATCATAGGGAATGTAACCACACAAAGTCTGAAAGAAGTCTGGCATTCCCCTCAAGCCTTGCACCTTTGTTCCTTGTCACGTCAGGATATCAACAAAGAGAGTCCATGCAGGGAATGCCGTCTTTTTGAAGACTGTTTCAGTTATCAGAACCGTTGCTGGAGTGATATCATAAAAGCTTATGGAAAGGATTGTTGGGATTTTCCCGATCCGCGTTGCTGTTTTGCTCCTGCCATGAAAAATAAATTAAGTTATGACTGAAGACGAACTTGACAGAATAAAAAAATCATTTGTCCGTTCCAGTGACGAATGTCCCATGGAAGTGGCCTGTCTGCTCACTGTCATGAAATACTATGGCGGTCAACAAGATGCACGCACACTAGCCGAATGGTGTAAAGTAGATGGAAAATATACGTTGATGGGTATGAAACAGGCAGCTATACGTGCAGGAATGGAAGCGGAAATCTGCTTGCAAAACATGGAACAATTGTCCACCAGAAAATTTCCTGCCATACTTTTTGCCATCAATGATTTCGAAGTACCGGGATATGTGGTTTGTTATGGCATTCATGAAGGCCGCTTCATTATTTGGGAGCCGGGATTCGGCCCTATGCAATATTGGGAAAACCAAATGAAAACATTATGGATAAGAGGAATAACTCTTACTCTGTTTCCCACCCACGAATTTATGCAGAAAACGGATTTTCAACTAAAATGGTGGGAGTTGTATCCGTGGAGTAGGAAATGGAAAAGAAGACTGAACCGCTGGTATGAATATATCTGGCTAAATTATCCCTGGTTCAGGGAAATGGTAACACAGCTAAGACGGAAATGAATGGAGTAAGCCAAGTCCAATTATTCCATAGGGGCAGATTGAACCCCTTAGCCGTCAAACTAAGTTTTTTATTACATACGATTCTTTTGTTCTGTGGAGACCAAAGCCCCATAGTAGGTGATAAAACCAGCGAGGCAAAAATCTTATCATAGTCTGGTGCATTAATCATATTAATTAAAGCAATCGTAGGATCATCTTCTGAATAAGCTCCACTAAAAGAAATAATCGCATCTTTAACATATTGATATCCGGCTGATAAGTATACCCATTTATAAGTTGTTCCTAAAGTTATATTATGAGATAAAGAAGGTAATAAAAAAGGATTACCACCCTCATATGTATACCGATTAATATACATTACATTACTTCGCAACTGAGCATAATATGGACGAGAGTATAATAGTTGCGCATCTGAATATAGTTGTATTGTTCCCATATTTGAACTAGTGCAAGGTAGGAGAATAGTGGAATAGCCAACTGAAGAAATTGGTAATACTCCTTTTGTTTCATTTGATTTTATATTAAAAGCTCCGGTTTGATCACTGATAGTACCTTGTAAAAAAGTAAAATCAGGCAAAGAAAACAACACTATATTGGCAAACTCTAGCGGCTGTTTTTTTCATCCACTATTATTCCACTAATCATCTGTGCATGTATGCAAAGAGAAACCAGTAAGAGGCAGAAAGTTATATATAATTTTTTCATAACAATATCAATTATTTATCGGTTAAACCGGAACGCAAATGACACAAATCTAACCTCCGGCAGGTTTATATCCATGCTGTACTGTTATTAATTTGTATCATTTGTGTTCCAATTTTAATTTATAGAACGAAATAAATCCGCGTTCCATCCATCAATTCCCATTTATCATCCGGTGGTATGATGGCGGATAATCATTATGTATCATGCATCGCCGCATCTTACATATCTTTTACAAACAGACCTGTTAAAACCGGATGTGTCAAAACTAAACTATCCGCTATATCCTCCTTGGGATTGGGCTGAAAAATCTGAAGGATTTTTCAGCCCGAACTTACGGTGCATTACTTCCGGAGTCGTGGACGGTGGTTCGGGCAGACAAATATGTAAAAGTCCATTCCATTGGGAATATATGAAATGATAATCCTCAATCATACCACAAAATATTTGTTTATAGAATGGGATGACGGATGGAACACGGATTTTTTACTTTACCTGTCATTGGGTTTGCAAGTACAAATTTAAATTTTAAGTCCGTTTTTGTCCGCTTCGTCCGTGTAGTTCGCATTCCATCCCCCCGTTTTATAAATTTCCATTTATCATCCGGTGGTATGATTGCGGATAATCATTTCAAATAAGATAAAATATGTTATTTCATATTCTTCATTTATTCTTCCTCTTCAAGTATTCATAAAAAGCATATTGCGCCCGTACCGGTTCTTCTTCCGGATTCCTTTTCAACACATTATTCAGATTTTCATCCACCCAACCGGCTTTTCTGTTATCTTTCAACTGAATAGCCAGCATATCTATCAGTTGTTGTTTCAGATCTTCGTCAAGAATGGGGGTAACGGCCTCTATACGCCGGTACAGGTTGCGCCTCATCCAATCCGGCGAACCCATGAACAGAAGCGGTTTTCCTCCATGGTGGAAATACCACACCCGGGCATGTTCCAAAAAGCTGTCCACAATGCGAGTGATACGGATATTTCTGCTATAAGGCTGATTGGGAATCAAGCAGCAGATACCACGTACTATCAAGTCTATTTTCACTCCTGCCTCACTAGCCTTATATAATTCATCTATCATGCAGGATCTTGCAGCGCATTCATTTTTAAGATAATCCGCGCTTCTTTTCCCGCCTTTGCCATATTTATCTCATATCCGATACGTCTTCTCAGTTCCGGCAGCAGATTAAAACGGGCTACCAACAAACGCTTGAATTTGGGTTCAGTCACTTCTTTCTGTAATACCCGGAATAAAGTATACAGATCATTCACAATAATCTCGTTGGAAGTGAACAAACCGGAATCAGCATATATCCGGGCAGTCTTCTCATTGAAATTTCCGGTACTGATATAAGCATAGCTGCGAGTCTGTTTTCCCTCTTTGTTATACCGCAGTACAAGCGCCACCTTGGCATGCACTTTCAATCCCGGTATACTGAAAATAATATGTATCCCCGCCCGCTTCATCATCTCGGCGGTAGCCAAATTGTTTTCTTCGTCAAAACGGGCCTTAAGTTCTACAAAAACAGTTACTTTTTTACCATTCTGCGCAGCAGCAATCAGCGTATTGATAACAACCGAGTTTTCCGCCACCCTATATTGGGTAATCATGATCTCCTTACAGGACGGGTCATGAACGGCCTCATACAGGAAATGGATGAAATGTTCAAAAGAATGATAAGGGAAATGCAACATCAAATCCTTCTTGCTCACATAACGGAATATGGATTCTTTCTCATCCAAACAATTCAATGTCATGGGACGAGGTTTCAATTGGGTACAAAGTTCCTTACTGGGATTAGGCAGATGAGCCAAATCCTCCAAGTTCAAGTGTTTGTCTCCCGGAACCAAATCATCACGATTGATGCCAAATGCATCGACCAGAAACTCCAGATAATCCGCAGGCATCTTGCGGTCATAGACAAAACGGCATACAGCACCTATTTTACGCTTTTTCACCTTTTTACGCAACTGTTCCACCATAACTTCGGAACTGGTTGCATCATCCACGAAAATATCGGCGTCACGAGATATCTTGCAACAATAACTGCAATCCAAATCATAGCCCGGAAACATACGGTTGATATTCGCCTTTATAATATCTTCCATATACATCAGGTAAAAGTTTTCTCCCTGTCGGGGAAGTTCTATGAAACGGGGAACTTTGCTATAAGGCAATTTGATAATATAGTATTCCTTTTCCCCCGTGTCTTTGCGCGTCACGCGTACCGACAGATACAAACGGTTGTCACGTAAAAAAGTCTTGATTCGATTCTTGCATACCGGAACAGGTTGAAGATAGGGAAAAATTTCTTCCTTAAAGAAATTACTGATAAACTCCTGATGAAAAGGCTCTACCTCCTGTTTACTTTGATAAAAAATAATATGATGCCTGCGCAAAGCCGGAACAATCTTATGCTCATAAATGCGGATACGGTCTTCCATCTGGCTATTGACAGCTTCGGTTATCTGATGTATCAGGTGTCTGGCTTCTTCCTGTGTCATATCATCACTTTGGCCACCGGAAGCGATGGCTTTATGTTCCGCTACACGAATCTTGTAGAATTCCTCCAGATTAGAAGAATATATAGAGATAAAGTTAATCCGTTCATACAACGGAAGGGAGTCGTCATCCGCCTCCAACAACACGCGATAGTTGAAAGACAACCAACTGATATCACGCTTGAAATAATGATATTTGCTCTCCATATTATGCTTAGATTTGTTCCAAATATAGTACCTTTGTCGATAATAAACAAAAAAACTATGACAAGAATCGGATTATTATCGGATACTCATGCATTTTGGGATGACAAATACTTGAAATACTTTGAGAATTGTGATGAAATATGGCACGCCGGAGACATCGGCTCGGTGGAAGTCGCCCGGAAACTGTCCGCTTTCCGCCCCTTCCGGGCTGTATATGGAAATATTGACGGGCAGGACATACGCAGACTTTATCCTCAAACCAACCGCTTCACCGTAGATGGTGCCGAGGTGTTGATAAAGCATATAGGCGGATATCCGGGCAACTATGATCCTTCCATCCGCGGCAGCCTGCTGGTGAAACCTCCCCAGCTTTTTATCAGCGGACATTCGCATATATTAAAGGTGAAATATGACAAGACACTGGATATGTTACACATCAACCCGGGAGCAGCAGGTATTTCCGGATTTCATAAAGTGAGAACATTGGTACGTTTTTGTATCGATAATGGAGAATTTAAAGATTTAGAAGTAATAGAACTGGCGGATAAGTTGTAAGATTAAAAAATCTTTCCGAACTTTGCACGCACTAATATCAAAAACAATATGAAGACTTATCTCGTTACAGGAGCTGCCGGATTTATCGGAGCCAACTATTTAAAATACATCCTGGCCAAACATGACGACATCAGGGTGGTGGTACTGGATGCCTTGACTTATGCCGGCAATCTGGGAACTATTGCATCAGACATTGATAATGAACGTTGTTTCTTCGTAAAAGGAGATATATGCGACCGTGATTTGGCAGACCAACTATTCTCAGAATACAAGTTTGACTACATCGTGAATTTTGCAGCAGAAAGCCATGTAGACCGCAGTATTGAAAACCCACAATTGTTTCTGCAAACTAATATTTTGGGAACCCAAAACCTGCTGGATGCGGCCCGCCGTGCCTGGGTGACGGGAAAAGATGAGAATGGTTATCCTACCTGGCGTAAAGATGTACGTTACCACCAGGTATCTACAGATGAGGTATACGGTAGCTGGGAGCAGAAGGTTTCTTTACTGAAACAACTCCTTTATGTCCGCACAGCCATATAGTGCCTCCAAGACAAGCGCTGATATGATTGTCATGGCTTATCGTGATACTTACAAAATGCCGGTAACCATTACCCGCTGTTCCAATAATTACGGTCCGTACCATTTTCCCGAAAAACTGATTCCGCTGATCATTAAAAACATTTTGGAAGGAAAGAAACTTCCCGTATATGGTGACGGAAAGAATGTACGCGACTGGTTATATGTAGAAGACCATTGCAAAGCCATCGATTTGGTTCTGCGCAAGGGTCGCGAAGGGGAAGTATATAATGTAGGCGGACACAATGAGAAAGAAAACATAGAGATAGTAAAACTTACCATAGCCACTATTCACCGGATGATGACGGAAACTCCCGAATATCGCAAAATCTTGAAGAAAAAAGAGTTGAACGATAAAGGTGAGATTTCTATCGACTGGATTAACGAATCATTAATCACCTTTGTCAAAGACCGTTTGGGACATGACCAACGTTATGCTATCGATCCTACCAAAATCACTAATGAATTAGGATGGTATCCTGAAACAAAATTCGAAACCGGTATTGTAAAAACAATCCAATGGTATCTGGAAAATCAAGCATGGGTGGAAAATGTAACAAGTGGCGATTACCAAAAGTATTATGAAAGAATGTATAAAAACCGATAAAGAATACATCTTATAATATTTAAAAAAGTCCCCGGATAAGAAAGGCGTTCTTATCCGGGGACTTTTTTATCTTAATATTTCCAACACCAGATTTCAGCTATAATAAAACAATAAAATAGAATTTGATATAGATATGTTCAACAACATAGCATATTCACTTTTATCTTCGATTACTTTCGTATATTTTTGCACCTACAAGATAATTATAACACAAACAGTGCACTAAAAATAAAATAAAGAAATCATTTAATATTTATAAATATAAAATCATAAAATAGCAAGAATAAAGAAATAAAACAAAAAACACAAACAAATCTCCAAAGTATTAAAAGGCAGAAACATGAAAAAAGAAAGAAAACAAAAGATTAATCTAACATAATAAGTTTACGATTGAAACCAAACTGATTCAACAACTTGATATAACAATCAACCTTTAAAAACAAATAGTGAATTAATAAAGAAGCAAAAATGAAAAACATGAAGAAAAATCCAAAACAAAACCGGGAAAGCAGCCTTAATGCGTAGTCCCCTTATTTTAGGATTGTCAATAGTCCTATGCATACCGGTTGCCTATTCGCATGCAAAGTCAAGTAACATAGTGAAAAATGAATCGGTTCAATCGATCCTGCAAGGACGTACCATCAAAGGTCAAATTATTGATGAGAACAATGAACCTTTAATCGGGGTATCCGTCATAATCAAAGGTGCAAGCACCATAGGAACCATCACGGATTTTGACGGGAATTATGCACTGGAAGTTCCTGCCGGAAAAAATGTTCTCGAAATATCCTATATAGATATAAAACCCAGGAAATAACCATTGGCAAAAACACACAATTGAATATCAAAATGCAGCCTGATACCCAGACATTGGATGAAGTGGTGGTGATAGGATACGGTACTGTAAAAAAAAAGAGATTTGACTGGAGCTGTTGCTTCCGTAAAAAGTGAGGATATTGTCCGAATGCCAACCAGCAATGTACTAGAAGCTATTCAAGGACAGGTGGCAGGTTTGGATATCACTCGCAGTAGCGGAGAAGCCGGTTCCGGAGTGAACATGACCCTACGTGGCACACGCTCCATCAATGGTGACAATAGCCCGTTATTCATCATTGACGGAATGGAAGGCTCTTACGATGAATTGAATCCGAATGATATCGCTTCTATTGAAGTACTGAAAGATGCCTCCTCTACAGCTGTTTATGGTGCTGCCGGAGCAAATGGAGTTATCATCATCACCACCAAACTCCTAAAAAAGATAAATTCTCCATTGATCTGGATGCCTACTATGGTTGGAATGTCATCTCCAGCTTCCCCGAAGTAAATCGTGGAGAGGATTACATTAATTTCCGCAGAGAAGCACAAAGAACGGTAGGTGCCTGGAACAGCCCGGCCGATGACGGGAATCTTTTTCCCAGCTATATGCAAAAATATATAGACAACAATCAATGGGTGGACTGGTTTGATTTAGCTTCACAAACCGGTATCACCAATAGCTACAATCTAAGCACATCTTATTCTAATGACCGGGTCACCTCTTATTTTTCTTTAGGATATTACAATTTGGAAGGATTATTGAAAGGAGACGAACTGGAACGCTACTCGGCACGTGCAAAATAGATTTTAAAGCCAATGAAATGGTAAAATACGGACTAAACCTATATGCCATGTATTCTGAAAATGACAAGCGTTACAGCCGTATATGGAACCGTATTCTCTGTATGCCGCCATTGGGTACTCCTTATGATGAAGACGGCAATCTGGTAGACTACCCGTTGGGAGACGGCAACATGAATCCGCTGGCCGATATGGGAGAAGACCAATATGTAAATAATGTAAAGACATTGAGCGTAGCCCCACAGATTTATGTAGAATTGACCCCGTTAAAGGGACTTTCATTCAAGAGTCTGCTTGGCGGATATTTCCGGAATATGAAAGAAAGTAAGTATACCGGCACAAAATCATATCAGGGACTGGAAAGCGGGCTAGTGCAAGCCACTATCCCCAACACCTTCACTTATAATTATAAATGGCAGAATATCCTGACATATAACTTCAAAATAAAAGAGGATCACGATTTCACAATAACCGGAGTCACTGAATGGTCAAAAGACCAAAAAGAAAAAGCGACCGCCACTGCCAACAAATTTGATACGGATTCTTATCTATACCATAATTTAGGTGCTGCAACCGGTACACCCACAGTTTCTTCTTCTTATGTAGGTAGCCAAAAAATGTCCTATGTCGCCCGTATCAACTATAGCTATAAAGGACGTTACCTATTGACATTAAGCAGCCGCTGGGACGGTTCATCCATCTTGGCAGATGGAAACAAGTGGGATATGTTCCCCGCAGGAGCTATTGCCTGGCGCATCAGTGATGAACCCTTCATGCAGAATGTAAAAGCTGTTTCCAATCTGAAATTACGCGCCAGTTACGGTGTCACCGGTAATGCCGGTGCTTCAGAATACGCCACATTAGATTACAGCCGCACAGGCATTATCGGATTTCAAGATGTAGGAGTCCCTTATAGCGGTTATTCCCAATCCATCGCCAACAAGAGTCTGGGATGGGAAAAATCTTATATGACAGATTTGGGATTCGACTTGGGATTATTCAGTGACAGACTGAACGTGGCGTTCGACTGGTATCGGACAGACACCAAAGATATTTTATTCGAGAAAAACCTGCCCTATGCAACGGGAGGTTACGGCTCCTCTCCTTTCAAAATATGGTCTAATGTAGGCGAAACACGCAATACAGGTGTGGAATTAAGCATTACCAGCCGTAACTTTGTCGGACCTGAATTCCAATGGAGCACCACACTGGCATTCTCAACCAACAAAGAAGAAGTGATAAAAACAACCAGCGAGGCCCGCTTCAGTTCGGAGACTACTACCTGATTCCCGGTGAGGCAATCAAGACTTATTACGGATACAAGTATGCCGGAATATGGGGTACAGCCGAAGCAGAAGAAGCAGCCAAATACAGTCAGAAACCCGGACAAGTTCATATTGCAGAAAATGGTACTCCCGATTACAAGCTGAATGCGGATGACTATTATGTTCTAGGAAGCGCCACACCGAAATGGTCGGGCAGTTTACTTAATAATTTTAATTATAAGAATTTCGACCTGAGCATTTTGTTGATTGCCCGGTGGGACTGGACAATCCCTTACGGTCTGACCGGATGGTATCGTACAGACGGTCTGACGCCTTCACCTACCGTATGTGACTACTGGACTCCTGAAAATCAAAGTGCCCGCTATCCTCGTCCGGATGCAAGTATTACAAACGGACAGGACCCGTATCAACAATGGGCTAACTATTTTGACGGTTCTTATCTGAAAGTAAAAACCATTTCACTGGGCTACACATTCCCCAAGAAATGTTGAATGCTGTAAAAATTGACAGAATGCGTGTATACTTTACTGCAAACAATCCGTTTATTTTTACAAAATGTGACTATTTGAAAAACTACGACCCCGAAAAGAGGAAATGATGACGACGCACCGTTGTCTAAACAATATGTATTTGGCGTTAATATCTCATTCTAAAAACTTATACAGATGAAAAAACATAAATTACTCTCTATATCAGCCGTAATCATGATGTTGTCTGCCTACGGTTGCAGCTGGATGAATTTAATCCCTCCGGCATCTCCACAGAACAAGAATGGTCTACCCCGGCAGGCTATGAAAAGAAAGTGAACGACTGTTACTTTGACCTGGTCCGCATAGTTTATGGTCAGGCAGAAGACACCTATCTAATGGTTGCAGAAGGTGGAACAGACATTTGGCAAGATACGAATCCCGATGGTACCAACGGTAACTGGAGCAAACTACTCCGTTATGAAGATTACGGTGCTTCCAACGGTATGTTGAATGAAGGATATGCGGGTTTCTATGGTATATTGAGTGCATGTAATGCAGCTGTCCATTATGCCGACAAAGTGGAAGGGCTAAGCGAAACAAGAATCAACGAGTTGGTCAGCGAAGCAAGATTTATCCGTGCCCATGCCTTATATAATATTGTAGAGCAATGGGGAGGCAAATACCTGCCATTGGAGCCTATGAACAGTCCTATTTCCGTTCTTCCTTGCAGTTCGGTTAATGATTTTTATAAAGTAATTCTGGAAGATCTGGAATTCGCCATGAAAAATCTTCCTATCACACAGGAAGTAAAAGGACACGTGACACGTGCAGCCGCTTATCATTTATATGCCAAAGCCTGCCTCACTTTCTCCACCTATACAGACGGTCTGGGTAATACCACCGCCCTGACGGACAGCGAAAGCAAAACCTATTTGGAAAAAGCAAAGGCGGCGGCAGATTACCTGATTCAGAACGCCGGTTCGTTGGGAGTCAAGCTTTATGATGATGTAGAAGCTGTTTTTGATGAGAACAACAATAAAAACAACGAAGAAGCACTTTTCATTGTCTGCCACTCTACCATTACGGCTTATAATCCTCGTGGAAACTATTTCAACCGTGTATGGAAACACTCCGAAGCATACAATAACAATACCTCAGGCATCTATCTTTCGGGCATGACACCCAGTTACGCTACGAACATCAACGGATACGAAGTTCCCAAACTGGCAAAAGGTAACTGCTATATGGAACCCAGCAAGTATATGCTTGATTTATATGGAGAGAAAGACGGCCGCTATAAAGCCTTCTTCAAAGACACTTATTATGTGAATAACGCTACGAACAGTACCAAGAACGGATATACGTGGAACGAGGCCGATGCACAAAGATACGGTCTATCCACCAGCAGGTCGGTAATTCTGCCTATGATATCACTTTAGGAGATACGGCTGTCTATTTATCTCGTAAGACCTATACACAAGCCGAAAGAAACGCTTGCCGCTATGCCATTTTCAACTTGGAAGACAACTATGCCGACACAAAAAGTCCTCTGAAGTTTTTCCCAAGTCTGAAGAAAGCAGATTGTCCTAGCCTATATGCCGGTTCAAATGCCTCCAAACCTTATTCCTCAGCAGACTGTATTGTCTACCGTTTAGGAGAAACCTACCTGATATCAGCCGAAATTGACTGGAGATTAGGCAACAACCAAAGTGCTGCCGAAAGACTGAACACACTTCGGAACCGTGCCTGTAAAGGACATGACCATAGTATGGATATCACAGCTTCGGAAGTTACCCAGGATTTCTTGCTGGACGAGTATGCACGCGAAATGATTGGTGAATGGAACCGCTGGATGACCTTGAAGAGATTCCGTGCTTTCGAAAGCCGTATCACAAAAGCTAATCCGCAAATCACAAAATTCGATAAGAACATTCACTATTTGCGCCCCATTCCCACAGCCGAATTATTGTTGATTGATAACGCTAATGAATATCAGAATCCGGGATATTAACCGGTATGACAAATATAAAAAATAAAAAGACAGCTTGGATAGAATTCACTATCCAAGCTGCTTTTTTAAGAGAGATACTTCACTCACTGAACCATCCCCCTTCTGACCTTAAATTATTCACAAAAGGGCTACCGCAAATAAGTAAACAATAATTATCAGCCCTCTTTCTTTTTGAACGAACCTATGTTACTTAAAATTCAAATATTGCCGGTTTCCTGATACTCCATGCTGCTTTGCAGGACAGAAACGGAAGGAGAACGACATACGTTCAGCCGGAATCAAATAAGGCTGATGAGGATAAGCCCCCCAACTGGTATCACCACCCACTCCCATCTGTTTCAGGTCAATGTTCCATGTCACCATATCCTTGAACTGGATATCAGATAAATGACGCTGCGATTTACGAAGGCCCGGCTCATCTAAATCTTCTGTAGGGAACAGATAAGCACTGGTGCTGACATAAGGCTGTCCGACAACCATCAATCCCTGTCCGGCGGTATCTGTCAGGCTCATCCAACGGACTTCAGTCTTATTACCGTTTTCCTGCGGACGGTCATACGGGAAATACTGATCGGCCACACTTCCCTTGTACAGACCTACATAAGAAGAAGTATTCCGGTCTATATAATTCTCATGAGGACCACGTCCCAGCCATTCCATCTGACTAAACTGCTTGTTCAGTGTAATACTAACCCCCATCCGGGGCAATAAAGGCAATGTATCGTTACCCGGAATGAAAGTACAGTTCACACCCAAATACCCTTTTCCCGAAAAATGATAGGCAACGATAAAATCAGACTCTCCTACAGGCAACTTATAATGAGAAACAACCTCATAAGCTTCTTTACCCAACGCCTTTTGTTTCATGGACAACAGTTTTGCCTGACGCCCCGCATCACGCCACGGACGCAAGGTTTTATTCATGCCATTTCCCATATCATTATCCGTCATAGGACGCCAGAAATTAGGACGTAAAGCTTCTTTTATCAGTTCCGTACTTCCCTCTTTATAAGAAGTCAAAGCACCGGTTTCCTTATCAAAACCTACGCTCAGATTACCGGCTGTAAGTGTCAACAACGAAGCCGCATCATCTGCTATCACCGGTGAAGACTGAACCTCAGCAACAAACGGCTGATAAAATGGAAGACTCACCTGGCATCAGCCAGTTTTGTTCCGGCTTTTAGCAGACCATCCTCATTTTTCAAACTGGCATAGAAATTCAAGAAATACTCCACACCGGGTTTTACCTGTATGGCTGGAAAAGAAGTCTTGAACTTACCCGTCTGCCGAGGAGCCAGGGATACATTATCAATAGTTCCGGTAGCCAGAAGTTCACCATTCCCCTCCAGCTTCCAAGTAAAATTAAAATCACTTAAATCCGTAAAGAAGTACTTGTTACGTAACTCTACCCATCCCTCATGATAATCCAATAAAGAGAATGCTATATTTTGATATACTTTTTTCACTTCATGGATATGCGGCTTCAAGGTACGGTCGGCGGCAATCAGACCGTTCATACAGAAATTGGCAGAACTTGGAGTACCTTTCGGAGCCAGGTCACCTCCGTATGCCCAATAGAATTTTCCATCCGGTGTCTTTGCATACAAGCCCTGATCTACCCAGTCCCAAATATGTCCGCCCTGTAAAGAGGGATATTTCTCTATCACATCCCAATAATCCTGAAGATTTCCTTCACTGTTGCCCATAGCATGGGCATATTCACATAGAATCAGCGGTTTGGTCGGAAGATAGAGAGAATGATTGATCAATACATCTATCTTTTTATACATTGGACAGAAAATATCGGTATAAGGTCCTTTATTCCGTCTTCCGAATGCACGGGACGCTGTGAACGGTCATTGGCATGTACCATTTATAGGTAGCCGCGAAGTTACATCCCTCACCGGTTTCATTACCCAATGACCAGATAATGACACAAGGATGGTTTTTGTCACGCTCGAACATACGTTCCGTGCGGTCTATGAAGCTTTCTCCCATTCGGGCTGGTTAGCTAGGCATTGATCGGGCTTATATCCCATGCCATGGCTCTCGATATTGGCCTCATCAACACATACATACCATAAATATCACATAATTCATACCAGCGGGGATCGTTGGGATAATGAGAAGTTCGTACACTGTTGATATTATTCTCTTTCATCAATTGAATATCACGCAGCATGGATGCTTCATCTACCACATGACCGTTATAAGGATCGTGTTCGTGTCGGTTTACTCCTTTTATATAGACCGGTTTACCATTTACCAGCAATTGAGCATGTTTGATTTCGGATTTGCGGAAACCTATGTATTGGGAAATATATTGTTCCGGTTTGCCATTTACACGCAAAGCAATCAGCAATCTATACAGATTCGGTTTCTCCGCACTCCATAACAAAGGTTCTCTCACTTCCTTTTTAAAATGAAGTTCCCGATCGGCAGCATTCCAACGCTTACGCTCATTGTAGATACTTTTGCCTGCTTTGTCCAACAGGCTTACTTCCACTTCAGCCCCTTTTATTTTACCTTCTCCTGCTTTGCCCAACTCTACAAAAAGATGAAAGTCAGCATTCTTGTATTCCCCGTCAAGATCGGTCACCACTTCATAGTCGCGCACATGAGTTTCAGACCGGGCATACACATAGACATCACGCTGTATGCCGGCAAAACGCCAGTAGTCCTGATCTTCCAGATAGTATCCGTCACTGAACTTGAAAACCTGTACGGCTATTTCATTCTCCCCTTGTTTTACATACGGCGTAATATCAAACTCCGAAGGTGTTTTGGAATCCTGAGAGTAACCTACTTTTTCACCATTCACCCACACATAAAAAGCAGAAGCCACTCCTCCGAAATAAAGAATAATCTGGCGTTTATTCCAATGAGCAGGAATAGTAAAAGTACGTCTATAAGAGCCAACCGGGCTGTTTTCCACTGCAATCAATGGTGGATTCTTCTTTATACCATACCCACTGCTACATAAAAAGGATAGCCGAACCCTTGAAGCTCCCAATTGGAAGGAACTTTAATATCATCCCAACCTGAAACATCATATCCTTTTTGGAAGAAGTCCATCGGTCGTTCATCCGAACGGGGTACAAAATGAAATTTCCATGTTCCGTTCAAGGATTGGAAGTAAGGAGATTGTGATTTATCACCCTGCAATGCCAATTCTTTAGTGGGGTATCCCATAAAATTAGCCGCCGAAGGCAGACGATTGATATGAAGCACATTAAAATTTTCCCAATCATTATCCGAACGGGGGTATTTGTTTTTACGCACTTCTACATTGTCTGTGCTCGTTTCGTTAGCGCTCCTGTTTACCGGAGCACCGTCATATTGGGATTGTGCCATACCTGCCAACGACAAAGATATGGCAATCCCTGTCAATATAGAACGAATTTTCATCATAAATATATCTTTTAATAAATTCGGAGTATCCGCATACTGATTTTTACTTCCACTATCATTGATCCAACAACAATCGCAAAATCAAAGCAGAAGACCAACCAAAGTTGGGTGCATTCAACACTTCACCTGTCAGTGGATTGTAGTTTCATGAATCGGTCCGTCGGTCATCAGTCCTTGAGCATGTGCCATGAACTTGCGAGTCAGCAAGTCGGCTTCCTCCACATATCCGTAGCGCTTCAATCCGGTTATACCAAAATATACCTGGTTAAACCAAACCGGACCACGCCAATAACCGAAAGTAGGACGCAATGCAGGATGACTTACATCAAGAGTACCTAGCGGCAGGTAAGAGTTGAAATGTTTTTCATCCATCATGATGTTCTTCACACTCTCGGCTTGTTCCGGGGTAGCAATACCTGCCCACAAAGGCAACCACCCCTCAGCCCCCATCACCTTGACAGGTGTACGGTCATTCAAACGAATATCATAAAAGAAACCACTCTCGCTGTCATACATTTTAGTCTGTACATACAGCTTGATTACCTCAGCCTCCTTAGCCAACTGTTCAGAAAGCTCCTGCTTTCCCAAGATAGAAGCCATTTCCGAAAGTGTCAGTTTATCTACATAAAGGAAGGAATTCAAACAAATATTCTCCTGATCCATCGACCAAGCTTTCTCCATCTCATTCTTTAGCATCCGGGTGTCATCAAACGCACACCGTTATCCATGCCGCTCTCCCAAGCCGCCGCAATCAGTGTACCATCAGTAGAACCATATTCGCAAATGCCATTGTGATCGTGGTCACGCTCAGCATACCACCATTGATGGAACTTATACAATTTATCAAATATTTCGTCCAAGAACGCTTTGTCTCCTGTAACCTTATAGACATTCATGCTCCCCATGATGCTACAGGAGGTTTGGAGTCGCGCCAATTGTTACGTGCCTTATTATAACCGATAAAATCAGGAACCATACCATTCTCTGCCTGATAATCGAACAAAGAAAGCATTTCACTCTTGGCCCTTCGGGATTATAGTACACATTACCCGATGCAATTTGCCAAGCATCCCACGACCAACATCCACCGATGAACCTGTATAGGAAGGGAAACTACAACCATGGAAGATATCACCGGCAGGAGTACGCCAATTGGAGTTCAACGTCATCAATGCTTTCACAGCAATGTTCCTGTAAGCGTTTTCTTTCATATAAGGACTGTCGGCAGACAGTATCCGTTGAAGCCCCTGATTCCAACGCTGCGCATTCTCGGCAAAACATTGATCAAAAGGTATGGATTTTATTGCAACATACTCCTTATCTGCCTCTTCGCCTTTCAAGGTCAGTGTCTGGCTGTATTCCGAAGTATAACTTTTGCCGGATTGCAGCAAATAGTCACTCTTCTCAACAACTTGCAAACTGTCGTTCCCCACAGTCATCACTTCATCGGCTGTATGGAAAAGCACGGTAGCCGTCACCTCGTCTACCGGCGGTTCGTTACGCAGTGTGATAATCTGGCGATTGGTTCCCCAACGGCGACCGTAGAACGGATAATGGAACCGAACGCCCTTATCCACCTTAGTGGCAGTAGTATTCTCTTCAAAAACACCGCCACTCCAAGTCAGCGACACATTCAAAGGTGTGTCACTAAGATTTGTAATAACAGAACGTACAAAAGCAGTGCGTGAAGTGGCAAAACACAACTCAGTAGTGAATTCCAACCGCGCATCTTTAAAATGTTGTACCAACTTTCCAGGTAGATACTTGGCTGTCTGCATATTACGGACCAAGTCGTACTTTTCACCATTAACCACCAACGTAGGCTGTGCCAACGTTTGGGCAATCCATCCTCTTCCATGCATCGTCATAGGCCCGATGAAGGCACCCGCAAATGCCCTGCTTTGGTTTACTGGCAATGCATAGCCACTCCATGCACCCAGATCAGAGAACAAATTGAGATCCCCATCTACAGGTTGTTCCGGTACATTTTTCACATTCAACAAATTGGGAAAATCTTCCTGTGTCGTAAACAGGGACTTTTCCGGCTGTGTAGCGACCGGGGTACATGCCCCCAGCCAAAGAATGCTACACATTCCATATATAGGAAATAAATGTTTCATAAACGGTTCTTCCAAAATTATACAAACAAGATTACTTGCTATAGTTCGGATTCTGCTCCCAATCGGGATTCAACAGAAATTCACTATGAGGAATAGGAAACAACTGGTGCTTGGTATCTACATAATTCTCAACAAACGGTTTATTGTGAGCTTTCAGCGTTTCTTCTACAATACCCCAGCGAACCAAGTCATACCAGCGCGAACCTTCCAATGCCAGCTCGCAAGGACGTTCTTTGTCTTGCAGATGTTTCAAGACTTCGGCTTTACTCATGGTAAGCGGCAATGCCGGTACATTGACACGTGCACGAACCTTATTTATTATGTTAATGGCCTCTGTTGTTTCACCCTTGTCATTTAGACATTCTGCATAAAGCAACAATACATCGGCATAACGGATAACGGAAACATTAAAGAAACTATAGTCCCAATAATCACTCATACCCTCGGTATAAGTAACATATTTGTGCCAGAAGATTTCTCCTTCTTTGTGGTAATCCTTAAAGGATTTTCCATTCTTATAATAAAAGGGACGACACTCGGGATCGTCAAAAATAAGCGTATGAAGTGCACGGTCGCTAGACTTACCGTCTATAGTCTTATCAGCCAATAACGTCTGACACATCCAGTCCGTAGGATAAGCTTCTTCATATGCATCCAGCCCAGCCATAGGTCCCAAATGAACGGTAAACAAGTTATATTCATACTGTCCGCCTGAACGGTCTCCGGTAAACTGAATCTCAAAAAGAGACTCTTTATTGTTCTTGTGCATACCGTCAAAATTATCAGCCCAATTCTCCATCAAGCCAAAAAGACTTCCTTCTTTATCAATGATTTTCTTGAACTCAACTTCGGCTTTACCCAATTCTTTGCGGAACATATAGAACTTACCCAAAAGGCTGCTGCCGTATAACGCGTGACACGTCCTTTTTCACTTTCCTCATAACTTTCGGGAAGGTCGCTCTGTACTTCTTTCAGTTCAGTCTCAATCAGACTTACCAGTTCTCCCGGATTGGCTTGTGGCGGATAGAACTCTTCATCCGTACCTGCCAATGCCTCCTTATAAATAGGAACTCTCTCGCCAAAATTCACATACAAACGATAATAAAAGTAAGCACGCAAAAAACGGGCTTCGGCTATAGACTGCTTCTTCAAGGCATTGAGTGATTCCGAGTCACCAGGTACAGTGGGAATGTTGGTCAAACATTGATTGGCATAGTTAATACCTTTATACAAATTAGTCCACTCCGTCTTGACTACGGAGTTAGTGGGTTCCACATTGAATGATGAAATATTCATCCAACTCGTCACATCATCTCTGTGGGTAATCTCATCACTTCTGTATCCGTCTATTACTATGTAGCGTTCAAACGGTATCGCCCAAGATGCATTCGGCTGCAACGCTCCGTATACACTAGTCAATCCTTTCATAATATCCCCTTCACTTTTCCAGAAAATACCAGGTGATAAAGCATTGGGATTAGAGTCTTCATCCAAGAAATCTGTGCAAGAGGAAAAAGACATTCCGCTCAGAAGAGCTGCATATAATAATATGTTTTTGAATTTCATAATCTTCGTATTAAATTTAATTAGAAACCGAATTTAAGACCCATCATAAAGTCACGACTCAAAGGAATGGCTGCATAGTCATATCCCATCTGTCCGACTGAAGAACCGGTTGAAGGATCATATCCTTTGTAGTTGGTAATAGTGAACAAACGGGTAGCGCCTACATAAATACGCAGGTTACTCAAGCCCATTTTCTTACAATATTTAACCGGCAGATTATAACCTATCTGCAAGTTATTCAGACGCAGATAGTCACCATTCTCCACAAAACGGGTGGAAGTACGAGAGTTCTTATTAGGGTCACCAGACACGGCACGTGGAATATCAGTATCAGGATTTTCAGGTGTCCAAGCATTCAAGGCATTCTTACCATAGTTGAACACATGGTCCATACGCTCCAACTGATATTTAGTATAGTTATAACGCTTAGCACCAAAGTCACCGTAGAAATTGGCTACCAAATCAAAGTCTTTATAAGCCAAGTTAATGTTGAATCCCAATGACACCTTCGGTGTACCACTACCCACTTTCACGCGGTCGTTTGTATCAAGCATACCATCTCCATTCTGATCTATGAAACGGATATCACCCGGCTTAGCCACAGGCTGCAGAGGCTGCCAGTTGCCGTTTTGATCCTTATAGCCATGAGCTGTGTTCCATTCGTCCACTTCTGCTTGATTTTGGAAGATTCCGGCAGTTTGATATACCCAGAATTCACCGATTTCACCACCTACATAAGTACGCAAAGCACCGTATTCATAGAGATAGTCAGGATTGGCCATAGATTTCAACACACTTTTATAATGAGATAAATTCAAATCCAAATCATACTTCAATCCTCCGGCTTTGCCATGATAAATGGCTTGCATTTCAAAACCGGTTGTGCGCAACTTACCATCGTTCACCAAGATAGAAGAATTATAGCCGGTAGCTAAACTGATGTTACGGCTAGAAAGCATATCCCTGGTGTTCTTAATATAAGCTTCCGCAGAAAGCTCCAGTTTATTGTTCCATAAACTAATGTCTACACCGATATTCTTATACACCGTCGTTTCCCACTTGATGTTACTGGATGGAAAAGCTGTAATGGCATATCCCATGGAAGTTTCACGACCATCAAAAGGATAGTTCAATGCATGGGTATTGTAGCTCAAAGTAGGAATATATCGATAAAGACCTATGTTCTGATTACCCAAAGCACCGTAGCTCAAACGGAGTTTAAACATGGAAACAGTTTCTTTCAAATTTTCCCAAAATGGTTCATTAGCAATGTTCCAACCCAATGATACAGAAGGGAAGAACCCCACTTGTTACCTTTAGCAAAACGTGAAGAGCCATCATAACGGAAAGAAGCCATAATCATATAACGCATCATGTAGTTGTAGTTCACACGGCCAAAGAGAGAACGGAGGCACTGCGGGTCTTGGTACCACCTACAGAATAGTTACTTTTAGCATGTCCCATCAAGCTCATACTGTTATTCTCAAAATCAGAACCGGAAGCACTAAGGTCTTCATACTTATTTTCTTCCTGAGAAAGTCCCAATAAAAGAGAAAGATTGTGTATTTCAGCAATGGTCTTGTCATAATTAGCTGTCAATTCCAACAAATCGTTGGTTGTCTGCGAACGTGATTCAGATAAACTAGCCATCGTGTTTCGTTTGGCCGCCCCAATCTCATAGGTAGGTGTAAAAAGACGAGATTTGCTAAAGTACATATTACGGCTGGCATTGAATTTCACGATAAGCCCTTTAATCGGCTCGTACTGCAAATAGCCGGAAGCTGCGATATAATCGGTAGAGCTTGTATTATCAATCAATTTATTAAAAGCAACCTGATTACCGGCATCAGACATACCCATACCAGAGATGGCACCACCATAACCACCATCGTTGTTCTCATCATAAAGGAACGCTAACGGCTCCATATTCGTCACCTGATAAATGGAAGAGAAACCCGAATTGGATTCCAAATCGGCCGACCAACGGCTATAGCTTACAGATTCACCCATTTTAAACTTACCACGGGTAACATCAGAGTTTAAACGGAAACCGAACTTTTCATCTCCGGTAGCAATAGTCACACCGTCCGTCTTACTATAGAAAGCAGAAAGAGACACATTGGAATTAGCACTACCTGCCGTATAACCAATGTTATATTTTTGTGTAAAACCACGTTGATAATACTCTTTCTGCCAATCAGTATCAGCAAACTGACTCGGGTTTCTCTCGTACTCGCTGATATATTTAGGCCAGCGGCTTTCATCCGTACCTGCATTTATTAATGCCATCTTACGTACTTTAATAAACTCAGCTGAATTACAAACTTCCAGACGCTTCGGCATGGCACTCAACCCCCAATAACCGGAAAAAGTAATCTTCGGAGCTGAATTCATCGTACCACGATGTGTTTCAATCAAAATAACACCAGCTGCCGAACGTGAACCATAGATAGCGGCAGTAGCAGCATCTTTCAATACAGAAATCGATTTAATATCTTCAGGATTAAGATAAGACATATTACCCGGAACACCATCGATAATCACTAGTGGACCGTTACTTTCACTGTTCTCGCCATCATCATCTTTCCAAGAAGTCACACCGCGTACCTGCAAAGTGGCAGAAGAACCGGCAGCACCACTGCCAAAGTTTACCGACAAACCCGGAGCCATACCTTGCAATGCCATCTCTGCATTTGCAGTAGGAATCTTAGACAGTTTATCACCCGATACTGATGTTACCGAACCTGAAACATCAGACTTTTCTGTGTACCATAACCAATTACAACCACCTCATCCAATGTCTTGGTATCTTCTATTAATACAATTTTTATAGTAGACTGATTACCTATTTTCACGGTCTTTGTGGTATAACCTACATAAGAAACAATCAATTCAGTTCCCTTACCGATAGATAAAGTAAAACGACCATCCAAATCAGTAATCGTACCGTTTGTAGTACCTTTTTCCAATACACTGGCACCAATGATAGGTTCACCCTGCTCATCGGCTACAATACCGTTTATAGATTTCTGTTGTTTCACAGCTTCTACTTCGGGAGTTGCTTGCTTATATAATACAATATGACGATTTTCTATTTTATAATCGATACCTGATTTTGAAAATAACCGATCTAAAATTTGGTTAATCGTTTTATTTTCTACTTTAATGGATACTTTTCTATTGACATTGACTTGATTCAGATTATAGGTAAAATAGAAATTTCCTTTTTTCTCAATAGCATTAATCACGTCATGCACCGTAGTATTTTCCATGTCCAAAGACATCTTCACATTCTGTGAATAAGCGATGCCTGCCCAACACGGGACAGTTCCCAATAATAGAAAAAGAACAAAGAATTTCATAATTAACAATGTTTTTCGTAGCCATAGTGATTTTTGCTCACCCAATGGCGTGCATTTCATAATATTATCCATACATTTGTAATTGATTAGTTTGTAATTAAATTATAAGGTTACTCATTAATCCGGGTCGAAAGATGGTGGTGCGTCTTCGACCCTTCATTTTTTGCAAAGGTTTTACTTCATAGGCATCCGTTGTTTTTCAAAGTTTCACATACTGTTATTTTTTATATAGGTATACCGTTTTCTTTTCAATTCTATAATCCACCCGTCTGGTTTCTTTCAACAATTCCATCGCCTGGGCTATGGTCAAGTCTTTCCTAAAATGGCAAGTGAAATATTCTTCAACCAGCGAACTATCCATAATCCTGATTTTCACATCATACCGACGTTCTATAACCTTTGCCATTTCTTTCAAAGTCTTATTGTCGAATCTCAGGTCACCAGTAGTCCAACTATCCACATTTGCCTGCGCCGAATTCCTTATTAACACCAAGCCATCACTAACGGTGTAATATACCTGGTCATTGGGCGACATTCTTTCCTTACTTCTGTCATCTAAGGTTGATACTTCTACCGAACCTTCTTTCAAAGTAATCCAACTCGGTTCATCCAAATAGGCTTTTGCATTAAATTTTGTACCCAACACCCTGATATTCAACATCGGCAATTTCACCGTAAACGGACATTTGGGATTATGTGCCACCTCAAAATAGCCCTCTCCTTCCAATGTGACCGTTCTATATTTTTCCGAGAACTTAGCCGGATAAGAAAAACGGCTCTCAGCGTTCAGCCAGACTGTTGTCCCGTCACTCAGCAATAAAGAAACCCGTTGGCCTTTCGGAACCACTACCGTATTGTATGCTTCCGGTTCCTCTTTCGTGATATAGAACAAGTTTGTCGCAAAAAGACAAACAGCAACCAACACAGCCGCATACTTCCACCATTCCCTGACGGTAAATCTCTGTATCGGTTTCTCTCTTTTCTCTATCTGCCCACTCAAGCCAAGTTGTCTGCTCAGTTGCCGATAAGCTTCATCCATACGTCCTTTATCCGAAAAACGCATTTCAGCTTTCAGTCCCCAGATTTGCTCCAGCTCAAATAAACGCTGACGGTTATCTTTCTCTTTCAACCACTCTAAAATCTCTTTTTCTTCGGTTGCAGTACAATGCTTATTGATATATCGAATTAAAATTTCGTCCTTCATTTACTTTCTTATTGTCTTTCATTATTAAGACAATTAACCAAGAAAGAACTACGGGGTTAAAAAGAAGAAAAAATGCTTTTTTTTGCATTTTATTTTTTACAGACTCCAGAAAAAGCCTGCATGAAGGTATTAACGAAGCAAAAACAACAGACAGAACAATACCTCCTTCAAATCCTCTCTCAAGAATTTTGTGGCTTTCTGTACATGTTCTTCCACCGTACGGGATGAAATATGCATAGCCTCCGCTATCTCTTTATAAGTCATCTCTTTAAAGTAAGACAATTCGAAAGCCTGACGACATTTAGGAGGTAATTTAGAGATGGAAGCTTTCAACAATTTCCGGATATCACGCTCAACCACCTCATTCCACAATTCGTTGGCGTCCGATCCTGCCAGCTGAAAGGCCATGCGTTCTTCCGCCAGACGTACCTCCTCCTCATGCCCCAGCACAACAGCTTGGTGCTTCAGATAATTCAGCATTATTCTGTGTGCATTATAAAGGAAGAATGAATGGCATTGGTATCAAAAGCGGACTTCTGCTCCCAATACATGACAAAGACACTTTGTACAATATCTTCGGCAATATGTTCAGGCACAAAACGGCAAGCTACAGACATCAGACGAGGATAGAAAAGATTAAAAAGAAGACGAAACTCCGTCTCGTCTCCTTTTTGTACTTTATTTATATCTATAGAAATTGTTTGCATCTCCACATCCAATCCAAAGTTAACAGATACAAAGCTAATTTATTTTTCCAACTCCTGCAAACTTTCCATTTTCTTTGTTTCCAGGAACTCATAGATACCACAAAGATGTTCTTTTACCTTTTTATTCCCAAATTCATACACTTTCGTCACTAATCCGTCCAAAAAGTCACGATCATGAGATACAACAATCAATGTACCGTCAAAGTCCATCAAAGCTTGTTTCAGGATATCTTTGGTTTTCATATCCAAGTGATTGGTAGGCTCATCTAAAATCAACAGATTCACCGGTTCTAACAATAGTTTGATCATGGCAAGACGAGTACGTTCTCCACCACTGAGCACTTTCACCTTCTTCATGGAAGCTTCGGGGCCGCCAAACATAAATGCACCCAGCAAGTCTCGTATTTTATTACGGATCTCCCCTTTCGCCACATCATCTATCGTTTGAAAGACCGTGAGGTTCTCGTCCAACAAAGAGGCTTGATTCTGAGCAAAATAACCAATCTGCACATTGTGTCCCAGCGTCAAAGTCCCTTCATGCTCTATCTCACGCATGATACATTTTACCAAAGTAGACTTACCTTCACCATTCTTACCCACAAATGCCAGCTTATCCCCTCTCTCGATGGTCAATGAGGCATTCTTGAAAACCACATGATCACCATAGGTCTTTCCTACCCCGTCCATAATGACCGGGTAATTTCCACTTCGCGGAGAAGGCGGGAATTTCAACCGCAATGCTGAGGTATCTTCTTCGTCCACCTCAACCAATTCTAATTTCTCAAGCATCTTCACACGGCTCTGCACTTGCAAAGTTTTGCTATAAGTTCCTTTGAACCGTTCTATGAAATCCTTGGTTTCCTGTATCATCTTCTGCTGCTCCTCATATTGCTTCATCTGTTGCTCGCGACGTTCTTTACGCAATATCAGATATTGGGAGTAATTCACTTTATAATCATAGATACGTCCCATCGTTACTTCAATGGTACGGGTCGTGATATTATCTACAAATTTACGGTCGTGGCTGATGACAATTACCGCTTTGGCACTATTGACCAAGAAATCCTCCAACCACTGGATGGATTCAATATCAAGATGGTTGGTGGCTCATCCAACAATAATACATCCGGATTCTGGAGCAATAATTTAGCTAACTCAATACGCATACGCCAGCCACCGCTGAAATCACTGGTAGGGCGATTGAAGTCCTCACGCATAAAACCAAGTCCCAGCAAAGCCTTTTCCACATCTTCTTCAAAATGGGTAAGATCAATGGAATAAAACTTCTCACTCATGGCAGAAACCTTCTCGATTAACTCCATATATGAATCACTTTCATAATCGGTACGTGTTTCAAGTTCCTTATTTATGGCTTCTATTTCTGCCTCCATAGCATGAAGATGCGCGAATGCCTGAGAAGCTTCCTCGAATACAGTACGCCCATCCTCTGTCATCAGATGCTGGGGAAGATAAGCTATCACACAATCCTTAGGAGCCGACACCTTTCCACGACTAGGTTGCCGCACACCAGCCAAGATCTTTAATAAGGTAGACTTGCCCGCACCATTTTTCCCCATCAAGGCAATACGGTCTTTCTCATTTATCTGAAAAGATATGTCACTAAACAAGGTGGTACCGCCAAACTCAACGGTCAATCCATCTACTGAAATCATATTTATTCTTTTAATCAGCAAGAGGGTGCGTCAAAAAAATGATTCAAGCTACCATTTTTTTGACACCCCCTCCTACAAGTTTTATACTTTATTGTTTTTATACTTTTTACCAATATCAGCTTGCCAATATTAATATCAATAATTGGGCAGTCAGAATACGAAGGAACATGGACACCGGATACACAGTAGAATAACCTACCGCCGGAGCATTATTACCTGCTGTCTGATTAGAATACGCCAATGCGGGGGGATCTGTGTTACTACCTGCAATAAGCCCCATCAACATGAAATAATTCATCTTGTAATGCCAGCGTGCAACCGCTCCCATTATTAATAAAGGTATAACTGTAATAAGGAAACCACAACCCACATACAACAAACCATCTCCATCGACAACCGTATTCACAAAATTCGCACCAGCCTTTATCCCCACACTGGCAAGGAACAAAGCAATACCAATTTCACGCAACATCAAATTGGCACTCATAGTGGTATAAGTCACTAATTTCAATTTATATCCGAAACGACCTATCAAAATAGATACAATCAACGGACCACCAGCCAAACCCAATTTTACCGGAGTAGGAATACCTGGAAACGCAATAGGCAGACTACCAAAAGAAAATACCCAGGAAATACCCACAAAAATAGTCACGATATTAGGATGATCCAAACGTTTCAATGAGTTACCCATCAAATTGGCAACACGTTCCACCGCATCCTGAGGACCTACCACCATTACACGGTCACCTACCTGCAAGGTCAAGTTACGTGAAGCGAAAATATCCATACCTGAACGGTTGACACGGGTCACATTCACACCATACATACTACTGAAATGAAACTCACCCAATTGCTTACCATTCATTTTAGGTTGTGTAATCAAAATACGGCGGGATACCATCGGAGTATCCTGCTTTTCCCAATCCACTTCAATTTTAGGACCGATAAAAGCAATAATGGCTTCCGCATCGTCCTCTGCACAAACCACAAACAACTGATCACCAAGATGGAAGACAGTATCACGATTAGGAATACTGACATGACCGTTCTGCAATATACGCGAACAAACAAAGTCACGCCCCATGAAGTCTCTGACCTGAAGCAACGTTTTTCCTGCCAACGCCTCATTATGTACTTCCAGGTGCATCATACGAGGAGTCAGATGAGGATTTGCAGCTTCTTCTTTAGCGATATCCTCTTCCTCCTTTTTCAAATTAATCCGGCAAATGTAGCGGATAGCAATAATAGAACCAATGATACCCAGCACTCCCAACGGATAAGCGCACGCATATCCCATCGCTATCTGCGGGCCACTGTAATTCAGCTGGCTCAACGCTTCGTTGGCAGCACCCAGTCCCGGCGTGTTCGTTACGGCACCACAAAGAATACCCACCATCATAGGCAGCTCTATCCGGCCGTTCAAACCATAATACAAAGCCACAGCCACAGCAATGTTCAATGCGACAATCCCCATTGCCACTAGATTCATAGCAATCCCTCCTTCTTAAAGGAAGAGAAAAAAGAAGGACCTACCTGAAGTCCGATACAAAACACGAACAATATCAGTCCGAAATCCTGTAAAAATGTAAGTATCTGTGTATTCCCCGTTAAGCCGAAATGTCCGCAGACAATACCGGTAAACAAAACAAAAGTAACACCTAACGATACCCCGAAAAATTTAATTTTTCCCAGCAACACTCCTACTGCAATCACAAAGGAATAAAGCAGCACGATATGCGCTATTGAGTTTTCATCAAATAATAGATTTTGTAACCAGTCCATGATATAATACTATGTTTTTATAAAATTGCCGCAAAATTAATGAATTCCCCTCACTCAGCCCAACAATTTGAAAACTATTATTTCATGATTCCTATTTATTTTGCAATATCCACTTTGCAATAAGAACATCTTTTGTTTTCGTCACTTAACAAAATGACAGAAACCTCTCTTTCTCCTTTATGAAAATAGCTAAAAAAAGGATTCTATTTAAAAGGTTTTAGTATATTTGCCCGTACTATTGAAAAAGTATGTGATATAATTCTTAAATATTAATACCGAATAAACTATGGCAGATAGTAAAGAGAAACTCTTTTCGGACTTCCCAGCCGTTTCTACGGAACAGTGGATGGAAAAGATTACAGCCGACTTGAAAGGCGCTGATTTTGAAAAGAAATTGGTTTGGAGAACCAACGAAGGTTTTAAAGTAAAACCATTTTATCGCCAGGAAGATCTGGAAGGTTTGAAAACAACTGAAGGACTACCCGGAGAATTCCCCTATGTAAGAGGCACGAAGAAAAACGACAATACTTGGTTCGTGCGTCAGGAAATCAAAGTAGAATGCCCTAAAGAGGCTAATGCTAAAGCACTGGATATTTTGAACAAAGGTGTTGACTCATTGGGATTCTACGTAAAGAAGAAAGACCTCAGTCCTGAATATATCGAAACATTATTGAATGATATCTGTGCGGAATGCATTGAGTTAAACTTCTCCACTTGCCAAGGACATACGGTGGAATTAGCCAAATTATTGGTTGCTTACTTCCAAAAGAAAGGATACGACCTGACCAAGTTGCAAGGCTCCGTCAACTATGACCCTATGGGTAAAATGATGGTAAAAGGCAAAGACCTTAGCAATTTCATCACTACTGCCAAAGAATTGGTAGAAGTACTGGCTCCGCTACCTAAATTCCGTTGTATCTGTGTCAATGCGATAGAACTGAACAATGCCGGATCTTATATTTCACAAGAACTGGGCTATGCATTGGCCTGGGGTAACGAATATCTGAGCAAGCTGGTAGAAGCAGGAGTTCCTGCCGCACTGGCTGCCAAGAAAATAAAATTCAATTTCGGCATCAGTTCCAACTATTTTCTGGAAATTGCCAAGTTCCGCGCAGCACGTATGTTATGGGCGGACATCGTAAAAGAATATCATCCTCAATGCAACCGCCAGCCCGAATGTCCGAACAAAGCGGAAGACGGTACTTGTCTCTGTGCCTGCAAAATGGTGGCACATGCTGAAACATCCACTTTCAACCTGACTTTGTTTGATGCACATGTAAACCTGCTCCGCACTCAAACCGAAGCGATGAGTGCCGCCTTGGCAGGAGTCAACTCCATCACCGTAACCCCGTTTGACAAGACTTACGAAACTCCGGACGACTTCTCTGAACGTATCGCCCGTAACCAACAGTTATTGCTAAAAGAAGAATGTCATTTCAACAAAGTAGTTGACCCCGCCGCGGGTTCTTACTTTATTGAAAATTTAACAATTTCTATTGCCACACAGGCATGGGAATTATTCTTGAAAGTAGAAGACGAAGGAGGAATGCTGGAAGCAGTCAAAGCAGGAAAAGTACAGGAAGCGATCAACGCAAGCAACAAGGCCCGCCACGATTCCGTTTCAAAACGCAAAGAAATTCTACTGGGTACCAACCAATATCCTAACTTCAATGAAAAAGCAGGCGAAAAGGCTCCTGTAGAAGCCAAATGTTGTTGTGGAGGTAATCATGACAGCTGTGAAAAGCCGTTTGCCACATTAAACTTCGACCGTGCTGCCAGCCAGTTTGAAGCACTTCGTTTGCAGACAGAGAAATCCGGCAACGTCCGAAAGCATTTATGCTGACTATCGGTAATCTGGCCATGCGTCAAGCACGTGCCCAATTCTCATGCAACTTCCTGGCTTGTGCCGGTTACGAAGTAATCGACAATTTGGGCTTCCCCACAGTAGAGGCCGGTGTCGAAGCAGCTATGAAAGCCGGTGCAGACATCGTAGTTATCTGTTCCAGCGATGATGAATACGCAGAATATGCTATTCCTGCATTCAAGGCATTGGACGGACGAGCTATTTTCATTGTTGCAGGTGCTCCTGCTTGTATGGAAGAGCTGAAAGCCGCAGGCATCGAAAACTTTATCCATGTACGTGTCAACGTATTGGACACATTGAAAGAATACAACGCTAAGTTAGGAATTAAGTAAGGAAGAACAATGAAACCGAATTTTAAAAATATAGATATATATGCCGGATTTCAACCTCAGAATGGTATGGAATGGCAAAAAGAAAATGGCATCACCGCCGACTGGAAAACGCCGGAACACATCAATGTGAAGCCTGTTTACACTAAAGAAGATTTGGAAGGCATGGAGCACTTGAACTATGTAGCAGGTATTCCTCCTTATCTTCGCGGCCCGTACTCCATGATGTACACTTTCCGTCCTTGGACTATCCGCCAATACGCAGGTTTCTCCACTGCCGAAGAAAGTAATGCATTCTATCGCCGTAATTTGGCATCAGCCAGAAAGGCTTGTCTGTCGCATTCGACCTTCCGACACACCGCGGCTATGACCCCGACCATGAACGTGTAGTAGGTGACGTAGGTAAGGCAGGCGTGTCTATTTGCTCATTGGAAAATATGAAAGTTTTGTTCGATGGTATTCCTTTGAACAAGATGTCTGTTTCCATGACCATGAATGGTGCCGTACTTCCCATCATGGCATTCTATATCAATGCAGGTTTGGAACAGGGAGCCAAATTGGAAGAAATGGCCGGAACCATCCAGAATGATATCTTAAAAGAGTTTATGGTGCGTAACACTTATATTTATCCACCTGCCTTTTCCATGAAGATCATCTCTGACATATTTGAATATACCTCACAAAAAATGCCTAAGTTCAATTCTATCTCCATCTCGGGCTACCACATGCAGGAAGCAGGTGCCACAGCAGATATTGAATTGGCTTATACACTGGCTGACGGTTTGGAATATCTTCGGGCCGGAGTAGCCGCAGGTATAGACATCGATGCATTCGCTCCGCGTCTGTCATTCTTCTGGGCTATCGGCATGAATCATTTTATGGAAATAGCCAAAATGCGTGCGGCACGTATGCTGTGGGCTAAAATTGTCAAGCAGTTCAACCCGAAGAATCCGAAATCACTGGCATTGCGTACCCATTCCCAGACTTCGGGCTGGTCATTGACGGAGCAAGATCCGTTCAACAATGTAGGTCGTACTTGTATTGAAGCTATGGCAGCAGCATTGGGACACACCCAGTCACTGCACACCAACGCATTGGATGAGGCAATTGCATTGCCCACCGACTTCTCTGCACGTATCGCACGTAATACTCAGATTTATATTCAGGAAGAAACATATGTTTGCAAGAACGTGGACCCATGGGTGGTTCTTACTATGTAGAATCTTTAACTAACGAACTGGCTCACAAGGCTTGGGAACATATTCAGGAAATTGAAAGCTTGGGCGGTATGGCGAAAGCTATCGAAACCGGAGTACCCAAAATGCGTATTGAAGAAGCTGCGGCACGTACTCAGGCCCGTATCGACTCCGGTGCCCAGACAATTGTAGGCACTAACAAATATCGTTTGGAAAAAGAGGATCCTATCGATATCCTTGAAGTAGACAATACAGCTGTACGTTTGGAACAAATTGAAAATCTGAAGCGTTTGAAAGAAGGCCGCAATCAAGCAGAAGTAGACAAAGCTTTGGCAGCCATCACCGAATGTGTAAAGACAGGTAAAGGCAATTTGCTGGAACTGGCTGTAGAGGCAGCTCATGTCCGTGCTACCTTGGGCGAGATTTCGGATGCTTGTGAAACAATTGTAGGACGTTATAAAGCAGTAATCAGAACTATATCAGGCGTGTACTCATCAGAAAGTAAAAAGGATACAGACTTCGCAAGAGCTTGCGAACTGACCGAAGAATTTGCAAAGAAGGAAGGCCGCCGTCCGCGTATCATGATTGCCAAGATGGGACAGGACGGACACGACCGTGGTGCAAAAGTAGTTGCAACAGGTTATGCCGACTGTGGTTTCGACGTAGATATGGGACCGTTGTTCCAAACTCCTGCCGAAGCTGCTCGTGACGCAGTGGAAAATGACGTTCATGTAGTAGGTGTTTCTTCATTGGCTGCCGGACACAAGACACTGATCCCGCAGATTATTGAAGAATTAAAGAAATTAGGTCGTGAAGATATTTTGGTCATCGCCGGTGGTGTTATCCCCGCTCAAGACTATGACTTCTTATACAAGGCAGGTGTTGTAGCAATCTTCGGTCCCGGAACTTCTGTTGCCAAAGCAGCTGTTCAGATTATGGACATTTTACTGGACGAAGAGGAATAAGCTTTTTCACCTGAATAGTTTATCATTTAAACAATAGTAAAGAATCTGTTTACACTTATTTCGTGTTTACAGGTTCTTTACTTTATTCAAGACAATGGATTATAACGATAGACCAAGGATAAATTAAATCCATTTCTTCTAAATTACCAAAAAACATCAACAAAA
>ENA-OQDD01000058-OQDD01000058.1-human-gut-metagenome-genome-assembly--contig:-NODE-58-length-41741-cov-4.968256_pt1 | contig 41741 bp, 41 predicted proteins | sample MGYA00242507_ERZ504598 | MGnify/ENA primary metagenome ERZ504598 (study PRJEB26092, sample SAMD00036318) | human gut metagenome | host: Homo sapiens | study: EMG produced TPA metagenomics assembly of...
GGCTCGTCGCATCCTGGGGCTGGAGCAGGTCCCAAGGGTTCGGCTGTTCGCCGATTAAAGCGGCACGCGAGCTGGGTTCAGAACGTCGTGAGACAGTTTGGTCTCTATCCTCTGCGCTCGTTGGAATCCTGAGGAGGCCTGCCCATAGTACGAGAGGACCTGGGTGGACGGACCTCTGGTATGCCGGTTGTCGCGCCAGCGGCATGGCCGGTTGGCTACGTTCGGGAGGGATAACCGCTGAAAGCATCTAAGCGGGAAGCCTGCTCCAAGATTAGGATTCCTTGGCACTTCGGTGTCTGTAGCCCGCATGTTGAACACGTGTTCGATAGGCCGGAGGTGGAAGTCCCGCGAGGGGTGGAGCCGACCGGTACTAACGGGCGAACGCGGCACACTTTTTCCGACCCGCTTGCTGGGTCGGGTCTCGTCCTGTGGTGGTTTCTTTCGTTGGATGGCAAGGAGCATTGTTTCTTGTGGTCACGATGACGATACCGGTGAAGCGTTTTTGTTCGCGTCCGTTGTCCGGTTCCCGGACCGCCACGATCGGAATCGTGGTTGGTTCCGTTGCCGGCCGATCCGTGTGGTTGGCCGTTCACAGTGGTTTTGCGGTGGTCATGGCCCAGGTGAGACGCCCGGTCCCTTTCCGAACCCGGAAGCTAAGGCCTGGTCGCGGCGATGGTACTGCACTCGAGAGGGTGTGGGAGAGTAGCACGCCGCCGCATTCAACGTCGGGGTTCCCGTCGAGCGTGACGCTCCGGGAACCCCCTTTTTGTCTTCCGGTTCGTGTTTCCCGCGGCGCGCGGGAGGCTCCCAATCCACAACATTCAACTTAATAATATGAAGATCCTTGGTAGAGCGCTCCGCTCCCAAGGATCTTTTTGTATTTCTGGGCAAATAATCGCCATTCCAGCAAACTGCCCGGCATAACGGAATGGTGGCTCAGCAAAGCCGGGCCAAGAAAGGGAAGGCCGGGAACGGCCGCAAATCCATGTCACAGTCCATTGCGCGAAACAATAACACGGCAACGCAAGATGACGAGAACATCTCCCTCAATCTTATTCTTGCCATTCTGTCAACTGGAATCATGGCCTTCATTGGCATCCTTACGGAAACCCTCACCAACGTGCTTTTCCCTGGATTAATGGCGGAATTCCACGTCGACACGTCCACTGTTCAATGGCTGACGACCGGCTATCTGCTTACGGTAGCGCTTGTCACGCCGCTCTCAAGCTATTTCAAGCGCAAACTGAAGTTGAGTACCATCTTCCTTACCGCAATCGTGCTCTGCATCACCGGCTGCCTGATGGCAGCTTGCACGTTGAACTTTCCTATGCTGATGACCGCGCGAATACTACAGGGAGCGGGCACTGGAATCGCGCTTCCGTTGATGTTCAATATCATTCTTGAACAGTCTCCGAAAAGCAAAATCGGCATGCTGATGGGCGTTGGAGGCATGGTGGTGGCCGTGGCGCCGGCACTCGGACCGACTGTGGGCGGTCTTGTCGGCACGTTCATGCCGTGGCGTTGGATTTTCGTGATTCTGCTGCCGTTCCTGTTTGTTTCGCTGGTGTGCGGCCTTAAAACGATTCATCAGGTCACTCCTACCGAAGAGGCGCATATCAATCCGCTGCATGTGCTTTGCCTAGCAGTCGGATTCGTCTGTTTCGTGTTTGCGCTCGACCGTGGCGGATCCGCCGTTACCGCAGTGAGTAATGTGGATACTTCCGCGACTACGCAATGTGTGATTGCAGTGGTTCTGCTGCTGATTGCCATGGCCGCTTTGCTAGTGTTCGCTTGGGTGTCGCATCGTGCGTTCTCGCCGCTGGTTCGTCTGACCGTGTTGCGGAGTGTGAAATTCCGTTGGCATTTGCTTGCGTATGTGCTGCTGCAGTTTGTGACGATCGGTTACGGCTATATGATTCCGAACGCTTCGCAACTGGGATTCGGCGCGTCTGTGCTTGCTGCAGGCGTGGTGTTGCTGCCTGGCGCGTTGCTGGGAGCGGCTAGTGCTCCGGTTTCGGGATCGCTGCTTGATAAGTTCGGTCCGGTCCGCCCGATGTTCACTGCCATGATCGTCGGCTTGCTGGGAACCGTGTTGATGGCCGCGTTTATTGGCACAGGATCGTCGATGGTCATGTTCGACTTGTGGTATTTCGTGTATATGCTCGGTTTTTCCATGTGCTTCGCCAATACGATGACATGCGGTATGGCCGTGCTGCCGCCTGAACTGAAAGCAGACGGCAATGCGTTGTTCAACACGTTCCAGCAGCTTTCCGGCGCGGTTGCGACCACGGTCATGGCCGTGTTCCTGGGCGTTGCGCAGGCTGGACACGGTTCGGCCGGAGATGTCGAATTCGTGACTGCCACCCAATCGGGCGCGCACTGGGGGTTTGTGTTCCTTGCAGTGGTGATGGCGTGCGCCATGCTCGCCAACCTGCGTGCCTTCGCGTCCAAACGATAGCTGCTGTGCTCACGGTACGTGAGCTCGTGTCCGGATCCCTCCACTCGCTGGAAGAATCTGGACAATTCGGGGGTGTATGTGCGGGCAGATTCCTCCAGTGGGTGGGAGAATCCGGATGCTGGGAAGCATACCAACGTATCAATTCCTCCAGTGGATGGAGGTTTCAGGACGTTTGGAGGCCGGTGCGCGGGTGTTTTCCTCCAGTGGGTGGAGGTTTTCGGACTGTAGAAGGCCTATGGGCGTACTGATTGTTCCAGCCACTGGAGGAATTCGGACTGTGAGAGTCTTGGCAGCGGGCTGATTCCTCCAGTGAGTGGGCGATCTGGGATGCTGAGAGGTGCGTTGGCGGGTGAATTGTCCCAGAGGGTGGAGAATTCGGTGCGCGGGAAAGTCCTCACGTGTACGGATTCCTCCAGTGAGTGGGCGATCTGGGACGTTGCGACACGCCGATTTGGGGTTTGAAAGAAACTGTTGTATTCTAATCAAGTTGCGTTTCGCGGATAGACACTGTGAGACGTTGCATAATTGGAGAATTCGCCTAGTGGTCTATGGCGCACGCTTGGAAAGCGTGTTGGTGTAACAGCCTCACGAGTTCGAATCTCGTATTCTCCGCGGGTAGTTTCGGATGATTTCGAAAACCCTTTTTTCATGCCGAAAACGGCGTCTTTCCAACGCTTTGCGTTCTTTTTGCCGTTTTGTATCCAAAGCCTTTGTCCAATCTGAAGTGTCGCTGGGCGCCATAGGATATCGGGTAACCTTTCGGGCATAAATCCAACAAGATTCGATTCCTACCCGATTGGCGTCCAGACGCACTTTTCCGAAAGAGACCAACATGGGCAGACGACGCTTCGGCTACCTCCAGAAAAAACCAAACAAGAAGAACCCCCGATACCTTGAGGCATCGTATGAGCCTCCGGTATGGGCGTACCGCAAGTGGCCCGACCAGCTGCGTGGCAAGAAACGGATCTACAAGAACTTCCCGCTGCGGTTCGCGATCGATGCGGAAACCTGGCTTAACGACGCGGAACGCGACATCATACGGGGCACATGGGTGCCGCCGCAGCTCGAGCAGCTGAAGGAGGAGGCGCACGGCACCACCTTCGCGCAATACGCCATGGGCTACCTGCGCGAGCACCGCAAGGCCAACGGCGAACCCTTGGCCGAACAGACCGTGGAAAAATACCGCCAGTACCTGCGGGACCACCTGATTCCGGCTCTGGGCGTGTACCGCATGGACGAGATCACCGAATCCCTGCTGCGCGAGACGATCGATTCGATGGACGTGTCGGGCGATGGCGCCGGAGCCAGCATCAGATGGCATGTCGCCACGCTCATGCGCGCCATGTTCGCGGAGGCGAGCACGAAGAAGGTGAAAGGCGCAGGAGAGCCGTTGATCGGCAGCAATCCGGCCATCAACATCCGGGTCGAGAAGCCACTGGCCGACATTGCCGACGCCGACGTCAGCCATGAGGAGCTGGACATGCTGTACGCAGCCATGCCGGAGCGGCACGCCCTCGTCATCTATCTGGTTGGGGTGCTCTGTCTGAGGCCAGAGGAGGCGTACGGACTGCAACGTGGGGACATCGACATCAATCCGGACAGGCAAGGCGGAATGGTGCGTGTCAGGAGAGCCGCCATAAGCATAAAGAAAGACGGCCGAACGGTTCGCGGATACGGCAAGACCAAGACCCCGGGCAGCGTCAGAGACGTCGCCATTCCGAAATACCTGGTGCCTTGCTTCGAGCGGCATCTGGGGAAGTTCGTCGGACCGTTACCCGAGTCGCCGATGTTCACCGGTTCGGTCACGCACGATATCGTCAACCCGCAAAGCGTGAGGAACGCCTGGTACAGGGCCCGCAAGACGATTCCACGTCTCGAAGAGAAGAAGGTCAGGCTATATGATCTGCGCCACCGGGCGCTCACGGAGGTGGCGAGCTACACGAACAGCCTCAAGGCGGTCATGGAGATGGGCGGCCACACCCAGGTAAGCACCGCCATGCACTACCAGCACGTCACGGAAAAAGAGAAACGCAAGATCCTCGCCGGAATCGAGCCGATGCCAACGCGGCCCGCATGAAACGCGCGGCGGCCACCAACGATGGAGACGGCATGAATACGCCATCCCGCGATGAGATCGAGTCGCTGTCGAGGAATCTCGAACAGATGGATCCGAAAGTGCGGGCGAACGTGCTCCGATCGATGGAAGAGGGCAGGCGATTCCTGATACTGTCGCATTTCTCCGAGGAAGCCCAGATCGAAACCATGGCCAAACTGCTAAGCGAATCATGAAAAGTGGGGAATCGAAAGATTCGGAGAAAAAATGTCCAATCCCGACACGCCCGAAAGTGCCTTAGTGTCGTTATAAGCGTCGTGAAGGCGCGAAAAAGCAAAAGACAATCCCCAAGGGAACGTCACGAACGACTAGACAAGGAGCGATAGAACATGCCCAAGAACCAGACGATGAATCTTGAACCGTTGTCCGTCTCGATCATGGAGGCGACACGACTGCTGGGATTCAAGGATCCCAAAAGCGTGCGAAACCTCATTCGCAGCGGAGACCTCCATGCGTGCAAGGCGGGACGCATCTATCTCGTCTCGTACGAATCCCTCAAGGAATTCGTCGGCAGATAGCAACCCCAATATCAATAAAAAAGCGGCCGCTCCACACATTGCCATTGGAGCGGCCGCCAGATTCCTCGAAAGGAACTGCACTAGTAATGATAGACCTAAATCCGATGAGGGGCGAGTTCGTGGGCGGCGGCATTCCCCGCACCGCCGGTGGGCATCCGTACAACCCGCTCGCCGGAGGATACACCTTCGACGACGACTGCTATTGGGAATCCTGCACGGAACTACGCGAGATTCGCGACTTCGCGGTCTGGCACATGGTATCGCCGTATGCGGTGCTGGCATGCGTGCTGGCGAGGATCGTCGCGGCCACACCGCCGCACATCGTGCTCCCGGCGTTGGTCGGCGCGAGCTACGGTTCGCTGAACTTCGGCGTGGTGCTGCTCGGTGGCCCGTCATCAGGCAAGGACACCGCGTACACCACGGCGGAACACCTCGTTCCCGACGTCAGGGGCGCATACGAGGGCGCTCCCGCGACCGGTCAGGCGGTGTCCGCGATCTTCGCCGTCCGATCCGAATCCGGATCGGACGGCGACGGGTATCGTACCGAGTTCGTGAACGGGCGCGCGATCCTGCGATATACGGAGATATCGACGCTCCAGGCGCTCATGGGACGGAAGGAGAGCACCCTGAGGTCCACGCTGCTGGACGTGTTCTCCGGGCATCGGATCGGCGAGACCACCAAGGACCGCAGCCTGTCGGTCGTCATACCCGACCACGGATACCGCGGGATCCCCGTCATCTCCGCCCAGCCGTCCAGCATCGACGTGTTCACCAACGGATACGGCGTCGGCCTGCAGCAGCGGTTCCTCTACGTGTCCGCGCTGAGCGACCGCATCGCCAACCTTCGCGTGGATTTCCGCGACACCACCCCGGAGCCGGACACCACCATGTTTCCGTACGACCAGGGAATCCTGCCGGCCGATCTGCCGCCGAGATCATGGGAAAGGTGTATTCGGAGGGAGGGTACGGGAAGCTGGCCCTCGAAGGAATGGAAGGCGCTCGGTACGAACTCAAGCCGATGACGTTCCCCAAAATCGTGGAGGAGCATGTGATCTTCGACCGGATCCGCACCAATAGCATGGACAGTCCTGCCTCGCCGACCGCGCACAGCACATACATGCGCATGAAACTGGCCGCGGCCATGCATCTGCTCCGTCTCGGGAGCGGCGGCGATCCACTGGTCGTGAGCGAGGAGGACTGGGAGCTTGCCGGCGTTCTCGCCGATGATTCGGCGAAGACGTTCGAGGATGCCCGGAAGCAGTCCGATATCATGCGCAGCGAACGGATGGCGGAACGCATGAAGCTGACGGACGACGCTTCCGACGTCGCCGAGACGCAGCGCGCGAAGAAGGTGGAGGATCGGATCATGTCCCTGCTTGAGAACGCTCCAAGCCATGAGCTATCCAGGAGATCCCTGCACAACAGCATCTCGAAACGACAGCGTGAGGTGCTATCTCCGGCACTGGAGAACCTGATGCGTTCGGGACGTGTCAGAGCGTCCTCAAAGGGTGCTGGAGGGGAATGGTATAAGCTGATCTGACATTTTTAACGGACAGCCTACAGGCCTACCGGCCTACATATTGAAATATATGGGATTCATCGACCTGCACAATCGACCTACCAACCTACCGCCGGATCGCAACGTAGGTCGGTAGGTCGATTGTGTGGGTCGGGAAAACCTAATAGAGAGTAGGGTGAGGGCGGTAGGCCGTGTAGGTTGCCATATAGAAGATGAGATTTGAATATGGCATTTCCAAAAGACGGGGCTGAAAACGATATAGGGTGAATGAAAGGTTGGTTCTATGCCGTCCATGCTTTGTTAGTGCTGCTGATGCACTGGTGCGTGACAATGTGATTTGAGAAGTCCGTCGCTTTCATTCGCTCCGACACGCTGGAACGCTCCCGCGAAACAGCGTGGTAAACGTTTACCAACAGGATCCGCAGCGGGAAACCACGACACCAGGAAAGGACGGAAACGATGAAAAACGCGAAGGAAATGGTCTGGAAGGACAAGGACCTCGAAGCGCGGTACAGGAGGAACCTGGAGGCCATGGAGGAACGCCACAGGAGGCATCCGAAACTCGCGAGCCCATGGGCCCTGCCGTACAAGGTGTTCACGGAGAACAGCATGCACGGCATCCAGAACATGCGCATCCGCTGCTGATCGCCAACCGTCCGCAGGAATACCGGGAGATGATGATGGCCAACGTGCTCGAACAGCATCTGCGGGAAACGGAACGACGCACACGCCACCAGTACGGCAGGAACATGGACATGCTCATGGAGCAGAGGCACCTCAAACGCCGTACGGACGTGATGGCCGCGCACCCGGAGATCACCGAGACGGACCGCTACTACGGCATGATCCAGGCGCAGCACGGCGCGATGGACATGGCGATCCACGAGATCGTGGAAAGCTACTGAATCGACGTAAAAGGTATGGCGGAAACGACGAATGGAAAACGATTCATGGTTTCCGCCGTGCGCGATTGCTCGAAGCACGGCTGCCAATAATCAATCGGACGTTGTTCGACGCAGACGGGTGTCGGTAGCGGGCATGTTGTCAGTCCGCCGTCTCTTCCAGCGATTGCTCCCAAAGCTGCGGGGTCACAATGCCGTCGAAAGCGGCAACGAGATCGCCTTCCACCCAACAGTATTCGCCGTTCCGGGCGTCGAGATAGTCCCGGACGAATGCCATCGTATCCTCGGGAACAGCCCCCTGAGTCCCGAAACGTTCGTCAAAGGCTTTCGAGAACTCCTCGTACACCGCAGGATTGGCCGATCCCTTGTCTTCCTAAAGGAACGGATTCGCCTCGGACGGGAACGTCCGCAAACGCTCCGTGTCATTCTCCTCAAACGCCGCATCGAGAGCGTAAAACATGGATACGAACGTCTGGTAACTGTGTGCCTGCATAAAATTTAATTCCTTGAAGGCGGTCATGAACCATCAAAAGCCGGTCTACCCGTTATCCTGCGTCTTCACCTTGCTGCATTCGCATTGCTTTTGGTATATCTCGGTGAACAATTCAAGATTTTCTATTGTTGGATACAGCATAAGAGACAGCGTTGATGCTTTCGGATATCTTTTCCCATCATCCTTAAGTACCGTGAAGACGGGCATATTGCCAATGGCGATCTGGCCACCATGAGCAACGCCGCTGCATATCTGCCAAGAAGTCAGTCCTTGATAAAGATGGCGTTTGCCTCTGACCCTACGATAGATAGCATCAGCCTTCTTGACTATCTGAGTATGCTGAGGCATCCCCGATGCTTGCTTGCCTTCAAATGCCTTGAACCGACGTTTGGCGTCACCCAGCAATGCCGTGGCGAGGTCATGTAGCGCCTGGACCTCGCCTGCTTCACCCGCAATTTCTTGCAGTGCCTTTTGAAGTCCTTGTAGTTATCGAGAGTCAATCTGAGGGCATTAAAGGCTCTCTTTTCCAAAGTGTCGAATGAAGCAAGCCATATTGCCGTGGCGATGCTTTCCAACGCAGAACGGTTCAGGATATATGGGGTAATCCCCAATGCCTCATTTTGCGTTGCAAATATCGCATTAAGAGTTTCCAATGAAACTTGCAGCAAGGAAATGAGCTGACTTTGGTATATGCCCATGGAACGTTTGTTGGCGTTGGCAATAATGCTTCCGTCTTCGGCCGCCAGATTTTCAAGCCCGAGTTTGCGGACAGCCTTGAACCTTGCTTCGAGCTCTACAAGACTCATTTCTGCCTTATGAATGGCTGCCTTGCTGAGCTCTTCATCAGAGCTGGGGTTTTCGATCTGAAGAATGTTCTGCATGGCTACTGCTCCTGGGTCATTTCCGCGTAGCGGTCGAAAAGGATCTGGAGGCGTTCGTCGTTGCTCTTGCAGGGCTTGGCAGCGCCGAAGGCCACGTCCACCACCTTGTCGAGCGATTCGTGGGCCTTGCGCAGGTCCTGCGGCATGAAGTCCGGATCGTACAGGTCCGCCAGGGACTGGCCCGGATGCGCCTTGCGGGCGTCCAGAACGGCCTTGCCTGCATCGATGACCTTCTGCCGCATGGCATTGTCCAATGCGGGCAATGGCAGATTGTTCCACACCACGGTGTTACTGAACTGGCAGTCGCTTTTCAAACGACCACCAATTGCCTTCTGCCAAGTGATGAACATTGACGATTCAGCAATGGCGAAGTTGATGCCGCTCTCATCTATGCAGGTGTGCAGTTTCTGACCTGCAATTACCTCAGCCGGAAGTAGGCTCGCCGAGGCATAGTCTCTTCTACTGCTAAATACAACTGGCATGGCAAAATACTGTGCTCTTGGCTGGTGTATCTCTCCGAATAACCAAGATGTAGAAGCTGCTTCGACTGTCGCCCCCCTCTTACTAGAGAGCCGAAATTGTCTGACTTGCTCCACCCGCTTACGAATAAAAACAGATGCTCTTAGGTCAGCAGGCTCAGCCTCAGGGAACCATAGACACCAACGATCAAGACCGTTTATCAGTCTCGACCATTTACATATCTACGAACATACCGAGAGGCAATTGGATCGGCCATCGCCTCGTCATATTCCTTCCTGCTATTCAGCATTAAATGCCCATCATCAAGCGAAAGATTGCCAAAGTTGACCCGAGAGAGTTCTGGGGAAATTGGCCCAAGTTTCTGACTCCGCTTAGCCACGTACACATCCGGCGCATCAAGAAGATAGCCGTTTATATGAGCAGGATACGTAATCGTTGGCTCTTCGACGATGTCTTGATAGGAAAAGAGAACAGGCCGTGTTTCCTTCTTGCTGAGGCCAATTACTACCACGTGTACGTTCGCATTGTCAGTTGATTGTGAATCCCATTTGAAAGTACGGTGTGCAAAGCCAATATGCCATCCCTGCTTGAATAGCAATTCAAACAGTTGACGCACCGGCTGACCTTGAGTGATGCTGTTCGTTGATACGAACGCAAACTCTGCTTCATTACTATTTTGCAGATAATCACCGGACTTCTTAAACCATCCAGTTACGTAATCAAGATAGCCGTCATACGCTTTGCCGAACACATGCTTGAGGTCTTCGGTCTGTTCAGCCGTCTTTGAGATATGGCCGATGAATGGCGGGTTGCCCATCACATAGGAGCATTCGGCGGCAGGCAGCAGCTCGTTCCAGTCGTATCGCAGGGCGTTGCCTGCACGATGTTGCCCGAATCATGCAACGGCAGATGCGGCAACGCCTGTCCCGCGATGGCCTCCGTGTCGTCCAACGCCTGCTGTTCCGCGATCCACAACGCGGTACGCGCCACGGACACCGCGAAATCGTTGATCTCGATGCCATGCATCTGTCGATCCGCACCTTGACCAGGCTGTTCTCGCCGCCCAATTCCATGTAGCCCTGGCCGTGCAGCAGGTCGGAGATGACGCGGTTCTCCAATTCGCGCAGCCGCAGATACGTTTCGGTCAGGAAGTTGCCCGAACCGCACGCCGGATCGAGGAAGTTCAGCGAGGCGAGCCTGTCCTGGAACGCTTTGAGCCGGTTCTCGCGGGCCCTCTCGCCAAGCGTCTGGTCGTGTTCGACACGGTCGAGCTCGGCCGTGAGATTGTCGAGGAAGAGCGGGTCGATGACCTTGTGGATGTTCCTGACGGAGGTGTAGTGCATGCCTCCCTTGCGGCGCTGGTCGTGGCTGAGGGTCTCCTCCATCAGCGAGCCGAAGATGACGGGGCTGATGGTGCGCCAGTCGAACCCGTTGCCGGCCGCGAGCAGGGATTCGCGTATCAGGTCGGTGAACTGTGGAATCTCGATGCCTTCGGCGAACAGGCCGCCGTTGACGTACGGGAAGCGTTTGAGGTCGTCCTCCAAATACTTGTCGCGCTGGTCGAACGGGGTGTTCAGGACGTTGAACAGGTCGATGATGGCGCGGCGCAGGTGCGCGGCGTCGTAGCTTTCGACGTATTGGCTGAACGAGTTGCCGGGGTAGAGTCCGGCGTCCTCGGCGTACAGGCAGAACACGAGGCGCACGGTCAACACGGCGAGGCTGTGGTGGCTTTCCGGGTCGTCGGGATCGTCGTATTGCGCGGCGAGCGTGTTGTGCAGGTTCGCGACGAGCAGGCCCGCGTGCTCGGACAGCTTCTGCTCGACCATGACGCGGGAATGCTCGCTGCTGAAGATCGATTCCAGGGTGCCCAGGTGTTCGCCGAGGTCCTCCAACGCGAACTCGTCCACGGGTGTTCCTGTGGCGCGTGGATCCTGTTCCAGGTCGTAGAAGCGGAAGGTTTCGAAGTTGCACGTGCACAACACCGCGGGCTTCTTGCTCAACGGCAAGGCGTCCGCGTAGCGTAAAGCCTGCTGCACGGGCGTGACGGGAGTGCCCTGCCTGGCCTCGGGCTTGTCCATGTCGATGCCGGCGCTTTTCTGCTCGACCAGCAGCCGCGCCTCGGGACACAGCACGTCGATGAACCCGCCGCCCACGGTCCTGTATTCGAACAACGCGGCCTCGGTCGGACGCTCGACATCGAGCACGTTCTGCAGCAGATCGATCCAAAAACGCTGCGTCTCCTGCTTCTCGTTGCCACGGCCCTTCCACCGCTCGACGAACTCCAACACCCTCGTACGACGTTCAAGAACACTCATGGATTAATCATCCCACGCCATCCGCGCGCGCGTGTTTTCCGACACGTTTCCGTGGAAGAAAATCCTTCGGACGACGGGCCTTTCCGTTCCCGCTTCCTGAATGGAACAGGGGCCGGGCCACGTAGTTTCCGCATCGGTTTTTGTCCAATCCCGCATCGGTTTTCCTGTGGGAACATGGTCGTGAACGCGCCGTGTTCCCGGTGCGAAAGACAGGAAGGAAAACCGAAAATGAACGACGAGAACGCGGCCGTTTCCTTGCGGGAAAACGGTCGGAAACCATCCCGATCCGGCATACCGGAATCGGGGATAGCAAGCGACGCGAGTGTGGACACACTCGCTCAGCCCGTGGAACGGTTCGGCTTGCCGGGGAATCCCGGCCCCTATGGTCGGCAAGGCTCCAGACCGCTCGCGCGGCATCGATCAGCGAACGTCCCTCGGCTTTTCGGAGGTGACGGGATGAGCTGGACGGAAGGACGCAGGAGACCGATCTGCAAAAAAGTCATGTTCGCTCCGGAGGAGTGGGAGCGTGCCGAGCGGCTTCGCCAGGCGCTCATGAAGGAGTCGTTGCGCGCGGCCATCGCATACCGCAGATGGGGCGAGTACGCGCGAGAGAGGCTTCTGTACCCGGTGGTCGAGATGCCCCGGGTGGTGCTGGCCAGCGATCCGGAGGTGTTCAAGTCGGAGCTGCACCAGATCGGAACGAACGTCAACCAGATGGCCCGTGTGGCGAACATGAGCGGTGCCGTCACGCCCGCGCAGCTGGATGAACTGCGCCGCCAGCTCGACCGCATCACGGAGCTCATGGAAGGCATGGAGCGTGCCAAGGAAGAGATGGAAGCCCGCGGCGGGGAGCGTGCGTGATGGCCATTGTGAAACTCGGGCGGAAGGTCAAGACGAACCTTCCGGGCACGCTCGCGTATGTGATCAATCCCGCCAAGACGGATGGAGGCCGGTTCGTGTACGCGAGCTATAGCGGTGAGCGGCAGGACGCCGGAAAGCTCGCCGGACCCATGATCCTCGACCTGGAATCATGCGCGAACGGCATGCGCGAGGGAAGCGTGCTGGCGCTGCATCTGAAGCATTCGTTCGCTCCGGACGAGAACGTGACCCCGGAGCGGGTGCACGAGATGGGCATCGCGTTGGCCGAGGCGATCACGGGCGGTGAATACCGGTACGTCGTCTCCACGCATCTGGACAGGAACCATCTGCACAACCACATCGTCATCTGCACGGCCAACCGACGCACCCGCAGGAAGATGCGTCTGACCCGCGGAAGCATCGACCAATGGCGTGCGGTCAGCGACGAATTGTGCCGCCGCGAGGGACTGGCCACGCTCGACAATCCTTCGGTCGATGCGGAAGCCGGGAGAATCGACATGCGGCGGATCATGGAACGGACGCCGGGGCAGGAGAGCACGGCAGTGCCGTCCGCATCATCAAAAGTGGTCCCCATGAACGGTCGTGGCGCATCGATGGAGGAATCTATGCCATCGCCAAGGGCAAGGGCGCGAAGGAGCGGCTTCGTGCCGCCATCGAGCTCGCGGCGGCCATGTCCGGCAGTTACGGGGAGTTCGAGTCCAATATTGCCGCCGCGCATGTCGGGGTGGCCTTGCGTGGCCGGCATCTTACCTACACGGACCTGGACACGGGCCTGAAAGTCCGTGACACCAGGCTTGGCCCGGCTTACGACCTTGATTCGGTGACGGCCCGCATCGGAGGCGGAAAGACCATCCACCTCACGTTCAACCAGCGTCTCGTCTCCAGCGTCGGAGAGCGGGCGGTGTGCGTGTGGATGCCCGGCACACAGCGCACCCGCAAGGCCGTCATCCCCACGGAAATGCTCGCCAGGAACGGCAATACGTGGCATCTGTTCCTGCCGGCCGACCATCATGTCACGCTTCTCGACCGCTCCAACAGATACGCGGGACGTGTCGGCGCGGACGATTTGGCCGACGGGTTCGGACGCCCGGAGCGGCGTCTCGAGCCGTTGACGACGGACAGGCGTCTGTTCGTCAGGCATGGCGTCACGCCCGCCCAACAGCGTTACTACCAGGCGCAGGCTAGAAGCCTCGACGAGCTCCGGGCCGCGGCTGACGGGCTCAATGAGGCGATCCAGGTACGTCGCGAGGCGGACGGGGACATGCGCAGTGGCATGTGCAATCTCGTGGCCCGGATAGATGCGGCGAGGGACGAGCTTCGCTCGACGGTCATCGCGTTGAGTGAAGCCATCGTCAACGGGGACGACGATCTCGCCATCGAGACGCGGAAGGAAATGGGGCAGCGGGAACGGACGCTCGAGCGATGCGAGGCGCGATATTGGACCATAATCCGGGGAGCGCGCCTGGCGGGCATCGATGTCAGCGGTTTTGACGTCATTGACGTCAATCGGGCGGCCATGGAAAAGGAGATAGGTGATGGAACGGGAAAACGGGATCCGAACGGACGGGATGGCCGGCGGTCTGGCGCGCAGGCTGTTGGAGCGGTCGATGCCGGAATCCACGAACGAGGACGACGGGACGATGCCCGACCTCGATTCGCTGATCGCGCGGAACAGGGAACTCCAACAGCGGCTGGAAGCGGTTGGGGAGGAAAGGACGAGGCTCTCATCAGGCAATCAGAGGCTCAGGAGGCAGCTTTCCGAGCTCAACGAGACCAGCAGGAAGCTGAACGAAGCCAATCGAAGGGAGAGGGAATGTGCCGCAAGGGAAGAGCGTTGTAGACGCATCGAGCGGCGGGAGGCTGAACTCGCGGACGGCGAGGCCAGGCTTCGCCGGGACCGTTCCAGCTGGACGCCGAACGCGACGGCATGGAAGACGAGATCGGAAGACGGGTGGCGGAACGATGCGGGCTGGAGGCGGGCGAGGCTCGAACGGGAGGCTGCCGACCGTCTCGGGTTCGGACGGCGCTTGTTGTTCGTCCTCGTCACGGGGACGTGCGTGTTCGCCTCGATCATGCTGTTCGCCGTCATGGCGGGGCAGTGGCGGGCGCTTCTCGCGAGTCTTCCCGAATGGGTTCGCGGACGGTCGGAACAGGTCGGGAGCGTTGGCCGATGGGTTTCGGCGATGCTCATGGAGTTCGGCCGAGCGTCTCAAAGCTGGTGGTACAGGCCGCTGCTGCTGATGTCGGGCATACTCGTGTTGGCCTTGGCTGCCGCGATGGGCGTTCTCGTGTATTCGGCCGGGCGTACCGCGATGGATGCCTGGCGGGAGCATCGAGCATGGAACACCCTGCCCGTGCATATGGTGTTCTGGACGTTCCTCGCAAGCGGGACCTCGTGGTGTCCGTGGAGGTTGGCCGGATGGTCGGGGGACGGGTCCATTGGCTGACTTTGTGGATCGTTCTTGCGGTCTCCGCATTCATCGCCTACCACCGCATTCTCAGCAGGAGAGTAGACGACTTCATCAGGGACAACGGGTGACGGGGTGAAAGGCCGTTCGTTTCCGGTGCAGAGCCCTCCGCGGCGTGCCTCGTGAAGATCCGCATGGCGCTCGACGTCTTCAACCAGTGGCTATCGATACTGTATCGATACCATCGCGCAATCGCCAAAGTGTCGATATAGTATCGATAGTATTGTCGGTTTGATGAAGCATCGACGCCTTTTTCGGGGCGTGAAACGCCGCAAGCATCTGAGATGAAGCCGGGCAAGGATTTCCGGGTATGTAAAACAAGTGGTTGAGAATTGTCAAGCTAGTGGTTGGTCGGATCGACGACTTGCCACTATGTCCCAACCGTTTGTTTTATATACCCTTTTATGCCGATTCTGGTTTAACAGAGCCAAGAGAAACGCCATGACCCAAAAAGCAAAGGACATTCGGATGACAGCGATACTTGGCGACAGGATGCGCAGGCTCATGCGCCGGCATGGTATCAACCAGTCCCAGCTCGCTGCACGGGCCGGGACGACCCAACCGAACATCTCGAAATACCTCGCGGGAGATCGGGAGCCCTCGTCGGGCACTCTCGCGAACATAGCCGCGGCCCTGCATGCCACGTCGGAATATCTGCTGGGACTGCCCGAGTCGGGTGCCGATAAGCCGTTCGGCGCGATCAAGGCGTACTGCGCCTTGCATGGCGGCGAGCTCAGCGAGGCGGAGACGCGGGATCTCATCATGACGCCGCTGTCCGCCAGGGACCAGGTTTCAGGCCAGAACTGACGAGGGATGGAGACCCGCGCCCGGTGCGCACGGACGGATGGTCTTGCTCAGACGAATTCGAGCTTCTTATGTTCCCGGGCGCATTGCACCAGATATAGATTGATGAGGTTCTGATACGGGATGCCCGTCTCCTTGGACATGTCTTTGAAATAGTCGATCGCCTGTCCCGCGAGGTTCATAGTCACCGGCCTGCGGGCCGTAACGACATAGGGGTTCGCCTTCGCATCGCTGAAATCATATTCATCGCGCATGTCAACGTCCTTTCCCTGCATATTGCCCGCTCTCGTGGCGGGTGGCTTTTCTTGCGGAGATGATGCGGATGGTATTGTTCGCCGTGCGATAGCAGTGACAGACCACCAACAGCCTCGACAGAGCGCTCATTCCGAGGATGATGAACCGATCTTCGTCATACGACGAATGGTCAGGGTCCTCGATGACCCGGGACAGCGGATCGCTGAAGACCGTCTCGGCCTCCTCAAACGTGACACCGTGCTTATGCGCGTTGATGTCCGCCTTGACGTCATCCCATTCGAATCCGACAATCTCCATACGCATATTATATGGACAAAATATTGATAACGTCAATATCAATTTCCAACCACTTATTTTACATACCCGGATTTCCCTGAAGCTGATTTGCGGCGGTTGGTGCCGTTCGTGTATATTGGTGGTGATTTGGAAAGCCGTCCAGCCCACCAGTCCGTGCCGGTCCCACGTTAAACGGAATTCGACGCCAGACGTGAACGGCGTCGCCGCAAGGCGGAACACGTCTAGTCCATCAAGCCGGTGGACGATAAGCATCCGGCTGGGAGCGCGCCCTTAATCGTGATCGTCGTCCGCGAGCGACAGAAAAGACCTATTGACGCCGGCAAGCCCAAGGGCACCGGCGTCGATTACTATTTCCTGAATCCGTGCCGAGTCCGGGAGACAGCCGTTGAAAGAGAACCGTTTCGATCCCGAGGACTCGATCAGGCCATACATGCGTGCGCGCCCGTCTACTTGGAACGTCTGTTGGGCAGGCATGTGCTTTTCGTTCCTGGTGACGGTTCCGCTCCCATGGAGACGCTGTACAGGGCCGGCAACTTCATGCACTTGTGCGGCGTGCACTACGAGAACGTCTCTCCGAAGGATTTCTGGGAGATGGCGTTGAGGTCGCGTCTCACGCCGGATGGATTACTGCCGAACAACAGGGGCGTCACCGCCAAGAGGCTCGTGCTGTCCACGTTGGTGCGCATCGACGCCAAGGCCATCATGATGGTCGAAAGCCCCGTGCTGCCGGGCCGTACCAAGACCGACGCGATCTGCGCCAATCTTCCCTATGCGGTCGGTTATGCGCGCCGCAGTTCCGAACTGTTCCCCAACACGGCGTTGGATCTGGGCGATGGAAGGCTGAACGGCAGCCGTCCGGTGCTCACGGTGTTCAAGACCGAACGGGATTCGCTGGACTACAACATCGTGTCCAAGGCGATCAAAGAGAAGGATCCGGTCAAGCGGAACCAGAAGCTCGCCCGCGTACGGGGGTCCTTGAAGCAGTACCGCGGCGAGTGCGTGTTGGACAGGGCCGCGCTGGGGCTGATGTAACGAGCCAGTGACGTCTGACGTGCTGAAGGCAATCCGCGACACGCCGGTAACCGGGTTTTGAATAGGGTTTCGTCATGGTGAATTTTGCAAAACCCAAGCGGGAGTAGGGCTTACGGGCTGAAAAGTTTGTGTCTCGTATTCTCCGCCAGTAGGGCTTCCGGATGATTTCGGAAGCCTTTTTTTATGCCAAAACGGCGGGTTTTCAATAGCTCGCTGGCGTGGCTCGCTGCGGCACGTGCAACGGAAAAGTTGCGAAACAGTGGGGAGTTGCGCATATCGCTGATTTCGTTCGTAACGGTATGCTACCTTGCGTTACGCTCGGAACGATGACCGTTGCCAGTGGAGAGATTACCGGCAGAGATTGCTTGAAGAGAGGGAGGGCAGCGATGGCTGAGTTCGACGATGAGCTAGATATGCAGCGTGAACTCGATACCCGCGATTCCCTGGCTTCGATGGCCCACTACCATGTGTCATCGCCGGGTGCCGTTACCGCGCAGGTGTTGCCGCCAAGCTTCATTCCCACTGCGACCGGCCGCATTCGCCCTGTGACGGGCACGATTCCCGCAATACAGTCGGATGCTCAGGAAAAACAGGCGCAGATTGGCCGTTCCGTTCGATCCATACGTTCGCTGGCTGCCGGCTCGCTTCGTAAATCGCAAGATTTCGATGCAGACGGTAGTACCGACGGCAACGGCAATAGCGGCTCCATAACGCCCCGCATAGCGTCCAGCGCCCCGCACTACGTCGATTGATCGTCGATTTTGACCGTCGACATTGCTTTCGACTTAAGTTCGATGAAACAGGCCTGATTCTAACCTAATTACAGTCCGCTTTATCGATTAGTCGTCGCAGCCGGATAATGCCCGATTATCAATCTGCCGTATTACTCAACAACAGCAATAAACGGACTTGCAGGCAATCCGAGATCGTTATACAGCAGACTGGAAATAACCGGATTTCCACTCCACCAGTAACGCACTTGAGTTACCGCGTTGCAATTCGAGCTTCCATCGGCGGCACTCAGCACAATCTGATCACCCTTAATCGTTGCCGTTGCCGAAACCCACTTTCCGGAATCGTCGGCAATTTCAAAACCTTGCAATGGCGTGGAAGTCGGCGTTGCAACGTTGGAAATACCATTCAAAGGAGTCGCGTCCGGATTCGCATCATAATCGGGCACGGTCGCGCTCGCAGTCTTCGAATAATTGGGCTTTTCCGCCTGCAAACCGGTTGCGGTGCCGTTCTGGAACGACAATACGATCGTGCCATCGGAAGCATGCTTCGCATGTGCGATAAGCGGCCCGTTGGGAATGGTCTTGCCTTCCGACATCGCCAGATATTGCGCTGCCATGCGCACGCCGAGAATATCTTTGCCAAGCGGATGTATCAACGTTGAAGTGCCCTTGTCCGTATCCAATGACACCGTCATTGCAACGTTGGAAGCATTGCGTAATCCGGCATTGCTCAACGTGTTCAACTGCGCGAATCGCACGTTTTGCGTGTACTGGTAGCCAGGCCAGCGTGCCAATTGCACATACAGGAACGGCAGATCATCCTGATCGAACACTTCACGATATTGGTTGATCAGCAGCGTCATCTGCGACTCGTACGCCAGCGCGGTCGCCTCGTTCGTGGAATCATTGCATCCCTGATACCACAGCACGCCCGCCACATGAAACCCTTCCAAAGGCGCAATATGGTTCGCATAAATATCACCGCCTTGCACGTGACGTCGAATCGGCGTGCCACCCCATGCGGTTTGAATAATGCCGATCGGCACGTTCGGATGCGCGGCACGAAGCTGCATGGCAAACTGCTGCGCCAGATAACTGAAATGCTGCGAATTATCGGCGGTCGCCTCAAGCCAGATGCCAGCCTGCTCATTCACGTCGCGTAACGGAAAATCCGTACCTTTCGAGGAATTGGCGCTCGCAACGAAGTGTACGTTGTTGTCGGAAAGCTGCTTCGGCAGATCGTCGGTCGTTATCAGACCTCCGCCGAAATTGTAGGAGTTGCCTGAACCCTCATAATATTGCGAATAATTCAATTCCATATTCGACTGTCCGGCAGCAATAAATACGTCGCCAACATACACGTTTTTCAGAGTCAACAAAGTGGTTTCGTTGTATAAAATCGTTAATGAATATGGTTTAAGACTTGCTTTTTGTTTAGGTAAGGTGCAGGTGAAATCGCCATTTTTGGAAATTTTAGCTTGTGCTGATGCTGATTTCTTTCCTTGGGAAATCGTTGTAATCAGTTGCGTTGGGTCAACAACTTTACTGGAGGAATTGATCGTCCAGCGTTGCGTCGGTCGCGTCGCTGCGCCGGATTAGTCGACGGTGCCGTCCGTGGCGCCCGCGTCGCCGGCAACTCCAGCATCGCCCTCCGTGTCTGTGGCTTCGTCCGTTCCGTCGTCGCCGGCCGTTCCGTCAGCGCTATTGTCGGTTCCGTCACCGCCATCGGTGGCCGCGGATTCGTCGCTCTTCTGCAAAGCCTGCTTGAACTGCTTGGCCTGCTTGTCGTACTCGGCTTTTGCGGCGTTGGCTTTGCTGATGGTAGCGGAAGTGTCGGCGGCGCAGCTCAGCGTTTTCGGCGCGGTAACTTCCGTCTGGTGCAGTTCGGCAAGCTTGTCGAGATCGTAGGACCCGTCGAAGCTGGTGAACGCTTCGGAGATCTTCGCCTTCAGCTGGAACGCCTTGGAATAGGAGGTGTTCATGGCCGTGACGGCTTCCTTGCAGTCGTTGAGTGCGGCCAGGTCGCGCATTTGCTGCGATGCGCGCACGCCTGTGAATCCGAAGACCGCGCCCAGAACAACGACTACGACGACTACGGCGATGATGATCTGGCGGTAGATGTGCTTTACGCGCTGGTCCGTCCAAGCGTCGCCGTCGCTGATGCCTTGCGCTATGGCCGCGTCGAATAGGTCGTGCGGCTGGCGGGATTCGCTGGATTCGTGTGATTGCCGGTTGCTGGTTTCAGCCGTGTTGCTGCTGCTGATTGTGCGCTCTCCGGTTGCGTTGGTACTGGTTGCGTTGGTTTCGACTTCGGTTGCTTCGACTTCGTTGGAAGCGTTGCCGACAAGCGTATTCCCGGTATTGCCATCGGCATCGCTGGCAAATGCGCTGCTGACGGTCGAGCTGTTGACAGCGATACCGCTGGCAGCGGCGTCAGTGCTGTCGGCAGAAGTGTTGGTCGTTGCGCTTCCGGCAAGTGTTCTCGGTGTGTGTGACGAGGTACTTTCCTCGCTTGGCTTCTTGCCGTGCCGTGCCATAACCCCTCCAGAATCTGCCTACTATTCTGTACTCCCCGGTGACAGCTCCCGATTCAGGTCAATTGAATCACGTTCCGAGAGTCCACCTGAAATGCCAATATACAGCGTACGATACCCGTCCTTCCCCGATTTCCCACACTCGTGTTGTAGTCGTTAATGCATTCAGGTACTCTCTGGAGTTTTATTCGTCTGTGGTAACTTCTTAAAAATTTTTAGAAGTGTTGGTGGAAACTTCTTAAAATTTTTGAGAAGTGTTATGCTGGGATTGTTGGGTGTTTCGCAACGGACGGCGAAAGGAAGAACTTATGGTGCCGGATAATCCATGTGAATCGTATGCCATGCTGGTTCGTGAGTCCATGCAGTTTGACATTCCTACGCCGTCACGCCGCATCGAAATCATACGCGAGCTGCCGCAGCCGGCAGTGTTCAATGCTGTGCACATCATCACTGGCATCCGACGTTGCGGCAAAACGTTCTATCTTTTCCAGAAAATTCATGATTTGTTACAAAACGGCGTCTCGCGTAATGATATTTTCTATTTCAACTTCGCTGACGATCGTCTGCAACCAATGCAAGACACCGTGCTCAACGATATTGTTACGGAATACTGGCGGCAATATCCCGACTCTCGTGACCATGGCTGCTACCTCTTCCTTGACGAAGTGCAAGAATGCGCCAATTGGCAGGGATTCTGCCAGCGCATAGCCGAACATGAAGCTGTGACGCTAGTCATTACTGGATCGTCTTCGAAACTGTCCAGCGAAGAAATCGCAACGAATTTCCGAGGAAGATCGCATCCGCATGCCATGGCGCCACTGTCTTTCCGTGAATTCTGCGACTTTCGGGGAATCGAAACGCCTACAGCGGGCAGCACTCTTGCCGATGCCGTGTTTTCGCCGCGAGAGGTCACCCGGTTTGAAGCTGCCTACAACGATTACCTAACTATTGGCGGCTTCCCTGCAGTGCAACGTATGGTTGAAGCTGATCGTATTGAAACGCTCCAAGGTTACGTGCGGACGTGGTTGCGCGTGACGTTGCCGAGCGTCTTGGTCGTGAAAACATTACTCTCGCCACGCAGATAGCGATGTTTTTGCTGCGCAATACGGCCTGCGAGCTGTCTACCAATGGTCTTGTGGAAACGTTGCGAGCGGTCGGCTGGAAAATCTATTGGGATAAGGCGAATACGTTACTCGAGCTGTTCAAGCAGGCATTTCTGGTGTATCAGCTTGAGGAGCATTCCACCATGCTCAAGCCGGGTAGTACTGCGGTACCGAAAATGTATGCCGTCGATCAGGGTATGGTTTACGCGGTGTCACGCGCCAACCAGCAAGATATTGGAAAACGACTGGAAACTGCGATTTTCTGCGAACTGCAGAGACGAACTTCCGGTAGGCGTACGGAAACAATCACTTCGTACACTATGCCGACGTCCAAACAGGAGAAAGTTGACTTTCTTATCAGCGATGCTCTTGCTACGGAACCGTATGGGCTTATTCAAGTGTGTGCCAATATGGGAAATGAGAAAACCAGGGCGCGAGAAATCGGCTCTCTGCAAGCGGTTATGCAACGTACCAACGTTGATTCCGGCCTGATTCTCACGCTTAACGAGGGAGAAACCATTGAACTTCCCGATTCTACTGGCACGATCCACGTACTCCCCTCCTGGAAATGGTCCCTCTACGAAGGGTGATGGGAAGGTCAGCGAGAATGCTGGAAAGGAGATGTGGGAATGGATGATGCCATATCGGTGCCCCTAACGAGCTAGTCGATTCTTATCAGTGTGTAATGCGTGAGATGTGGGGATTGGGATGATTTTGGAGTTGGGGATGGACGGGGTTGTGGGTTGCAGTTAGAGTTGGCGGTTAGGGCGTTTGCGCCGAATATTTGGGGTTGATGACTGTATTCAAGAGAGGCTGACGAATGGTTTCGCCACATCATGTTGTGAAGATTGCGACTGCGCTGTCTGCGGTTGCGTTGACTGCTTCCGTTGCGGTTGCGCCGGCTTACGCATTGCAGGATATTGCGATTGAGGATGCTGTTGCGCAAAGCGGTTCCGTTACTGCAGATAATGGTGTTGTTATGCAGTCTGACGATCAGTCGGATGATCAGACGGGCGACCAGCAATCGCAAGACAGCATGCCCGACAATCCGAATGCGAAACTTCCGGATAACGTCAGTGACGAGATTTCCGACGATGCACCGTGGTTTCGGAAGACCTGGCTGTCACCCCCGAAGGTGAGGTCAAGAACATCGAAACCGGCGAAATCGTGACCGATCCAACATTGGTCGGCACGAAAGATCAGCAGCCGGATCCGCTCGCCAAAACCAACGGCGAATCCTTCATTCCGGTAAGTGCGGAAGATGTCAAAAATGCTGTAGCCGACGCGAACGTACAGCTCTCCAAATTCGAAAGCAATGAATACGGCGCGCACTGGGGCACCTACAACAATTCGAAAGCTTTCTTTGACTACCAGAACAACCTGTTCGTGCAGCAAGCCAAAGGCGTGATCGACGTTTCCGAATGGCAAGGCGACATCAATTGGCCAAAGCGAAAGCCGACGGCGTGGAAGGCGTGATCATCCGCCTCGGCTACGGCGAAGGCAACAATGCCGACAAGAAAGCGCAACGTAACATTTCCGAATGCAAGAGACTTGGCATCCCGTTCGGCATCTACTGGTATTCCTACGCGGACACTCCGGCGCTCGCCAAAGAAGAAGGTGCCGACGTGGTCGCCAAACTTAAGCAGTTTGGCGTGAATCCGAGCGATCTGGCGTACCCCGTGTATTACGACCTGGAAAAGTGGACGTGGGAAGGGCATCAGCCGCCCACCGACCCGAACGTGTACAACAATATCGTCAACAATTGGTACAGCGCACTACAGTCTGCCGGATACAAGAATCTTGGCGTCTACTCGTACACCAGCTACCTGCAAGGGCCACTGAAATATGCCGACATTTACGCCAAAACCACGTGGGTGGCGCAGTACGGCGCTCGCATGGGATTCGACTCATTCCCGACCAACAGTCGCGGATGGCAATACACCAGCTCCGGCAAAGTGAATGGCATCAGCGGAAATGTGGATATGAACGCGTTTGGGAATAAGGAGTATGAATCCTTAATTAATCTGCTATGGGTCGTAAGAGATGAAGATATCGCAGTTGGAGCATCTGTGAATGCTCCGTACGCTGATCTTGAATACAAGTGGCAGTCGTACAATGTTAATACGGGCAAATGGAAGACCATCGCCAATTGGAATAGTGCAAATTGGGCCGGCTGGTCTGATGATGTTGGAACATATTGGTTGCATCTTGAAGTGCGCGATGCGGCTTCCAAGATAAGTGTTGGTGAAAAGACCATCGCATTTGCATATGTTCCGGGCAGCAAGCGGATTAATGCTACTTACGCGGGATGGCAGTCAAAAGATGTTTTGCTGGGAGTATCCTCTGATAATGCTCAAGGACGTTACAAGATTAAGATATACGACGTAAACAAGCAACAATGGGTCGCCGGTTTTAACGGTCAGTGGGCTGTTTGGGAAAAACCTAGTAAAGGGATATATTGGACTCACTTTGAGTTGTATACGTCAAATGGGAAGTTAGTAGAGACTAAGACCTATGCCTTTGGAGTTTGACGACTCATTGGGCTAGTTATTAGGCTGATAAAAAAGATCGCTGTTTCATGAGCTTCGTGAAACAGCGATCTATTTTTTATTATTATTCAGTTATTTGCGGATCATCGTTTGGACGGGATATAATTTTATGGTCTGCGACATCTTTAAGATGCTTTCCATATGGGGATTTTCCATACTTTATTGCAGCTTCCATAAGTTGCTCTGCTGAGATCCAGCCATTTTCAAATGCGATTTCTTCTGCGACTGCAATCGGAAGACCCTGAGCATGCTGAATTGTTCGCACGAATTCTCCAGCTTCAAACAGAGAATCCATTGTTCCCGTATCAAGCCAAGCATAGCCTCGTCCCAAGGTTTGGACGTTTAAGCTATTATCTTCTAGATACATCTTGTTCAAATCAGTAATTTCGAGTTCTCCGCGAGGAGAAGGCTTTACCTGCTTGGCGAACTCGCTGACTCGTGCATCGTAAAAATAAAGACCCGTAACAGCATAATTGCTAGCAGGATGTTCGGGCTTTTCTACTATCGATATCGCTTTATGGTTACTGTCGAACTCGACAACACCGTAACGTTCAGGATCATCAACGTAATACCCGAAAACAGTAGCGCCGTGTTTGACGGAGGCGGCTCTTCTCAAGGTTTTGCCAAGACCATTTCCATAGAAGATATTATCTCCAAGAACAAGTGCGCAGGGTTCGCCTCCGATAAAATCTTCTCCGATGATGAAAGCTTGTGCCAGACCATCCGGAGACGGCTGAACCTTGTAACTGAAATTGACTCCATACTGGCTACCGTCTCCCAAAAGTCGTTCAAAGTTCGGTAGATCTTTCGGAGTGCTGATGATCAAAATGTCACGAATTCCAGCCATCATCAACACGCTGAGCGGGTAATAGATCATCGGCTTGTCATAAACCGGTAGAAGCTGCTTTGAAGTGACGGTTGTTAGAGGATAAAGCCTCGTGCCGGATCCTCCAGCAAGAATGATGCCTTTCATTTTGCAATCTCCTTCTGGAGGTAGTCGTGGAGAGCCTCTTCCCAGTCAACCGGTGCATATCCGGTGGATTCCAATTTGCTTAGATCCAGAGAACAATTGCGTGGGCGAAGTGCACCGTGAGTGTTCTGAACATATTCTTCGACGGAATTTGCCTTAAGCGCAGATATATCAGCTTCTGCGGTCTCGTAAACAATCTTTGCGATATCGTACCAGCTAGCAACTTTGCCGGATCCAGTCATGTTATAAGTACCGTATTCAGCATGGGTCGTCAGGAGATGGAAAATAGCATTTGCCATATCAAAGGTGAAAGTCAAACGCCCGAATTGATCTCGTGGCGCTTCTGCAGGTTCGCCTGATTGCGCAAGACCTAGCATGCGGGTTACAAAGTTGCGCCCTTCACCGATAACCCAGCTAGAACGCAAGAGATAATGCTGAGGGACATTTTCCACAAGTGCATCACCCGCGGCCTTGGTCTGTCCGTAGACTCCCAGTGGCGCGAAGCCTTCGTCTTCTTTGTGGAATTCAAGTTCGCCATCGAATACGTAATCACTGGAAATATGAACCAAGGTGATTTTGTGATCTGTAGCGACTTTAGCAAGGTTCTTTACGCCTTGAACATTTGTCAACCATGCCGCTTTTCGTCCCTCTGCTGTTTCGGCAGCATCGACGGCAGTGAAAGCTGCGGCATTAATAATGGTGCCGTACAAATCCCAATCCACATTTTCAAAAGCATGCGCATCGGAGATGTCGAAGGTGTCTGTGTCGTGATATTCAAAACCTTCGAGATGATGATCTTCGGCATATTGCCTGATTGCCTTGCCGAGTTTGCCGTTGCATCCAAAAACCATTGTGCGCTTAGGCGCCATCGGCTTCGCGTCCCTCAGCATCGGGTGCTTCAGGTCGGCCTCGCTGCGTTCGGACTCCTCCAGCGGGATCGGCCACTGGATGTTCAGCTCCGGGTCCGCGAGGTTCACGAAGGTGTAGGTCTTCTTCTGCTCGAGGCTCCAATGCGCGTTCACGAGATACGTGTACGCGGTGCCGTCCTCCAAAGCCTGGAAGCTGTTGCCCACGCCACGTGGCACGTAGATCGCCTTCGATGGATCCAATACGGTCGTGTACACCTGGCCGAAGGATTCGCCCGGACGCAGGTCCACCCACGCGCCGAACACGGAGCCCGTGGCGATCGAGATGTACTTGTCCCACGGTTCCGCGTGGATGCCTCGCGTCACGCCCTTCTTCGCATTGAAGCTGATGTTGTTCTGCACCGGACCGAAATCCGGCAGGCCGAGCTCGGTCATCTTCGCCCGCTGCCAGTTCTCCTTGAACCAGCCACGGTTGTCGCCGTGCACCGGCAGGTCGAACACCAGCAGTCCCGGAACGTTCGTCTCCTCGACCCTCAAATCCTTCTCGAAATCCATACCCTCGTAAATCCTTTGCCGTAGATGGGAATCATCATGGGACCACGCCCTTTGGGGTGTGACCGTTCTCGTATGCGTCTTACTGGCCCTGCTGCTTGTACCTGGCTTCAGTGGCGGCCTTGGCGGGCTCCCACCACTGGCGGTTGTCCGTGTACCAGTCGATGGTGGCCTTCAGGCCGGACTCGAAGTCCGTGTGCGTGGCGTCCAGCCCAGTTCGGTCCTGAGCTTCGTGGAATCGATCGCGTAACGGCGGTCATGGCCCGGACGGTCCTTCACCCAGTCGAACGCGTTCTCGTCCTGTCCCATCATCTTCAGGATCATGCGAAGCACGGTGATGTTGTTTTTCTCGCCGTCCGCGCCGATCAGGTAGGTCTCGCCGATCCTGCCTTTGGTCAGGATCGTCCACACACCGCTGGAATGGTCCTCAGTGTGGATCCAGTCGCGCACGTTCTCGCCCTGCCGTACAGCTTCGGCCTCTCGCCCTCGAGGATGTTCGTGATCTGGCGGGGAATGAACTTCTCCACATGCTGGTACGGACCGTAATTGTTGCTGCAGTTGGAAATCGTGGTCCTCAGGCCGTACGTGCGGGTCCACGCGCGCACCAGCATGTCGGACGCGGCCTTCGTACTCGAGTATGGGCTGGACGGATGGTACGGGGTGGACTCCGTGAACTTGGCCGGATCATCCAAAGCGAGGTCGCCATACACCTCGTCCGTGCTCACGTGGTGGTAGCGGATGCCATACTTGCGCACGGCCTCGAGCAGGCGGAACGTGCCCTCTACGTTCGTCTTCAGGAACGGTTCCGGATCCGCGATCGAATTGTCGTTGTGGGACTCGGCCGCATAATGCACGATCGCGTCGTGGCCCGGCACAATCCTGTCGAGCAGTTCCGCGTCGCAGATGTTGCCGTGTACGAACTCGACACGATCCTCGGGAAGGCCCGCAATGTTCTCGATGTTGCCCGCGTAGGTCAAAGCGTCCAACACGGTCACGTGCACATGCGGATGGTTGTCGACCACATAATGCACGAAATTCGACCCGATGAAACCACAGCCACCGGTCACGATGATGTTCTTAGGAGTAAACGTCTCTTCAGCCATACACTTAATAGTAGCTGCCAACACGTACGAAAGCCGAGTGAAACGTGAAATTTCCGTTGGGTCTTTTCACGCCTTGGTGTAGGGGAACTGCTGCTGGTAAACTCGGTGTTTATGGCTAAGAAAATTTTGGTTACGGGTGCTGGCGGATACATCGGCCGCCATGTGGTGAAGGCATTATTGGATTCCGGACTGGAAGTTGTAGCTTCTGACCTCCGAGTTGATGGTATTGACGACAGGGCAACAAAGATTCAGGCAAACATTTTTGAACCAAATGATTCGCTGTTTGAGGAACTTGGTTCTCCTGATGTGTGCTTGCACATGGCTTGGCGTGACGGTTTTAAGCACAATTCAGACAATCATATGGGAGATCTTTCCAGCCACTACAGGTTCATTAAGACCATGCTGGATGCGGGGCTAAAGCAGATTGCGGTCATGGGCACGATGCACGAAGTCGGCTACTGGGAGGGCGCCATTGATGAAAGTACTCCCTGCCATCCGGCATCTATGTATGGCATCGCTAAGAACGCTCTCCGAGAGGCGACTCTAATGCTTGCTAAGGAAAAAGATGCGACGGTTCAGTGGATTCGTGCGTATTATATTGTCGGCGACGATGCACATGGAAGTTCCATTTTTTCAAAACTGCTTCAGGCCGCTAATGAGGGTAAGCCAACATTCCCGTTTACTACAGGAAAGAACAAGTACGATTTCATTGATGTGGATGAGCTTGCACGTCAGATTAGTGCTGTTGTTTCTCAGGATCAGGTTAACGGGATTATCAATTGCTGCACAGGTGAGCCACTTACTTTGGCTGAACGAGTGGAACGTTACATCAAGGAGAATGGCCTCAACATTAAGCTTGAGTACGGCGCATTCCCGGATCGACCGTATGACTCTCCGGGTGTGTGGGGCGACGCGACTAAAATTCGGCAGATTCTAGGTAACTGAACCGCAATAGGTGTGATTGGAACTAGCTAAAATAATAATGGCAAGTGTTGAAGCTATAAGTGTCGAAACTTCTAGTATTGAAGATTCAGAGACGGTCAGCGTTTCTGAAGTGAAGAGACCTTCCATTCCTCTGAGAGACAAATATTCTCTCAGAGGTTTTATGAAGTACCTGCAAGGAAATCCTTGGGACATGGTGCTGAGTGTGTTTTTCCTGTTTATGGGATACGAATTGAAGATGTTTGGTAACTCGTATTCCATCGACACGGAGGCCATGATGCAGGTGCCGGAGAATCTGTATAGGTCTTGGGTAGGGCTTGAGCGTTTCGGCCTTCTCGCTTTAAAGAAGGTATTGGGACTGTATTGGTATAACAATGCGGTTGCTTCTTTTTTGACGGCCATGTGTCTTCTACTGGCAGCGCTGTTATGGGCCTACTTGCTTGCGGGGGCCTCAAATCTTAAAGGCAAGTTCCATCCGGCTTTCTTTACAGTGCCATTTGTCGCATCGCCTATTTTGGCGGAGATGGTAGGTTTTACTCTAACAGGGGCAGAGATTGGCATCGCACTGGGACTTGTAGCATGTTCCTTGATGCTGCTGCTAAACAGTTGGTTTAGCAAAAAATGGTGGGTTGCAGTATTGTCGTGTCTGACGGCTTTTGCTGCATTTACCTTGTACTTGGCGATGGTAACTGTGTTTATCACTGGGGTTGCCATGGTTTTTCTCGTGCTTTTTTGGGATGACCGTGAGCATGATTTATTACGTCGTTTTGTTTTCATTTTTGTCGCTGCTGGTATTTTTGTTTTTGCTTATGCTTTCTACAAAGTCGCTAATGCTGCTGCAATGAAGATGTATCATGTGACGACAAACGCATACATTAGTGATCAATCAAGTTGGGGTAAGGGATCTATTCACGAAATTGCGCATGCTATTTTGAGCCATGCTGTGACGTTGTATTCAGGAGAGGGGATATATTATTCCGTTGCGTTCCCAATTGTGCTGGGTATTTTCTTGGCAGTGATGGGGATTGCTGTATCCCGAAAACATGCTGATGTTTTGATGTTCATTGTCGCATTGTGTGTGTGCGCCTCTCCGATGATGATGAGCGTTGTTTTAGGAGGCAATCCTTCCACTCGGACTGAGATGTCGTATCCGTTGGCATTCTCATTTGTGTTATCTTTCTTGGCGGTATGGGCATCTGTTTCATTCACTAAGGAACGTTGTGTAAAGTGGCTTGCGATCTTCTCGGTGCTGGCAATTGGATGGAGTCAAGCACTCATCGTGAATCGTATCTTTTATACGGAAGCCATCAATCATCAGCAGGATATGGAACTGGCGCAGGAGATTAGAACGCGAATCGATGAGCTGAATATCGACGATCAGTCTGAGGTGTCTCTAGTATTCCTGAATTATCATAAGTCCGCTTGTAATAAAGACTGCTATACCTCGGACCAGTTGGGTTTGGTGGGACGATCTTTGTTTGAAGTGACCGTTTCCCCCGAACAAGGAACGTTTGTTAAGACGAATTTCTTAAATATTACGGGAACAAATTTTGCACAAGCTTCTACCGAGCAGATTGAAAAAGCGACGGAGGTGGGACGTTCGATGCCTCATTGGCCAGCTAAAGGGAGTGTTGTACAGAAGGATGATTTTGTAATAGTCAATTTTTGACTTATTCATGTGGCCATGTTCCGGGTTAAAAGTATTAATAAGGATTATGCGTGATGCTTGTCAGTTTTGTTGTTCCCTGCTACAACGAAGAAGAGTCGTTGCCGATTTTTTATAAAGAAGCTTGTCATGTCTCCGATATTCTGCGTAAAGAATATCAAGCCGAGGCTGAGTTTATCTTTATCGATGATGGCTCATCCGATGGAACTGTCAAGGAACTCCGAAAATTGCGGAAGAAGGATGATCGTGTTCGGTTTATCTCTTTCTCCCGTAATTTCGGTAAGGAAGCTGGCTTGTATGCTGGCTTGAAAAATGCTGAAGGCGATTATGTAGCAACATTGGATGCGGATCTGCAGGATCCTCCGTCTCTTATGCCTGAAATGTTGAGATTCCTTATAGAAAATAAAGAATACGATTGTGTCGCTACGCGCAGAGAAACACGTAAGGGCGAGCCTTTAGTCCGCAGTCTTTTTGCTAAATTATTCTATAAAATCATTAATAAATTGTCTGGTACGGAGATTATGGACGGTGCTCGAGATTTCCGTTTTATGACAAGAAAATTTGTTGATGCTATTCTTGATTTAACTGAATATAATCGTTTTTCTAAGGGTATTTTTTCGTGGGTTGGCTTTAAGACTCATTGGATTTCCTATAAGAATATAGAACGAGTTGCTGGAAAGACCAAATGGAATTTCTGGTCATTGTTTAGATATTCCATTGAGGGTATTGCAGGTTTTTCAACGGTTCCTCTTGCCTTTGCTTCATTTTTAGGTGTTTTCTGCTGTGATGCTGCATTCATAGGCATCATTATTGTTGTCCTGAGGGCATTACTCTTTGGCGATCCTGTTGCAGGATGGCCAAGCATGATTAGCATTATTCTCCTGATCGGTGGGTTGCAACTTTTTTGCATCGGCATCGTGGGAGAATATCTGGCCAAAACCTACACTGAAGTAAAACATAGGCCTATATATATAATCAAGGAAACAGACGAGGACAATTTAGAATAAAGTCATCTTCTGTTTCCTGTTGCGAACATCGAACGCACGTATTGGACTGTCGCTTTCTCAAGTTTAAAGAGTCCAACTGCTAATGCCATGATTATTAAGAAATCTGCAAAGAAAAGTAGATATCCGTCAAAAGGTGACAGAGCGGTGCAATCAACGATTGTGAAGACTTGGGCAATCAAGACGTGATGTACCAGGAAAATTGGATACGAGTATTTCGCGATGGACTTTACTGGTACACGTACGGGTTGCACATCAAGCCATTTTGCTGCATAAACGATGACTAGGAATGCACCGATTCCTACTACAGTCACGGCAAAAGAACCTTTTAGCAAAGGATGAAGCTCTTGTATGATAAGCACTAGAAGAGCTCCAGCTCCTGCGACCGTTGGTACTTTTTGTATGTACTGGATGAAATACATGCCGAACAGTAATTCTGGCAGTCGCGTAGTCATGAGCAGATCCGAAGGCAAACCAAATATTGTTGGCTGAAGGATCAAAGTAGCTGCATAAAGTGCAAGAGCGATAATGACTGTTATAATCGGGTGCTTCTTAACTCCACAGCGCAACAGAGGGAATAGCGCATAATAGATGAGGATGAACCCTAAAAACCATTCACCTAGCGTATAAAAAGTCGGGAACGAGGTGTTCGCGACCATGCCATCGATGCCAAGTACCGAAAAGATTAATGACCATTTCGGTGCGGAAGCAAGTACGTGTCCTCCGTTACGAAGGAAGAGAAAAGCATTCGCAAGGATAAATGCAATCCAGAACATTGGATAGATTCCAATGAAGCGCTTGTAATAGAAATGCCTGCAGTCTAGTTTGTCGGATTCGCCATATGTGTACATAAGCGCTGCTCCTGAAATGATGAGGAACAGCGATACACCTAGACTGCCTACATAAATGCCAAATGGTTCATACATGAAAACTGGATGGCCGAGCATATAAGGATTGTTGAAATGCGTGATAACAATAAGGATTGCAGCTAGCGCACGCACCAAATCCAAATAGAAAAGTCGTGGACGTTTTTTCTTGCTCTGCTGGGCTACGTCCTCAGCTTTCTTAGCGGTGAGACTATTGTCTGTCATGTACGGTCTTTCTTCAGATGGCTGTTGGCGTTTCCATATCGGGTTTTGTATGTGCGCGGGTGACGGATATGTCTATACAAGTTCATGAATTTTGCACCGCAATGATAGGCAAAGGGCACTTTTACCAGCATACGCTTGAACCATAGAAGAATGGCAGCTCTTAAAGAGAAGCCACGGGTACATTTGTACACGTTCCAAGTAAAGTCGCATCAAGATAGGGAGCGGCACAATTGGCTAGCTTTTGGATATCATAAGAGAGGTTAGTGATCTCGATACGCGCAAAACGGTCAGAATAGATATAGCCTGTGTAGTAGCCGTTAGCTTGAGGAACATAACCGTAAGCTCGTTCAACAAAATGAAGCATGGAACCGTCGATTTTATTCGGCTCAGGAGGGAAGTCCTCATACTTCCAGTCGATGTCGAAGAACTGTTGCAAAGCTTTTGGACGGAACCAGAACATCGTTCCCATGGGAGCAATAGGTTCTTTATCCTTATCCAGTGGAACCTTAACCCGTAGTGTTTTTTCAAGCATTTTTTTGGTACCTTCGTAATTTGGTCCCCAAAGACTGGCGAAATTACCAAAGTAATCAGCATGGTTCGGCGGCGCAGGTGCAAGAACGCCAGCATGCGGATCATTCTCGAAATGATTGATTATATTGCTGACCAGAGCCTTACTTCCTAATACATTCTCGAAGCACTTATAAGCGAAGCCATCACCTATGCTGTATGGAGAAAGTTGGGTAACTTTTTTGTCATGTGCGAAGCATACGTAATCGTATTGAAGGCAGTCTTTGCCTGCTCCAACCAATAATGCGCTGACGTCACGTCCGCGATTCTGAATAACACGCACATCAACGTTATAGGGCAGATCTTTGCAACGCTCTCGCACAATCGTAGCGTTCTCCTCAGAGCCAACGGTGAAAATGAAATCGCAACCTTCCGGCATGGATTTAGCGTATTCCAGAGTCTTATCGAGCAAATCCATATAGTACAAATGCATGATAAGAGCAATACGCTTATTAGTCGGAATGGGAGCGATAGTATTTGTGGGAAGAACAAAATCAAGATGCAGGTTTTTGACAAGATCTGCGAGATTCATGGTTCTCAGTGCATTTTGCCAAATGAGATCAACATCAAAGTCAGTATGATCACGTAGGAATTCAAACAAGTCCAACGCGGCATTGCCTACGGACTGATTCATGGTATCCATGTAGTCATGGAAGAATGAGCGACGTTTGAAAATAGGGCAACGCTTTTCTGCGACTAGTGTCTTCGCGGCAAAAGTAATCGGTCCGTATGTAAAGCCTTCTAAATCATCCGTATTGACGTAGGTGTCCCACTTAAATCCCTTGTCAGCAAAACGTTTAGTAAACAATGACTCATGGAGGCCAACAGAATCATAGTAGCTTTTAATAGGAGGCATATTGTCCCAATAGTCTTGGAATGACTTGCTCTCAATCAGGCTTCGACGGTATGCGTGGAAGTGGGATTGAATATGCTCTGGTAGATATCCAAAGGGACTGCGCCCGAATGGGTCCTGTGGAACTTTATGGAACTTTGTGATACCCCAGAAGTCCAAATCACGCTGATCCATCGTCTCAAACATTTCAGAGAACGGATAGACAGGACCCATGATGGTGGCGTTGAACAGCACAACTTCATCGAAAGATACGAGTTTTTCCCAACCGTAAGATTCCATTGCAGTTTTATAAGCCCAAACATCGAAGCCCTCATTTGGGCGAACAATCAGGTTATTTGTATACGAGGAAAGAATTTTTTCTCCTGCCTCGTTCAATTTTCCATTGCAGACGATAGTCATTTCAGAAAGATAGGGTCTGAAACCATTCAGCAATGTAGGGATGTAGTCATCTACCACGCCTTCTGCATCGTAGAAGAAGAAAATCCCAAGACGTTTTACCGATGACTCATCTTGAATTTTCATAGTAGTTTGCTCTCTCTGTGTGTATTGATAATACGTACCACGACCTAGACAGGTTGCTGCAGTTATTTATCTGGTCATAATTACTTACAGCAATGACTCGCTGTCGCTTTCTAAAGACCTGTCAATTTTTTGAAAGTCGTCCTTCTCGTAAAACTTGACTAGTCGATGCGATTAAAAGTCAACGCGCGGTCACTGAGGATACCGTTTTCGCTGTTTCTATCATTGCGCACTGCAAAATAGCAGCAGAAATCATCGTTGGTGAAAGCGACGTAATCTGGCCGTTCTGATTCCTCTGACTCAGAACGATGGTGGCGAAAATGCGGAACTCCCCGTTATTGAATTGCTCCATTGGAATGGAAAACCGGACTTTATGGTGCCCTTTTTCAATTGGGAGACCGAAATATTCGCTTTGAGTATCGACGTCATAAATTTGGCCACCGCGTCGTGCATCTTGCAGAATTAGCCCCAGATATCCCTGTCGATCACTAATGGCGTATTCATATTCAACGTCAAAAACAAAGGGAGATTCCCCATCGACGATTTTAGGGCTGACAGGAGTTATTCGAAGCACGGGAACGCGCTGGTTCAGACCATTGGGATAGCGATGCTCCTTGCTCGAGTCGTTCTTTGTCTTGTAATAGTTGAGTTCATGTGCATTCTCGAGCGAATACTGATCTGCGACATTATGTGGGTCACCAGAGGCAATAATTTCACCGTCTTTAATGAGAATTGCCTTATTGCAATACTTCTTGACGGCATCCATGCTATGCGTGACAAGTATAACTGTCTTGCTTGGATCGGTTTTGACCTGCTTAAAGAACCTATCGCACTTCTTCTGGAAAGCCTCGTCTCCAACCGCAAGTACTTCATCTAGAACTAGAATGTCTCCGCGCGCCTTGATAGCCACAGAGAAAGCAAGACGCACCTGCATGCCGCTAGAATAGTTTTTAAGTTTCTGATCCATGAATTCACCAAGCTCAGCAAATTCAACGATATCGTCATACATTGCGTCGACTTGGTCGCGAGAGAAACCGAGGAGTGCGCCATTGAGGTACACATTTTCTCTACCCGTTAATTCTGGATTAAAACCGACACCTAATTCGATAAACGGGACTAGAGTTCCATTTATCACAACGTTGCCTTTTTCGGGTGTATAGATACCTGAAATAATCTTGAGGAGGGTTGATTTTCCAGAGCCGTTTCGTCCGACGATACCAAAGAAATCACCTTTTCGTACTTCGAAAGAAATATCGCGCAGCACTTGCTGTTCACGGTATCCTTTGATGCCTTTGGTCCAGTTCAGGAAGGCTTGTTTTAGGCCACTTGCCTGTTCTGTTGGCAGACGGAACGATTTTGCAACGTGAGAAACAGATAGCGCGAGGGGATTCTCTTCATCGTTCGACAGGACAATCGGGGTTTCAACTGTAGTCACTAGAGTACCTCCGCGAATTTGCTGCTATTCTTTCGGAAAACATGTACACCAAGCCAGAGCAATAATGCCGTCAGAGCATACGGGATAAGGGAAAGAATGGGGTCACCCACCCATGTCCATACAGTTGGAATGTCCTCTGGAGATAACAGATTGTGACGGACATCCATGATGGCCTGCGCTATTGGATTGAGTAACATAATTTTGGACACAGCGGGGAAGTACTGTGAAACCATAGAAAGTGGATAAATTACAGGAATCGCATAAAACATTGCTTGTAAAACGACATCCCATATATGGGACACATCTCGAAAATATACATACAACGTGCCGAGAAGCAACGAAATGGCGAGGGCCAGCGCATAAAGCTGCAGTACGTTCAGAGGAACTAGCAGCATATACCATGTGTAATGGGCGTGCGAGAAGAAACCGAAGATAACAACCACAAGCAAGTTTATTCCAAGGGAAATCATAGATCCCATGGTTGTTGCGGCAACGATGATATAGCTCGGGAAATGAACCTTGCGAAGTAAATCGCCACGATTAACTATTGACTGCATTCCCATAGTGGTCGCTTCAGAAAAGAATGACCACAAGCATGTACCGCACAGAAGTGAAATCGCAAATGTAGGAGTACCGTCCGAAAAACGTAGGAATCGGACGAAAACCATGTACATGACGGCAAAAAGCATCAACGGTTTTAAGACAGACCAAAGTACGCCTAGAAAAGATCCTTGATATCTTAGCTGGAAGTCAGTCTTCACTAATTCTTTAAATACCACTATTGAATATCGGTACTTAGCCTTGAAACGCCGAATTAAGTCACTCATAGTCTCTCCACTCTATCAAAAGGGATAGCTGAAACTTTAGGCTGTTTAAAATCTACACCCTATGCACATGCCACATATAACGTTGGATTGCTTTGGGAAGCAAGCTACTGCATGTTTTTAATTTTGCGGTCGTACACAGCCTTTTCAACTAACCGCATATGACGCAGAATTACACAAATTGTTTTTTGCGAAAGAGACAGCTTCCTAATAAGAGATTGAGCCTCGTTCTTGCTACGCTCATAAGTGCTTCTATTTGAGCTTAAATCGGGGGCGGAGGCTGCCTCGTTTAGTGATCCGATCATGGTGTAGTAGCTGCGGGCTGGAAGCACGCCTTGGCTGAGAGCATGCTCGAAATTTGACAGCCCCGCGTTGAGATTGTCCTGGTAAAACTGTAATTGCGCTTGCTGTGAGTGACGGATCCAGGGGACTGGAGCCAGTAGTACAAAGTACAATCGATGTCCACAACTTTATGCATGCGGGAGTATAACTTGCCGGCTACCATGACATCTTGGGCATACATGCCTTCGGGGAAACGAATGCCGTCCCACAATTCTCGTTTGTATAAGCGGCACCAGTTCGCCTCGTTGAAGTAACGAGCTTCGGTATTTTTTTGAGTATGTCACCGATGAGACGAAGACTCTTGCAGAAAACAGTTTGATACGACCGAAGTGGGTTTTTGAATGCAGTTACTTTGTTAGGTGCCGTTGCGCCTACTGCTGCAACTGATTTGACCTTATCGAGCTGTGAGATGCCAAACTGTTGCCACCGAGCCTTAGACATGTCAGAGCCGCTGCTTAGGAGAGCATGCAGAAGGAATTCAATGTTATGACAATCCAAAATGTCATCGTTGTCCGCAAAAGCGACATATTCACCGTGTGCGGCATCGAGGCCAGCGTTCTGAGCTTTAGCGATGCCACCATTTTCTTGATGAATGACATGAACACGAGAGTCCAGAGCTGCATAACTGTCGCAAATTTGTGGCGACTTATCCGTAGCGCCATCATCGACGAGGATGATTTCCAAGGTTTGGTATGACTGAGCCAGAATTGAATCGATACAGTATGGCAGATATTTTTCTGCGTTATACACGGGAACAATAATTGAGACCAACGGTCTTATATCGGTCATGAAGTGCATCCTTGACGCATGGGTTAGTCGTACGTTTCTATCGTACAAGGTTATTGGACTTTGGTGAAATCGGTGTTGTTTAGATACCCTTTGCCTGCGGTCATATCATATTGAACCAATTCATAGTCACGAAGTAGTTGTTTTGCGTCCTTACTCAGTGATTTCTTCGAGATCTGATTGCCTGACATGTCCAGATACGTTGTGTCCCCTGAACTGATTCCGCCTGTTTCTGTTGCGATGCGACTTGCTGCGGGAATTTGTTCCAACAATTGTGTAAGTAATGCAAGATAAGGAGATACTTTCGCATTCATATGGTTGGCTGCTAATGACATGAAGTAATTTGGCGACGTGAAGGCTGTATTAGAGGCATCGAGTTTCGTTCCACTTGATGCTGATGCACTGTTTGACCATATAAAGTAGTCGGTTTCATGTAGAGCGACGTGATTTTCAGTATCCTGATCAGCTGTCGAATAGATACTAGGCAGGTGATCGCCATAGAAAATCACAGTAATTGGCTTGTCAATTTGGTTGAGTTCGTCTAAGAACGAAGCGGTTGCCTGATCGGTGAGGTTTAGTCCTTTAGTATAGGTTTCGAGATTTTGATATTCGTCCGCAGACAATCCTGTGGAAGTATCTGCGCCTACAAATTCATTATCGATGTACCAATTGGTGTAAGGCATATGATTTTGCATGGTGGATAATTGCAAAAACTGTGGGTGCTTTTGCTTTTCGATTAAATCAATAATATTTTTGTATGCCTCTTCATCACTGACGTATGGAGAGTAGTCGATTGTGTCTTTGTGCTTGATTGAGGGAGTGCTATCAAGAGTGCGTAGGTGAGAAAAGCCAAATTTCTTGTAGTCAACGTTTCTCAGATACATGCTTTGGTAATACGGATGAACTGCGTCAGAGCCGTCAGCGCCATATCGATTGTTCCAGATTTGGTTGAAGGCATAAGGTTCTTCTGATTAGGCACAAGCTGTTGGAACGGGATAATGAGGGAATCATCAAAAATAGACAGACTTAAACCCGTCAAAGCTTGATATTCCATATTGGCGGTACCTCCGCCATACCCCGAAGACAGCATCAAGCCCGAGGTCGTGGTGTCTTTTATAGCATGAATATTCGGAATCGGATCAGTCGAAAAAGAAATACCAGGAATTCTTGTTGGATCGGAAAAAGTCTCCGAAAGAATCATTACTACAGTACTGTCAGTAAGGTCATTCTGCCTGTTGTTGTTGATTGATATGGCCTGCTGAGAGTATTTTTCCGCAATTTGCGTCATTGTATCGCGATTATAATCTTTTGGTTTTTCTATCACTTTCGTTTTTGCCAAGCTGAGGAATGTAGTGACCGGACCATTGGTCTGGGCGTCAATTTTAGTATCGAATAAGGAAGGAGTATACCCAAGCGATCCCGCGAAAGAGTATGCCCAGGAGCCGGGAACGCTGAGGTCCAAGAGTAGGAACAGAGCAAAGCAATACTGGATATTGCGGCAACAATGCGGGTAAGAGTGCCAGTAAAGTTTTTAATGCTTGCAAAAGGTCTTTTCCATGAGCAATAGATGAAACTCCGTCTACCATCTATAATGAAGAAAACGATACAGCAGCAAATGAACCAGACTAAAACAGTGGCGGCTCCGTTGACGAATGACTGACTTTCTTTAGGAATGAAAGACAGAAGTTTTCCTGAATCTCCTCCTGTCACAAAAGATAGATCGGCAGGAATGATTGGTTCATTGCGTAGTCCCATCTTAACGCTGTTGGCCGTTCCGTAGACAGTGAAAAGAATACCGAACAATAATGTCGCAATCCAAAAACGATTGGTGACAAAGATGAAAACAAGATAAATCACTGCGAGTGTAAACAGACTGAGCAGGAATTGGTATTTTTGCTCAAGATACATTTGACTGACGAATTTGGTGACTTGCCCTGCGACGCTGTTCAGAATTTTGGTTGTCTGATCAACTTCATCGCCTTTATCGTACGTTGGTTCGCTATACATTCCCCACTGAAGGAAGATGACCTCGGCAGAAGTCAATAGGGTGAACACGATGGCGTAGAACGCATAGGAGAACCTCATGCGCTTCTTCCACGGGCCATATGCTTTTCTAAAGAATTTGATGATGAGTTGAACGGCTTTGAAATTAATAAAAGTATGCCATGCGGTTTTTACTGCCGTGGCAGTTGTGTGGATGGCGTGACCGGTAACTTTGGTTGCTTTTACAGCCGTGTGCCCTGCGGTGGAAAGCGTTTTTGCCGTAGTATGTGCGGCTCGTTTGCAAACCGAGACGACCTGATTCAAAGGCTGCTCAGCGGGTTGATGGGGCTGGAGCTCAGAAGAAGCGATTTGTTCGTTATTGTCTATTTCGGCTTTACTGACGGATCCACTGGAAGCCATCTCCGGTAAACAGGGCAGGGTGCCAGCGCCTGAAATAAAAACGCTTGTGTTATCGGAGATGGCGTGAATTGCTGATTTCTGCGTATACAGTTTTGAACCGTGGTGGCCTGAGAGGGCGGATGGGGCGCAAGCGTTGCTGTCTTCGTCGTTCGCAAGAGGGCGATATGTTCCACCCGCAATCGGCTGCTTAGTAAGTTTTACGTATGAAGGTGCACAAGCGTGACGGTCAGGCGAAAAAATAGGCATCGTCGCATCCTTCAAAAAGATAGCCCCCTTATAATTGGAGGCTCTGTACAATTAAACCGGATACATTTTAGTGTTCAGCTGTGGACGAACGGGTATCTCGTAGATGTCTGAAAGGTAGCTGGAAGGTTAACTGTGCTACGTGGGGTATCTGCCTACAACGTAAGTGGGAAAGGGCAACAAAATGTATGCGAAATCTGAAGGGTCGTAGCGCAGGAATTGGTTGATTTGCAGACTGGGGGAGAGGCTCGATATGTGGATCTTTTTACTCAATTTGCTGCGAGCGACAGTCGACAGACGGATTTGGTGTTCAAGGTGGACGACTATATGCGCGCGCAAGTGTTGGATGCCACCAGCTGATAATGCGCCGAAAGCGTGGCTTGTATGGGGCGACGAGAAGGCGGGCGGCGGATTCGGTGCGTGGCTTGGCGCAGTTAGACCGTTGACGTGAGATGTAACGTGGTTGCCATGACAGACCATGAACGCACTATTCCGACTTCTGGACATATTGCTGCTGAACATGCCGTTCCAACTTGTGCTCGTATGAAGACCATTGCTGTTCCGGATTTTGAAGTGTTGTTTGCTGACTATAAGGGTTCCAAGCCTCAGGAAGACGAATTTGTGAAGTGCGTCGGACGGGAACGCTTATGACAGTTCGCCATGGCGATGTGACGCAGTCTGACAACTGAGATTCGGTAAGCGTCGCTTTTGAAGATGTCACGCTGCAAGCGAGTCGGCTTCACTGGAGGCGGAAGCGGGACCTGACTCATACTTGGCCTAGAGCCCGAATCTTGCCATGTAATCCAGAAGTTCTCTTCTGCCAGGACTAAATTTAGGGTGCTCGTTTGAGTTCAATGGGTCTCTGCTTGAAAAGCCAATGATTATGCGGTCTTTACACCAAATCAAGGGTTGCGAAAGGCGCTCTCATACACCAAATCAAGGGTAACTGAGGTGCCGTTCATACACCAAATCAAGGTTTGGAGTGCGAAAAACCTGCTGAATCTGTCATAGATATCGCATCCGCCACGGGGGAAGCCGTGCAACCATTGAACTTTTCGGCTTGCGCGGGTTACGTGAATTAGTGATTCGAGACATCGCCCACGAGCGCTCCATGATGCAACCCTGCCGGTACCCTGAAATGGTGAGTAGTGAGATTTTCAAGCCGCGCAACATCATTGTGACCGGCGGATGTGGGTTTATCGGAGCCAATTTCGTGCGCTACGTGGCACACAACCATCCTG